>Ga0210073_1000119_pt1 | contig 15380 bp, 19 predicted proteins | sample Browns_ThreeSqC__2_FD_184853 | JGI IMG/M metagenome (GOLD analysis project Ga0210073, IMG submission 184853) | Wetland microbial communities from San Francisco Bay, California, USA, that impact long-term carbon sequestration - Browns_ThreeSqC_D2... | ecosystem: Environmental > Aquatic > Marine >...
TTTGGAAATCTTTGTTCCTTCAATGCTGACGCCAGCCATCAACCCCTGCTGACTGAAGATAAACGCATAGGCATCATCCTTTAGCGAGGATGTCGAAAGATTCTTCGCGACCCCTTCGTCAACCACAACGACAGTCGGACCTACGCCAATTTCCCAACCCTTCGTTTCTTTCACATAGTGAATGGCCTTGTCGGTCATCAGAAACACTGCATATCCGTAGGACTGGGCGCCTGCCTGCAGACCCCAGGAGCCGGTAACGGAGTTGTAATAATCGACGACCTTCGAGCCCTCGATCAACTCGCCCTCGCCATAGCTGCCGCCGAACACGAGGCCAGCCTTGATGATATTCGGGAAGACGAGCACCGCCTTGGCCGTGCGCGAAAGGGTCTTGGCAACAGGCTCGGCTTTATAAAGCGCCTGCAAGGCCTGCCGGGAGTCCTTGTCCAGATCCTCAGAGGTTGCGGCACTTGCCAGATTCATCACACTCATCGAGACGATGGATGCCATCGCGAACATGAGTGTGATGAGATTTCTACGTAGGTTGTACATCTTGATACTCCTTCCTGGTTGGTGTGTTGTTCGGGACCCGACTGGCGGAATAGAAAATCGAGCATCCTTGCCGCATCCGTCCCTTCGCCACTCTTGATTCTCGCGCAGCAACAGCCCGCGGTAAGGAAGTGTGACAGAGCCTATATCCATTACATGGACAGTCTGGATGCTAATGAAATACTAGTCGCATGAGCATGCGCAGTCTGTACGATAACGAACATAGCGTGAAGTTCAGGAATAATTATTGTGTTTCACATTATCCATGGCATCGGAAATGTGGATCACAAGGCTTCGAAATAAAACCGCAGACGCCTCATTAATTAATATGAACAGATAATTCCCGGGAACAGGACTATAGTTAATATCAGATCATCGCCAGCCCATTTGCCGTCAACCGGCGCCTTTACAAAAGGATGGAGCTTCCGCAGGAAGCGGCGCACATCGCGCAGCCATACAAACGGCAGTCGATGAGTCAGAGGAAATCACCATGTTCACAATGCCACCTTTCCAAAAATCACCCACGCTTAGTTTCGAGAGTCTGAATTGGGTCGCTGACGAACCATTGTCACGCGATCAGACCCAGAGCAAGCGGTTACATGAGCCGGAGCACCTCATCAACACCATCGACCCCATGACCGGCCGCGATATCGAAGACGTCACGAACCATCCATCCCTGGTGGATGGCAACCTGACTGTCTACTTTGAAACAGAGGCAAGCCGCAAGGCGTATCAAGAGCTGCCGTTCAACCATCCTAACCTGCACTTGCCGTACCAGGCCGCCAATGATGACGACCGTGGCGGCTAAAACACGCACGTCGTAAGCCAGGAATGATCCCTGCTTACGCGGGTTGACGAGTATTCGTCGACCCGCGCATTTTTACACTGCAGTTTGTCTGCGCGTTAAAACCCCGGCTTCCTCGAGTGCGCCATTCAGTAGGCGGTGGATGGAAAATCCGTCCTCCATTTCGAGTGCTTCGTCAAGCAGTGCCTGCGCACGCTGCAGGGTGAAACTGCGAATGACCAGCTTGACACGCGCAAGGACCGCCGGACTCATGCTCAGCGCATCGACCCTCATCCCCAGAAGCAACAACGCCCCTACCGGGTCGCCCGCCAGTTCACCGCATACGCTGACGGGCTTGCCGCGCAGGTGCGCCGCCTTGATGACATGGTGGATGGCATTGAGCACGGCAGGCTGCAGACCGTCGTACGGCGTCGTCACCTGCGCATTGTTCCTGTCAATGGCAAGCAGGTACTGGGTGAGATCATTCGTTCCAACGGAGAGAAAATCCACGCGTTCCGCCAGGGTGGATGCCAAAAATACGGCAGATGGTACTTCAATCATGACCCCCACGCGGAGTTTTTTCACGGCCACGCGTTCTTCCAGCAGTTCCAGCTCGGCGTGTGCCAGCAGCCCCAGGGCCTCGTCCAGTTCACCGACACTGCTGATCATGGGAAAGAGGACGTGAAGGTTGTCAAGACCGGCATTGGCACGCAACATGGCGCGCAGTTGAATCAGGAAGATCTCCGGGTGATCAAGCGAGAACCGGATGCCGCGACAACCCAGAAACGGGTTGTTCTCCTCCACGGGGAAATAGGGCAGGATCTTGTCACCGCCTGCATCGAGTGTGCGCAGGGTTACGGGTTCCGGTGCAAAGTCTTCCAGCACCTCGCGATAGATCTGGTACTGCTCGTCCTCGAGCGGAAAGGCTTCACGCATCAGAAAGTGATATTCCGTACGGTACAGACCGATACCTTCGGCGCCGCAGTCTTTTGCGGCAACAGTTTCAGAGACCAGCCCGATATTCGCATACAGTGGCAGCCGGAATCCGTCCGGCGTTTCGGCCGGCAGATCACGCAGCGCGATGAGACGTTCAGAGCGCGCCTGCTGTTCGCTGATGAGTTGCAGGAACGCGCCGCGCACAGCGGATGACGGTTCTATGTAAATGCGCCCCTGATCACCATCGATCACCATCTCGCAGCCGTCCAGGCGCCCGATGGGCAGGGGAGCGAGACTCACGACGGCGGGGATGCCAAGGGCGCGCGCCATAACGGCGATGTGGGACAGTGCAGAGCCGTGCATGCAGACGATGCCGGCGAGTTGGCTGGTCGGCACTGCGGCGATTTCCGTTATGCTCACCGTGTCACCCACCAGGATGCACCGTTGCGGGTAGTGTCTTGACGCTTTCGCCGCACCCTGGAGCTGAACGAGGATGCGCTGGCCTATCGCGCGAATGTCTTCCGCACCGGCGCGCAGGTAGGGGTCTTCCATGTGTTCGAAGACTTTTACATGCTCGGCAATGGTGTCACGCCATGCCCCCGGAGCCCAGTTGCCCGCGCGGATCCGCGCAAGGGCGTCTGACACCAAGCCGTCGTTCCCCAGCAACATCAGATAGACATCGAATACCGCACGCACTTCGACCAGCAAATCATCAGCCAGACGCGCGCTGCTCGCGCGCAGCTCCTCATGTACGGCGGCAACCGCGGTCCTGAACACGGTCTCTTCGGCAGCAATGTCCCGGGCCGGACGATCCGGTATCAATTCCAGCCTGGCCAGTGGATCGAGCAGTGCGGCAGTCCCGATGGCCACGCCGGCAGCCATCTGAATGCCCTGGATGAAGGCGACCCTCTGCATGTCTCCGCTCAGCATCCTGCTGACTTCGTCGACAGCCGACGCGTCGTGGATAGCCTTTGCCAGTTGCGCGGCAATCGTGACGAAAAATGTCACCTCGTTCTTGCCGAATTTGCCAGGTGCATGCTTCCAGGCTACCAACACGCCCAGGACCTGGTGATAATGGATCAGCGGCACGCCGAGAAAGGATTGATAGCGCTCTTCTCCCGTTGCGGAAGACGGGTGGTAGCGCGGGTGGTTTGCCGCGTCCGACATGGTAATCAGCTCACGACGTTCCCCGACCAGACCTACAAGGCCCTCCTGTCGATCGATGCGGACCTCGCCTATGGATGCCGGGTTGAAACCATCCGCTGCCATCAAGACGTACTGATTGCTTTCCACATCGGTCAGATACACGGCGCAGGCATCAATGGGCAGGGCAGCCTTGACCCGGTGAACAATGATATCCAGGGCATCATCCAGGTGTTTTGCGGTGCTGACTTCCTGGACGATTTGTCGCAACGTCACAAGCATGGAACCAATCCCCTGACCCGTGCGCGCCCTTTCTGGAGAGATACTAGCGACTCACAGCAACAGAGCCTAACCATCCAGGACCATTCTCGATGGGTACTCAGCGCGTCTTCGACAGGAAAATCAGCAACACAGGGACATTTCAAGATTCAACCTCGTTTAATCATGTGACCCGGCAGGAATGTGGACGAACGGATCGGTATGTCGTTCGGAAAAACGGTCATATGTGAATTTATGTGCACTTGAAATGCAGTTCGGGCCACGGGCTGAGGCGCGGTGCCTGGCACATGGCCATAGCAATCACCTGCTGCGCCCGTGAGCATCATGTAAACATTGAAATAATGATGCCTGCCATAAACAGCAGGGCGGAACCGACGTACTTATATCGGTCCCACAATATGGGCGGAGAGATTTCGTGCCACCACTTTCGAGAGTATGTCCAGGGAATTGAGTTTTGACCGGTCGTACTGAACTAGAAGCAAGTGATAGCGAAGCGGGCAGAACTCTGCAGAGTACACACCTTTGTCTTCCAGGATGGCCGCTTGCAGGCCAATTCGGGTAATGTCATCCAGCGTTTCATTGATATGAACAATAATTTCGACATCATTGTTTATTTGGTCGTTGGCGGAAGCAGGTCCTATTATGGTGCTAATGACAGGCGAATAATTCATGGCTCCCCTCCTTGGGGTCTGCGCACAGGTGGCTGACCGGTGGCAATGAAATTTCTGATTACAATCATCAGAGGCATCGACGGTACGCTGTTCAGGGATTACCGCAAGCGGTATTTCTGAATGATCCGGATCTGAGGTATCAGGGAATCAGAATAGATTGATACCCTTAACCAAAAGGTCGACACAAGTCATAGCACGCGATCCAGAAGGGTTTGTCGGAGCGTGCATTGAAAAAGCCTTGATCGCAGTCCGGACAGCATCCTGCATAAAGCCATGGGACACCACTTCACCTTGCCTGGATGCAATGGCCTCCTCGTGTTGACATACCTGTCAGTCCAATCAAATTCAACGCGTCCTGTCGTTGTCCAGGAAATCCCTGGATTCCTTCCTGGATCTCTTTGCTGCCTTCTTTTCTTTCGGGGTCATAGTCGGCTTCTTCTTGTCTTCCTTCTGACTTCTTCGTTCTTTCGTCATGGTTTCAGCTCCAGATAATTGATGGGTGATGTTAAAGACAACTACTGCCATATCCGGCCGCCAGTGCCTGGGTAATGATGTCCTGGCGATGCTTTACAGAATACTGAAGCCGTGGGAGGGTCATTCGTCCTTGATGACAATCACGCTGACTGTCGGTAGAGATGCCAGGGCGGGTAGGCGATGGTTGACATATATATTCTAGCATGAAAAACATGTCATTCTTGTCGGAGATGATATACCGGTGTTACCCGGTAGCAGATATTCTGTAGCGATTCCTGCATTTCCTCGCGGTGTATAGATCAGATCAAAGACATTCCCGGGCGGCTGCAAATCAGCAGCGCGAAATCAGCATGTATGGCCATGCCTCACTCAGATACTGCTTGATCAGTGTGACAATCACGCTGTTCTTGATATTTTCCGCTTGCTGCAGCGGCGTCATGCCATTCTTGTCCCTGATATCCAGCCTTGCGCGATATTTCAGCAGCAGTGACACCACCTCGGGGTGTCCCCTGGAAACAGCCAGATGCAAGGGAGTTCCCAGTCTGGCGGTCTGTGCATCGGGGTCGGCACCATAACGGACGAGCAATTCACACAACTCGACATGGCCAAGACTGGCTGCATAGTGCAGGGACGTGCAGCCCGAGTTGGTTGTTACAGCATCCGCTTCGGCTCCACTCTCCAGAAGGAGTTGTACAGCATCGTTGTTGCCTTCCGATGTCGCCAGATGTAATGGCGTCTGGCCGCGGATATTTCTGGAATTGATATCCTCGTCTTGTTCTATCCGGCTCTTGATGGTGTCTGCGTGGCCTTTAACTTCCGACTGCCGCAGTCCGGTGAGCAGCGACCTGATTTCACGTAACAGGTACTTCCCTCCCATCGCCCGCTTCATCGAAAATAATCAACGGAAAATGCAAGAGCACTACATCCATGATGTGTTTTCCTGCAGCTAACACCCTCAACAATCAGTGTGTCGAACATTTACTTATGCTCCATTCAGTTTGGTATGCGTTCTTTACATTTATTCACTTAAAACCCTGGTGAAAATAATTGCCAGTAATCTGGTAGGTAAGCACCCTGATATGTATCCATGTGCCTGTGTCCTTGCGATTGCCGGTTCCCTCAATACTGCCGCGGAGTATGTGATAGGGTTCATTCCCGTTGGAAAAGACCTGTATTCATTGCTCATCGTCGTCCTGGCATCAGGATTAAAATAAACGGCATGTCCTGCAAGGGGGAAAACCGGAAAATCTCGAATGTTCACGACACAAAAAACGGCCCCGAAGAAACCGTTTCCGAAACTATCTAACGTGTTGTTCCGGAATCGCTATGCTGTTGCTGCTATTTAAAGCGGAAATAAAGAACCCCGCTGAAGCGGGGTTCCTGGTATCGGTTTATCCGATGAAGTTTCGTTTAGGCGGTAACGTTAGCGGCCTGGAGACCCTTGGGTCCTTTTTCTATCTCATAGGTGACCGATTGACCTTCGCTCAGGGTTTTGAAACCCGAACCTTGTATCGCGTTGAAATGTACGAATACATCATCACCGCCGCCGTCCTGAGAAATAAAACCAAACCCTTTGGATTCGTTAAACCACTTTACTGTACCTGTAGCCATATCACTTTATACCTTTAACAATTAAATAACTTGGGGTGTTGCATACAGGAAATGAAACGAGGAATTCAGGGAGTCACATGGAGGGAACAACCAAAACTGCTAATAACAATGTCTGTAGCTAGTGCTACTGTATTGGAATCTCTCCGTAATAGCCAGATATATAATTTATATTTCAGAGAGATAAGCGGGGAACTTATGGGGAGAGAAAAGAGGGCATATTTAACTGCAAAAGCTTTCTTGCGTTAGGATATCCAAAGTATTCAGAGTAGACCGGAGCCGGCGAGCACACTACCCATGTTTGACGCGTTTTCAAACGCTCTGGCCTTTAGCTTGCTGGGACTGGATCCGGCCTCCCGCACGGGGGCTGCTGTGCAGTTTTTCATCATGGATGTGGCAAAGATCTTTGCCCTACTGGTCGTGGTGATTTATGTCATGGGCCTGTTACGGGCCCTGGTTGCGCCGGAAAAGGTGAGGGCCTTCGTGCGGGGTCGTCCAGACTGGCAGGCGCGTGGCCTGGCAGTCTCGCTGGGTGCGGTCACGCCGTTCTGTTCCTGCTCTTCGGTGCCGCTGTTTATCGGCTTCGTCGAGGCCGGCATCCCGCTGGGTGTGACCTTCTCGTTTCTGATTGCCAGCCCTATGATCAATGAGGTGGCGGCTGTCATCCTGGTGGGTGTCCTGGGCTGGAAGCTGGCAGTCTTGTATATATTGGCCGGTCTGGTTGTGGCGTGGTTTGGTGGCCTGGTCATGCAACGCTTCCGGCCTGAACGCTGGGTCGAGGACTATGTGTGGAAGATCCAGATGGGTGAGACGGTCCTGCCAGAACCAGATACTTCATTCACTGGACGACACCGTTTCGCGTTGACTGAGGTCCGGGAGATTGTCGGACGAATATGGAAGTGGGTCCTGATCGGCATCGGAGTGGGTGCCTTGTTTCATGGCTTCGTACCAGCAGGCTGGGTATCGGAATATCTGGGCGGTGACAAGTGGTACACGGTACCTGCGGCCGTGGTTTTGGGTATCCCGCTTTATTCCAATGCCACCGGGGTCATCCCCATTGCCGAGGCCATGCTGGGCAAGGGCGTGGCGGTCGGCACAACCCTGGCGTTGATGATGAGCGTGGCCGCGCTCTCTTTGCCAGAGTTGTTGATTCTCAGGAAAGTCATCAAATGGCAGGCCCTGGCACTGCTTGCTGCTGTACTCGCTATTGCTTTTACCCTGGTTGGTTGGGGGTTCAACGCAATCGTCTGAATTTGAGGGGCGTATTTAGCATGAAGCAGATCAAGATTCTTGGCAGTGGCTGCCGCAATTGCGAAATCACTGCCAATGTCATTGCACAGGCTGCAAAAGATGCCGGAGTCGAGGTTGAGATTGAAAAGATCACCGACATCGCGGAGATCATGGCTTACGGGGTCATGTCAACGCCGGGTGTGGTCGTGGACGGAAAAGTTGTGCACGCTGGCGGACTGCCTGGCCCTGATCAGGCGCGGGCCTGGGTGCGGGATTAAACAGATCGACTCTAAAAGATTCCCTCTAAATTCTGAAAGTAATCGCTTTCGGTGCTGGAAACCAGTGGGTTGGCACCTGTTCGATATGGCGGCGGTCATCATGCTGGTGCTCGATCCGAACGGATGTATTGCACGCATCAACACGATAGGTTGCGAGATCCTGGGTCACCGGATCGAGGACATCCTGGGCAAGAACTGGTTCGACCACTTTCTTCCCGATAACCACCGGCAGGAAACGCGGCGCGTCTTCCATCAGTTGGTGAACGGAGAAGAGGAAGTCATACGCCATTACGATAACTCCGTGCTGACCGCATCGGGTGAAATTCGCTATATCGAATGGCACAACGCGCTGTTGCGCGACACCCATGGCCATATCACCAGTGTGCTCAGCTCGGGACTGGACGTGACCGAACGACGCCGGAACACAGCTATCATGCGGATGTATGAACGCGTTGTAAAAAATGTGACGGACCACATCGCGGTCGTGGATCGAGATTACGTCTACCGTTTGGTGAACCAGAATTATGCGCAGACCGCAAGATGTCCCAGCACCTCGCCGTGGCGATCGGTCATGGGCGTGGCGAGGTAGCTCTGGATGCCAAGCTCGGCCAGCACCGGTTCCCGGGGAAACAGCGCCGCCACCCCTTCGGGATAGTAGCGCACCTGACCCTTGAGGACGTCCTCGCAGACGGTACCATCGAGATCGAACTCGATGTTGTCGGTAAAATCCCTGCCCTTCCAGTAGGCAAGGGTGCGCACCCGCTCCCGGCAGCCGGCGAACTCCGCTACGAAACAGAAATGCACCTGCATGGCGGAGGCGGTGGCGCGTGTCAGGGCATAGAAGAAATCCTCGCCGGTGGTGGTGGCGGTGCCTTGATAGATGAGCTGCAGGATATCTTCTGTGGGCGTGGGCAGGTTGCCCAACGGTGTACCGTGCGCTGTGCTCATGGCGTATTCCTTATTAATTCCCCGGGTGCTTCTCCGTGGTTGTATCCGTTAACCGCCCCATCCGGCGTGCGCGCCTGTAAACCCGGCTACCGGAAAATTACCGGATTCAACAGCTCCAGGCAGCACACCCGTCCTGGTTCCGATTGAACCCGGGAAGCGTGAGCCTGGTGGACATGTGAGTTCCGAGGCGCGTAAACGTGTTGCCGGCATGGCAGGTTGTGCGGCCGATCCCCGTCAGCCCCTGCCTTGATGTCACAATTATAGATGTGGTATTCGGAATGTCTATCGGTGCCGGGCTGTACCGATAGACCCACTGATCTGATTCGATTGCTCGCGACGGGCTGACACGGACAAACGAGCAGTATTCGGTGCCGATATCGGGATACGTGGCGGTGGGTTTTGCGACAGGATCCTTTTCATCGCAGACGTCCATTTCATTTCGCTCATCGATATGACTGAAGTTTATGGATGACCCGGCAGCTGCCTGTCATCCCGGTGATCTAGCATGTCAGCTGCTGGTCACTACATCCTCACGCCCGTTTCACGATTGCATCACCGTGCCGTCAGTTTTCCCGATGCGTCTAGCAGGAACAGCGGTTGCCGGAATCGGCTGAACTAGGAATGCCTGGGGGGCGTCAGTGCAGTGCAATCGCCTGCGCCGCCTGATCGCGGGTATAGAACTCACCGGCGTGCAGGAACCCGGCGACCACCGTCGACTTAACGGTCAGCACCTCGTTTCCGTCTCCGCGAGTCACCACCCACTCCCGGGGCAGTCCCCCCAGCAAGTGCATGGGGGCCGGCGTGCCGTCGGCCAGACGGCTGGGTTCCACCCGGCCGGTGGCGGTGTCGCAGAACGCGGGGATGAAACCGGCCGCGCGGTTTCCACTGCTTACCCCCCCCGTGCCGCCATAGGCGAGGTTCTCTTTTCTGAGGTTTTCTCCTGTCATCATGCGATTCATGGCCTGTTACCTCTTCATGTGGGTTTCCTCTGTTGATCTCTATCCAGCATCAACCGTGCCACGCCGGTCCCGATCCGGCGCAGAACGATATCTTGTTGAGAAGACATGGAATTAATTTATCCCCGAGGGGGGCGATGACATTGCCCGATTCGTTGATTGTGAATTTCCGCAAACACCGGCGGCAAGCCACAACGATTGGCGGGTGCTGCGGATACACCCGGTCCGGCTACGGGATTGCTTGTGCGTCCCTGCTGGTATCTACCGGCAGGATATCGTTACGGTCAGGGTATGTTCATTGCTGCCCGGTTCGTGCTCCGTCGCGTGTGTACTGTCAGATCGACGCTCGCCAGGTGAATGACTCATCCGGTACTGAAATTACCCGCCGCCGGCAGCGGACTCACACCGATCCGCAATCTGTGGTGGGTGAGTTTGCCTCGATATTCACCATCCTGAGCCGGGAATATCAATCATATCTCATTGAAAACACATGCATCGTGCAGTGTGAGTGTGCGGCGGACGTGAACTGGCATGCAATTTGAGGGACTAGTTGCCGGGACCATTCGCCACGTCGGTGGTGACGGCCCGGCGGGCACCCCGATCCCGGTGCCGTGCTGATTATCAACTGAGGCTTCCGGCGCGGCTCGCAAACGACGCAAGGGAAGCACCCTATGAACCAAGGAGAAACACCATGAAATACGACACCACGATTATCCACACCGCACTGGCAAGCGTACTGGCGCTGGGGCTGACGGCCACCGGCGATGCCGCGTTCGCCAAGGAGCCCAAGACGGAGAAATGCGCCGGTATCGTGAAGGGCGGGCAGAACGATTGCGCGACCAGCGTCACCGCCTGTCACGGCCATGTGGCCGTGGATTCCCATCCGGAGGCCTGGATCTATCTGCCGCAGGGCACCTGCGAAAAGATCGTGGGTGCTCATGTCACCCAGCAGAAGGCGCCCGATGAGAAGACTTCCGAGGAGGAGCGACCCTACCGTCACCGCAAGAGCTGAGTTCAACCGTGACCGGACCGGGCGGCGTAACGCACCGCCGTCCGGTTCGCCTGGACACAGGTCGCATCCATCCAACGAGGTATATGCCATGAACAGAGTTCCACTGATCACCGCCGCCCTGGTGATTTTCTGCGGGTCTGCGGGCGGTCAACCGGCGACGACATCGCAGACAGTGCTCACGCTGGCCGGCGCCAAACAGGTCATCGCCGCCGCCGTGACGGAGGCAGACCGGCTCAAGGCGCCGGGCGGCAGCATCGCAGTGGTCGATGCCGGTGGCCATCTCATCGCCCTGGAACGGCTCGACAACACCTTTGCCGCCAGCGCGGACATCGCCGTCGGCAAGGCGCGCACCGCGGTGCTGTTTAAAAAGCCGACGCGGGTATTCGAAGATCTGGTCAACGGTGGGCGTACCACCATGGTCACGCTGCCCGATTTCACGCCACTGCAGGGTGGCGTGCCGGTCGTGGTCGACGGCCAGGTGGTCGGCGCCGTGGGCGTGAGCGGAGCTGCCAGCGCGCAGCAGGACGAAGACATTGCCAACACGGCGGCACGTTTCGATGCCACAGTCCGTTGAGGCGTACTGCATCCGGACCGGCTGCGCAGTCCGTGGCCGGATCCAATCGAGAGGAGAAGCCAAATGAATAAGCTGATGGTAATGACGGCAGCCCTGCTGGCCGCGTTGAACGCGCTGGCGACGGATCTGCCCGAGAAGAAGGTGCTGACGCTGGAGGCGGCCAGACAGGTCGCCGCGGCGGCCGCCGCCGAGGCGCAGCGGCGTCACGCCCGGGTGGTCATCGCCGTGGTGGACGACGGCGGCTACCCCGTCTATCTGGAGCGCGGCAACGGCGCGCAGGTCGCCAGTTCGCAGGTGGCGATCGACAAGGCGCACACCGCGGCCATCTACCGCCGCCCGAGCAAGGTGTTCGAGGAGCAGGTGAGCCATGGCCGCGTCTCGGCGCTGGCGCTGAACGGCGTTGTGCCGCTGCAGGGCGGACTGCCGCTGGTCGCCGGTGACGCGGTGGTCGGGGCCATCGGGGTGAGCGGCGAGACGCCGCAGGAGGACGAGGACATCGCGCGCGTCGGAGCGGAAGCGCTGGCCGCCGGCGCGGTCGCGTCAGCGGTCACCTACCTCGACCGCGACGCAGTTACCGCCGCCTTCGTCCGCGGCGCGCCCCTGCTGGAGACACCCGAATACAAGGTGCATGCCAGCCGTCGCACCGGACCGGGACTGATCGAGGTGCACGCGTACGAAACGGACGTCGTGTATGTGCTTGAGGGAGAAGCCACCTTCGTGACCGGTGGCCGGCTGCTGGATGGCAAGGTCACCGCGCCGGGCGAGATCCGCGGATCGCAGCTCGAGGGCGGCAATGTGCAGCAGCTGGCGCCCGGCGATGTAGTGGTGGTGCCGCGCGGCACACCGCACTGGTTCCGGGAGATCGGGACGGCGCCGTTCCTGTACTTCGTGGTCAAGCCGATCGCTGTCCCCGGGGGTGCGTCATGAACCGCTCGCGCCGCCCGACCGTCTTCGGTGTGCTCGGGCTGCTGATTGCGTTCGCCGCCATGGGGGGCGACCCGCCAGTCCCGGAGGGAGAGCCCCTGGCAGCGATCGACCTGGCCACCCGCGAGGGCATGGCGCTGGTCAAGGGCGAGTGGCGCTACCGGGATGCGGACATCGTGTCGGTGGACTTCCGGGCCGCGGGTCCGGACGGGCAGCCGACCGGAAAACCGGTCAGGACCCATGACATCGCGCCTCATGCCGGAGGACGCGACTACGACGACCGCGACTGGGAAGTGATCGCGCCGGAGACGCTCGGGCAACGCCGCGGCAACGGCCGCCTCAGCTTCGACTGGTACCGCTTCCGCCTCACCGTCCCCGAGCGTATCGGCGCGGTCGATACCCGCGGCACCACGGCGGTATTCGAAACTTCGGTGGACGATTACGCCGAGGTGTGGGTAGACGGGGAACTGCCGCGAGTCGCCGGCCAGAGCGGCGGTTCGGTGGTCAAGGGCTGGAATGCGGCAAACCGGCTGATCATCGGTCGCGATGTGCAGCCCGGCCAGTCGATTCAGCTGGCAGTATTCGGCGCCAACGGGCCGTTGTCCAATCCGCCGACCAATTACCTCTGGATGCGTTACGCCCGGCTGGTATTTTATCCCGGCAGCACGGGTCCGGTTGCCGTCGATCCGCAGGAGGTGAACGTCGAGGTGCTGCGGCTCGATCCGGCCATCGATGCCATCGTTCCGCCTAATGCTAAACTCTACAAACTCGCGGAGGGCTTCCAGTTCACCGAGGGACCGGTGTGGGTGAGCGGCGACGGTGGCTATCTGCTGTTCTCGGATCCCAACGCCAACACCATCTACAAATACACCGCGGAGGGTAACCTCTCGGTATTCAAACACCCGAGTGGTTATGCCGGGGCGGATATCGCCGAATACCACCAGCCGGGCTCCAACGGTCTGACTCTGGACGCCGGGGGACGGCTCACCATCGACCAGCACGGCAACCGCCGGGTGATCCGCCTCGAGCCGGACGGGAGCGAGACGGTGCTCGCCGAACGCTACCAGGGCAAGCGCCTCAACAGTCCCAACGATCTGGTCTACAAGTCCGACGGCGCCCTGTATTTCACCGATCCGTATTTCGGACTTCCGCAGTTCGATCAGGACCCACGCAAGGAACTGCCTTTCAGCGGGGTCTTCCGGGTGAATGACGGCGCGGTGGAACTGCTGACGCAGGAACTCAAGGGACCGAACGGCATCGCCTTCTCGCCGGATGAACGCTTTCTCTATGTGGGCGACTGGGACGAACGGCACAAGGTGGTGATGCGCTACCCGGTCAGGGCCGACGGTCGCCTCGATGCCGGCGAGGTGTTCTTCGACATGACCGCCGCCCCCGGCGAGGACGCCATCGACGGCATCAAGGTCGATGTCGAGGGCAATCTCTATGTCTCCGGCCCCGGCGGGCTGTGGATCCTCTCACCCGAGGGTCGGCACCTCGGCACGGTGCTGGCGCCGCGGCACCCGCACAACATGGCCTGGGGCGATGCGGACGGGCGGACGCTCTACCTCGCCGCCGGCAGCACGCTGTACCGGATGCCGCTCAACATCGCGGGGATACGCCCGTAGGGAGTGAACACCCAAAGGTTACGGGTGGTGCCTCATGAGAGGCATTTCTACCGTGACTGAATAAGCTTGTTAGTCCGCTATCCGGGGTGATCAGGGGAATGCCACTTCGGATGAAACTTGGTAACTCAGTGGAGGCTAAGGAAATGCAGGATTATCGCAAGACGCATGACGCGATCTCGAAGCTCTCTCCGGAGCAATACCGTGTCACGCAACAAAACGGCACAGAACGCCCGGGTACCGGGCAGTATCACGATCACAAGGAGCCGGGCATCTACGTCGATGTCGTTTCTGGCGAGCCGCTGTTCGCCTCGTCGCACAAGTATGAATCAGGTTGTGGATGGCCGAGCTTCACCAGGCCCATAGAGCCGGCACACATCAACGAGCGGCGGGACATTTCGCATGGCATGATCCGCACCGAAGTGCGCTCGACACACGGGGACAGTCACCTGGGGCACGTCTTTCCCGACGGTCCCGCTGATCGCGGGGGACTGCGCTACTGCATCAACTCGGCGTCGCTGCGTTTCGTGCACCGTGATGACATGGAAGCCGAAGGCTATGGCGCTTACCTCGACCAGGCGGAGGATAGCCGATGAAACACGAACGCGCTGTGCTCGCAGGTGGCTGCTTCCAGGGAATGCAGGACCTGATCCGTCGCCATGACGGCGTGATTCCGACCCGTGTCGGTTACACGGGCGGTGACGTTCCGAACGCTGCGTATCGCCATCAGGATGTGTCCAAGGTAGGCCAGTTTCGATTCAGAGCCCTTGCTCTTCTTGAACAAATACGCATCCTTGTCCGTCTTTGACTCGTGGGTACCGTACCCATCCGCCGCCGTCGATCCGGAGAATCCCTTGATCAATAAACTGCTCGGCATCCAGGGCCGGTTGCAGGCGAAGAAACGTGAGACGGGTTGACTTTGATGGGAACTCAATAACTTGCATTACAAACTTAAATCAGCAGTGTGCTCACCTGGGCAGCACATAGTCGGGTTGAAGTTACTTGCCTTACCCATTGATTCGAAGGGGCCAACACCTTAGTGTCGGCAACTTGTGGGGCTCGGGAGTTATCGAGTGGGAGTAGGGGTCTTTCGCGAACTATCGTGGTCTATCGAGATCTATCGCGATGTCCAAGCCGCCATCTGAATTCGGCGATGGCGCAGAGTCTTGATGTCATGGCGACGTCGGGCGGGGTGCGATCTTCACTGCACAGCAAATATTGCTGTTTCGTCGAATTTCCAGAAGCCGTCGGAGCTGCTGAAGGGTGATCGCGCGGGCGGTGGAGCCTCCGCGTGAACGATCGGGGCGTCGTCTTTCTTCGTTGGACGGGAACCGACGCAGAGGGCTCCGAAGTCGTGGCCGTTGCGCCGGCCAAGGCGGATGGCACCCGAACAGT
>Ga0210073_1000120_pt1 | contig 15349 bp, 13 predicted proteins | sample Browns_ThreeSqC__2_FD_184853 | JGI IMG/M metagenome (GOLD analysis project Ga0210073, IMG submission 184853) | Wetland microbial communities from San Francisco Bay, California, USA, that impact long-term carbon sequestration - Browns_ThreeSqC_D2... | ecosystem: Environmental > Aquatic > Marine >...
AGCGGTTCTTCCGAGATCAGCATGGTCACGCTGGCGCCCTGCGGATCATAGTCCTGTCGCGCGGTATTGAGGATGGTGGCGCCGATAATGTCGGCGACATCGGTCAGGATCTGGGTCAGACGCTTGGCGTTGTAGGCCTCGTCGATATACTCGATATATTTTCTGCGGTGAGCCGGGAGGTCCGCATAGCAGATATCGTAAATATTGAAGCTCAGGGTCTTGGTGAGGTTGTTAAACCCGTGCAGCTTGAGTTTACGCATTTCATCAACCTCCAGGCGTACAGATATGAAGATGCAACGGGCGAGTGACAGGCAATCCAGACCGATTTCCCTGCCGTATTGCGGTACCGGAAGCTGCTCGATCGATCCCCGCATTGTTCGCGGCGCGGATCATGCGGAATCAACACCTGCCTTGCCTGTAGCAACGACCTCGTAATCATGCGTGATTTGCGCCGCCTTGCCGAGCATAATCGAGGCCGAACAGTATCTTTCGGCGGAAAGCTGTACGGCCCGGGCTACCTGTTTCTCCGACAAGCCGTCTCCGCTGACAACAAAGTGTACATGTATGCGCGTGAACACTTTGGGCGGATTCTCGGCCCGTTCGGCTTCCAGCTGTACGACACAATCCGTCACAGGCTGACGAGCCTTCCCCAGGATGTACACCACATCAAACGCCGTACAGCCACCCATCCCGAGCAGTAGCATTTCCATGGGACGAATACCAAGATTTCTGCCACCACTCTCCGGAGGGCCATCCATGACCACGGCGTGGCCACTATCGGACTCACCGACGAACGTCGCGCCTTCAACCCATTTTATCCTTGCTTTCATGAGGTTCCGTAAATTCCAGAAAATTCGCTAGCGGCCAGAACGGCGTCCCGGATGAATCCCGGCGCTCAAGAATCCGGCATATTAACCGATAAGGGTGCATGCACGGAATCCCACACACTGTCGATCTGGAAATGCCTCGCATCCCGGCGAGTCCGAATCCCTGCGTCCAGCGGTTTCTGGAACATTGTCACCGCCGCAAGTATCCACCCAAAAGCGTCATCATCTATGCAGGAGACGCACCGGACGTACTGTATTACATCATCAAGGGGTCGGTCACCGTCCTGATCGAAGACGAGGAAGGCCATGAAATCGTGCTGGCCTACATCAACTCGGGAGGCTTCTTTGGTGAAATGGGACTGTTTGGAGAACACCCCAATCGCAGCGCCTGGGTTCGCACGCGCAGCGATACCGAGGTCGCCGAGATTAGCTATCCCCGCTTTCGGGCCCTGGCCAAGGAAGATCCGGATATTCTACTGGAGCTGACGGCGCAGCTTGCCACGCGCCTGCGCAAAACCAGCCGCATGGTCAGCAATCTTGCTTTCCTGGATGTTACCGGGCGGGTTGCGCACACCCTGCTGGAACTCTGCAAGGAACCCGACGCCATGACTCATCCGGACGGCATGCAGATCCGGGTCACCCGTCAGGAAATCGGCCGCATCGTCGGTTGTTCGCGCGAAATGGCTGGTCGGGTGCTCAAATCGCTGGCCGAACAGGGCCACATCACCGTCAAGGGAAAAACCATCGTGGTGTTCGGAACACGTTAAGTTCCCGAAGTTCACAACGGGCCGAACAGCTCCACCAGTTTATCGCCCGGCTCGGGAGCCCTCATAAAAGCTTCTCCGACAAGGAAGGCATTTACCCCCCGTGATCGCATCAATGCCACGTCAGCGCGGCTATGTATTCCGCTTTCGGTCACCACCAGACGATCATCCGGGATCCGTTCGAGCAGCCCTAAAGTCACTTCCAGGCTGGTCTCGAAGGAGCGCAGATCGCGGTTATTGATACCGATCAGCGGCGCCGGCATGATCAGCGCCCGTTCAAGTTCCTCTCTGTCGTGCACCTCAACCAGCGCATCCATGCCCAGATGGGCGGTCAGTTGCAACAACTCGCGCAACATGACATCGCCCAGCGCCGCGACGATCAGCAGTACACAGTCCGCACCCAGCACCCGGGCTTCATAGACCTGGTACGGATCGATGATGAAATCCTTGCGCAGCACCGGGAGTGAGCAGGCTGCACGCGCCTGCTGCAGATAGCTGTCGGCGCCCTTGAAAAAATCCACATCGGTCAGTACGGAAAGACAGGCGGCGCCCCCGCGTTCGTAACTGGCGGCGATCTGTGCCGGATTGAAATCCTCGCGCAGCACGCCGCGACTGGGGGATGCCTTCTTTACCTCGGCGATAACGGCGGGCAGGCCCGCATCGATCTCGCGGTACAGGCTCGCAAGGAAACCCCGCGGCGGATCGGCATCCTCGATACGCCGGCTCAGTTTTCGCAGATCCACCGCGCGGTTCCGCTCGTCGATCTCCTCAACCTTGCGCGCCAGAATTCGCTTCAGAATGTCGGGAACCTCTGCCATGACTCTCTCAGACGGCATTCGAAACCCGGATCAATTCGTCCAGGGTCTCCCTTGCCTTGCCGTTACCCAACACTTCTCCCGCCCTTGCCATGCCGGCCGCCAGGGAGGCGACCAGGTCAGCCGCATAGATTGCCGCACCGGCATTGAGCATCACGATATCACGCGCCGGTCCGGGTTCGTTATCGAGCACGCGCCGGATCATGGCCAGGCTCTGCGCAGCATCATCGACCGCCAGCATGGACAGTGAGGAACGTTGCACGCCAAAATCTTCCGGCAAGATGGTATAGACCGAAATCTCGCCGTTTTTCAGCTCCGCCACCCGGGTGGGCGCACCGATGCTGATTTCATCCAGACCATCCTCGGCATGCACGACAAGCACATGCTCGCTTCCCAGCTGCTTGAGAACCTGCACCAGCGGTTCGAGCCACTGACTGCTGAACACACCGAGCACCTGGTTGGGTGCGCCAGCCGGGTTGGTTAACGGGCCCAGCAGGTTGAAGACCGTGCGGATTCCCATCTCCCGACGCGGTCCGATGGCGTGTTTCATGGCGCCATGATGCCGGGGAGCGAACAAAAATCCCACCCCGACACGGTCTATACAGGCAGCCACCTGTGATGGCGTCAGGTCCAGCCGGACACCGGCCGCCTCGAGCACATCGGCACTGCCGGATTTGCTGGAGACGGAACGATTGCCGTGCTTGGCTACCCTGCCGCCCGCCGCCGCGGTCACCAGCGCGCTGGCGGTAGAGATATTGAAGGTGCTGGCGCCATCGCCGCCCGTGCCGCAGGTGTCAACAAGGTGCGGTCCGGCCACCTCGACACGGGTTGCAAGTTCCCGCATGACGCTTGCGGCAGCCGCGATCTCGTCAACCGTCTCCCCCTTCATGCGCAAACCGACCAGGAAACCACCGACCTGCGCAGGCGTCGCCTGGCCGGTCATGATAAGACGCATCACCGAGCGCATCTCTTCACTGCCGAGATCACGTCGTTCGGTGACGGCCTGGATGGCTGACTGCATGTCCATCAGAATTTCATCCGGAATCTGTTAGTGTCCCAGAAAATTGCGCAGCAAGTCATGGCCGCAGTCTGTCAATATGGATTCCGGATGGAATTGCACCCCTTCAACCGCCAGCTCCTTGTGCCTCACGCCCATGATCTCATCAACGCCGCCGCGATCATCGGTCGTCCAGGCGGTAACCTCGAGACAGTCCGGCAGGGTATCGAGCTCGATTACCAGCGAATGGTAGCGGGTAGCCTCGAAGGGATTCGGTAGCCCCTGAAACACCCCGACGCCGCCATGATGAATCCGGGATGTCTTGCCATGCATGATTTGACGCGCATGGATGATTCGTCCCCCAAAGGCCTGCCCGATGCTTTGATGCCCCAGGCACACGCCGAGTATGGGGATGCGTCCGGCGAATTGCCTGATGGTCTCGACGGAAACCCCTGCCTCGTTTGGGGTACACGGGCCGGGTGAGATAACGATCTTTTCCGGATGCAGGTCCTCGATTTCCTGCAGCGTGATCTTGTCATTGCGATACACGCGCACATCGGCGCCCAACTCGCCCAGATACTGGACGAGGTTATAGGTAAAGGAATCGTAATTATCGATCATCAACAGCATAGTGTTACCCGTTTAGCCCGGCGAAAAGTGGACGCCGCCTAGGACCGTACCCGCCCCGATTCCAGCCCATGGCAGGCCATGGCAACCGCGCGAAATATGGCCCGGCCCTTGTTGAGTGTTTCATGCCACTCGTTGGTCGGGACTGAATCCGCCACGATCCCTGCGCCGGCCTGGATATGCAGGGTACCCGCCTTGATGACTGCCGTACGTATAGCGATGGCGGTATCCATATTACCCGACCACGACAGGTAACCGACAGCGCCGGCGTAGATGCCGCGTTTCACCGGCTCCAGATCATCGATGATTTCCATGGCGCGGATCTTGGGTGCACCGCTGACCGTGCCAGCCGGAAAGGTTGCCCGCAGGACGTCGATGGCGCTCATGCCGGGGCGGATATGGCCGGTCACATTGGACACAATGTGCATGACATGGGAATAGCGCTCGATCACCATCTTATCCGTCAGTCTCACGCTGCCGATTTCACACACCCGGCCGGCGTCATTTCGGCCCAGGTCGATCAGCATCAAATGCTCGGCCAGTTCCTTGGGATCCGCCAGCAATTCAGCCTCCAGCCGCAAGTCGTCTTCCTCATCCTTTCCGCGGGGCCGGGTGCCGGCAATCGGCCGCAGCGTGACCATGTCATCCTCCAGCCGTACGAGGATCTCCGGCGATGAGCCGACCACATGAAAATCACCCAGGTCCAGATAGAACATGTAGGGCGAGGGGTTCAGACTACGAAGCGCACGGTACAAATCCAGCGGCGGCGCCTGATAGGGAATCGACATACGCTGCGAAAGAACGACTTGCATGACGTCGCCTTCCAGAATGAAATCCTTGATGCGATCGACCGCCGCCTCGAAGCCTTCCTGCGTAAATCCGGAGATGAAATCCGCCTCCTGCACCACCCGATGCGGCATGACATCTTGTTTGCCGTATTCGAACACCGCCGTACGCAACTTGCCCGCCAGTTCATCCAGCCGCCCCTGGCCGTGTCGAAAGGCGTCGTCCTGCGTCGGGTCGACATGGACGATCAGGAGCAGCGTGCCGGCCAGATTGTCGAATACCAGCAACTCCTCAGACACCATGAGCAAAATGTCCGGACAGCCTAGCAGGTCAGGCCGGTTGCAACCGGAGAGGCGCGGCTCGATATAACGCACGGTATCATAACCGAAATATCCGACCAGTCCGCCGGTGAAACGCGGCAGACCGGGCAGGTCCGGCGCACGGTAACGCCCCTGGAATGCCTCTATCCAGGCGAGCGGGTCCGCACTGGACAGCGATTCGACCACCTCACCGTGTTGTAGCAGGGTGATGTCATTACCGCTGATCCGCAGCACCGTTGAACACGGCAGACCGATGATGGAATAACGCCCCCACTTCTCGCCGCCATGGACCGATTCCAGCAGATAGGAATAGGGGCCGTTGGCCAGCTTGAGATAGGTGCTGAGAGGGGTATCCAGATCCGCGAGCACTTCGCGGGAAACGGGAATACGGTTATAGCCCTGGTCGGCCAGGATTTGAAACTGCTCTGGTGTCATCGCGATTACCTTCGAGTATACCGGTGGATACAATACATCCGTGCATCAGCATGCGAACTCGCGCCATCGGCTGTTGCGAAAATGCTGTACCAGGTACTGCTCTCCAGTGAACCGCATGAACATTCAGGCCACCTTGTCCAGCAAGGTCATTACGTCGCTGATGCTGTCGACGACGGCATCGGGTCGTGCGTCCCGGATATCCACGCCGTGATTGTATCCGTAACTCACGCACACGATCTTGAACCCGGCAGCACGCGCCGCACGTACATCGCTGATTGAGTCACCGATCATCAGTGAAGATTGCGGGGCGACGCCGAAGAAGCCGGCGGCATGCAGCAGTGGTTCCGGATCGGGTTTCTTCCTGGGCAGGGTATCGCCGCTGATGACAATGGAGAAATCATCGTGTACGCCCAGATCCCTCAGCAAGGGCTCGGTGAACTGCGCTGCCTTGTTGGTCACGCAGCCCAGCGGGTAGCCGGCGGCCTTGAGCATATCCAGCCCCTCGCGCACGCCGGGATAGAGACAGGAGCGTTTCGACGTATTCCTGGAATAGAGATCGAGGAACAAGGGATAGGCACGTGCAAAATCAGCCTCCGGCGGTTCCCCGTCGAGGGTGCCTGACAACGCACGCCTTACCAGGCGTTCCACGCCGTTGCCGACCCAGTTCCTGACCTGCGCCTCACCGCAGGATGGCCGCCCGAGTTGATCCATCATGGCATCAACGCAGTAGGCCAGATCCGGTACGCTGTCGACCAGCGTCCCGTCCACATCAATCAGGATCATCGCGGGTTTACCAAGGCTCATGGTCAGTTCCTGCCGGACTCAAACGCCCGCTCAGCCAACAGCCCTGGCGATTTCGGCGCGCATGGCGGTTATCGTCGCCTGGTAATCTTTGGCACCGAAGATAGCGGAACCCGCAACAAAGGTATCCGCTCCGGCGGCAGCGATCTCACCGATATTATCAACCTTCACACCGCCATCGATTTCGAGCCGTATATCACGTCCACTCTCATCAATGATCCGGCGCGCCTCGCGCAATTTGCCGAGCGACTCGCGGATAAAACTCTGCCCGCCGAATCCTGGATTGACCGACATCAGCAGGATCATGTCGATCTTGTCGATGACGTATTTCAGATAATCCAGCGGAGTGGCCGGATTAAACACCAGCCCGGACTTGCAGCCATTATCACGAATCAACTGCAGCGAACGATCAATGTGTTCGCTGGCCTCCGGATGGAAAGTGATATAGGTTGCGCCGGCCTTGGCAAAATCCGGAATGATACGGTCTACCGGCTTGACCATCAGATGAACATCGATGTCGGCGGTAACCCCATGCTTGCGCAATGCCTCGCAGACCAGCGGTCCGATCGTCAGATTAGGGACGTAATGATTGTCCATGACATCGAAGTGCACGATGTCGGCGCCGGCACTCAATACATTGGTGACTTCTTCCCCGAGGCGGGCAAAGTCCGCCGACAGTATGGAAGGTGCGATCTTGTAATCAGCCATGTTGTTGTCCTCACTCATTATTCCAAATGTTCGTACCTGCAAAACAAACGCGAACTTTACCCTAACGGGAAGTGATTTTCAGCTATATTCCACTATCAGGTCCGCACCGCGCGCACTGGCTGCAACCGGATCAGAAACCAGAACCTCACTGGCGACAACCAGGTCAAGACATTGATTCTAATGTCCTATCCGGCCTCACCCCGGACTGACTCCACAGTCCTCCGGATGCAGACAAGCCGATTATGTGCAACACCAGACGTACACTGATTTGCCGTCGAATAAAACTTGTAACACAACACCACTCCCATGCACATTATCAGCGTCGACAAATTGCCGTCATGGGAGCCATGTCTTTTTCATCTTGCCATCGGTGTCAACTGGTTCTATAAATAGGCTTGACCGTCCAGGAATGACAGCATCGCCAGACCACAAGTGCCAACCTGATTTGCAGACAAGACAACAAGGGGGAATCATCCTATGGCGAACGAATTCCAACCACGTATCGGTGACTGGTATCAGGATATCAGCGGGGAGAACTTTGAAATTGTTGCCATCGATGAAGATGAGGCAACCCTGGAAATTCAGTATTTCGACGGGGCCGTCGAGGAGATCGATTCCGACTCCTGGTATGAGATGGAAATAGAGCCGATCGAACCGCCCGAAGACTGGTCGGGTTCACTGGATATCGAACGAGAGGATTATGGCGTGGATCTGGAGCTGAATTCACACAACGATCATGCCAATCCGCTTGACGAAATCGACTAGAACCCGCCTCAAAATGCGTTTCGACCGCCACTGCGGTGTTGCGGACACTGTCTTTGTGTTGGTTCACTCCCGGCAAACTCCCCACCACACAGGGGCCACGCCTTGCCTTGAAGCCCGATCCACTATTCGGGGGATAGGTTCTGGCCCGACGCCTCCGGGCATGCACCAGCACCTCGCCGTACGGCGCCAGGATGGTTTGCCAACCACGCGACACCGTTGACTCACCCCGCCTGTGCTCAATCCTGGTGGGTGCTTGCCGTTACCCTGTCTGTACGCGACACGAAATTCCGCTACAACAGGAGACATCACATGAGCATCATCTATGACATGGCAAGCGGCAAACCCAGATCGTTATCTGAAAAAAACAACACCGCGGCTGCGCGCGATGAGCTCATTCCCGAGTTAGCTGTGCAGGAACCGTCTTCCGGCGGGTCTAATGGACAATCGAAGGCACATTCAATCCATCTGATCAGCGCCTTGCTCACAAAAAACTGGACGTTATGATCCCTTAAAACCGCCGCCGGTCAGTCCGTCAAACCCGGTCCGGCCGCATTTCTCCCCAGCCAGCATACATGCCTGGCGCAGTAGCGTGACGGAATCACGCTGTGCAAGATAACCGTCAATAACACCGGCATTGAAGGTATCGCCGGCGCCGAGGGTATCAACAACCCTGCGCGGTATATGGGCCGCCTGGCTTGTATACCTCCCTTCCCTGTCCAGACTGACAGCCCCCTCCACACCCCAGGTACAGAAAAGATCAGCACCTGGGAATTGCCGGTGAATTGACTGCAGCAACCCGGCGGGGTCCCCATAACCAAGGCTTGCAGCATAGGTCTGGGAAAAAAGCAGAACCTGCGCCAGCCCGAACAGGTCCTCGATGCCAGGACGCGGTTTCTCGATTTCGAGCGAACGTGGAATGGACGGATACCGCTCCCGGGACCACTGCAGCATGGCCTGCAGCGATTTCACATTACGCCCCTCGAAATGAAGCCAGTCGAATGCTTGCAGCTCAAGCGAGCTGAAATCGGTGAACGAATATTCAGGCAGGTCGCGGTAATGGATGATGGTACGTGATCCCGTCACGGCATTCAGCAGGATGGATGAGACCGGGACGCTACCGGACCCGGCAAACCGGCTCGCAGCGGTATCGACCCCATGGTTCTGCAGATCATCCCTGATGAATCTCCCCTCGGGGGTATCGACCAGCATACCCGCCCAGCTGCAGGTGTGCCCGAGCTGACTGAGGACGACCAGGGTATTGGCGGAATTGCCGCCACGCCGGATGGATCTGTCGGTACAGCGGATCTCATCGTTCTCCTGTGGATAGCCATCCACGGTGAGCACGATATCCAGTGTTGCGTTACCTGTGCCGAGTATTCTTGCCATGCCACGCAGACTACGGGGTGGCGATGGATTGTCAACCCCGCGGCTGCACGGCCTGTACGTGTCAGACAATACGCAGGATACGTAAAGACCTGCGGTTTCCTAATCGATACGGACCACACGAAAGCCGAGGTTATCGAGGTATGTACCCTCATCATATTGACTGCGTTTTGCGCTACGCACGCTGTCGAGCGGGCTGGTGTAGGATCCACCGCGCACCGCTCGCTGGGTGCACCCCGGTGACTGCCAGGCGCTGCCATCGGAGGGTGCATTCTGGTAATTCGGGTGATAGCAATCCCCGGTCCATTCCTGCACATTACCGGCCGTATCGTGAAGGCCGAACGCGTTGGCCTGGAAACTGCCGACGGGCGCCGTACTGGTCCCGTCCCAACGGCTGCCACAGTCAAAGCAGTTTGCTGGATTCACGCTTATGACGCCGTCCCACCAGAATGCAGTCGTGGTGTTACCCCTGGCCGCGAACTCCCACTCCGATTCCGACGGCAACCGATACCGATGGCCGGTCTGCTCCGACAACCAGCGCGTATAATCCTCTGCATCCTTCCAGGACACATTGATAACCGGGCGATCATCACGGCCCCAGCCCTCATCAGACGGCAAGCGGTGTCCCGTCGCCCGTGCGAAGCGGTCATACTCGGCGAAACTGACTTCGAATTTTCCGATTGCATAGGCGGGCAGATCGACTGGGTGTTGTGGCCGCTCTTCGAAGTTCAGCGAATTGCCGCCGCTGCCCATCAGAAAACCGGCGGCAGGCAGTTCCACCATCAGTGGCCCACTGCCTCCGTCGGACAGCGCATCCCTGAAGGAGCGGACAGCCGCAAGCACGGGTGTCACCGGCTTCTCAGCAACGGGAGACTGCGCGGCAGCCGGTACTTGCTGCGACGGGCGGGTGGAGGCAACAGGCGGGACCACTTCGGGTGAGCCAACAACCGGCATCGGTGCGTTCCTGACTACCACCGGCTGCTCTGCAGGGATGTTCTTCGCGGTATCCGCGGGAGCGGCGGGTGCCGCGACCGGCGCTTCGGGTTTGGGCATTTGCGGGATCTCAATCCGTGGCATGAACCAGAAAGCGAACGCCACGATGACGGCCACGCAAAACCCGATCATACCAGCCTTGCGCGACCAGCCCCGTCCAGACTTGTTCTCCGCTATGGCAGTGGATCCGGGACCGGAAGATACTGTTCCGGCACTCAGTACAATCCGGTCTTCCTTCGAACCTGACTTGCCCTGTCCGCGACGCAGTTCATCAAGCTCCGCCACTGCCCGGTCACGCTGCGCCTCTGCCTCGGTACGCAGGCGCACGGCGATTTCAATGTTCCTGCGGGTTTCCTTGAGCTCGGAAATCAGCCGTATCGGATCTCCCGTCTGTCCCTGCCTTTCCGCGTTCACGAGACCGCGTGCCACTTCCACCTCTGCGCGCAGGCTGTTCAGCTGGTCATGTACAGACTGTTGCTCGACCAGAGCCGCATCGCGTTCCTCCATCAATTGCTTGAGCTGTGTCTCAAGCTGGCCAAGCGCCGCATCGGCATCCGCCTTCTGCCGCCTCGCCAGTTCAAGATCCGCCTCGATACTCGCCCGTTCCTTGCGCACAGCGGATGCCGTTTCCTCATGCGCCAGGCGCAGTTCATCCTGTAGCGCCGCGAGCTGCTGATCCGTCTCATGCTGCATGGCGATGACCTGGCTGAGGCGTGCACGCTCCTCTTCCCGCGCATCATCCCTGGCCTGTGCGAGAACCCCATCCCGGTTTGCAATCACCTCCTCATGTTGCGAGGCGACGGAAACCAGCTGTTCCTTGAGTTCCCGCTGCCGTGCCGCCATCTGTGCGCGCTCCTCGGCGCGCGCCCGACGTTCGGCGTTCAATTCATTCCTGATGTTCTCAACGCTTTCGCGCTCCTCATGGCGCGCCGCCTGCAGCGCCTCCTCGGATTGGTCCAGCTTCTTGCGCAGACGCTCGATCTGGCCCTGCAGCTCCCTCTCGGTTTCGTTCTTTCTGGTCAGATCTTCATAAAGTTTCCTGAGCGATTCCTGACTCTCCAGATCACGCTCCCTGAAACGTTCTTCTACCTGATGTAATTCCTCCTGCAGTTCCTCACCCTGCTTCTGCAGAACCTCGATATCCACAACCAGTCCGGTATCCTTTTCCTTCTGGATTGCCAGTTCTGCGCGCAGCGACTCGAGCTGCGACATTTGCTCGCTGATCCGGGACTCCGCCACATCCGCCCTCTGGCGTTCGTTCTCAAGTTGTTCGCCCAGCGCTTGCACCTGACTATCCACCGCGTTTCTCGACGATTCGAGTGTGGCATTCAGGTCGTCGATTTTCTGCAGCTGCGCCAGGCTCTCCTGCACGTGCTCATCGAGCCGGGTCTGCAGGTCGTCGCGCTCGGCTTCCAGAGCCTTTCCGGCTTCCGCTGTGCGGGCCAGTTCCTGCTGCAGTTCCGTCTGAAGATGCGCCTGCTGCTCCAGTTGTTCACGATAGGCATCGATACGAGATTGTAATTCTTCCTTCAGTTGCGTCTTCTCACGGCCGGCATCCCCGGCAGACTGTTCAAGGCGGGCCTGAAGATCGTAAAGCCGTTTGCTGCCCGCCTCGATCTCATCATTCAAGGCGCCGCGCTCGGCATTCCATTCATCCTGCAAGCGAACGAGCGCCTCATCGGCGGCCTGCCTATCAGCTGTCAGTTGTTCGATCAGGTCAGACTGCTCCTTGCGCCGCAACAGCGTCTGCTCACTCTCGCCGCGCAAGGTTTCAGTATCCTGCTGCAAAGTGTCGAGCTGCTCGGCCAGCGCCCGCTTTTCAGCAAGCGAGGCATCAATTTGCTGCTGAAGCTCTTCTGCCTGGCGGCTGAATTCGGCCTTCACCTCTTCATGTTCCGCCTCCAGTTCTGTGAGTTGCTGCCGGAAATTCCGGGACTTGCCTTCCTCGTCAACGATTCTGTCTGCCAATTCGCCGTCGCGCTGCCGGGCAAGGGCGAGTTCTTCGCGCAAACTCTCCAGTTCCTCAAGCCGCTGCGCCAGGTCGGCTTTTGCGCCTCCATCCAGTTCATAGTGCAGATCCCGTTGTGCGGCGAGTTCGGCCTGCAGCTCAGCGAGCTGCTTCCGGGCTCCGGACAGTTCCTTGTTCAGTGTCTCGACGGTACGCTGCTGTTCCTGCAGACTGGCCTCGGATTCGCCATGCTGTTGCGCTTTCTGCAGCATTTCCGCGTGTAGCGACTCGATGCGCAGCCGCGCTTGCGCCAGTTCACTCCGCAAATTCTCCTGCAGCTGGCGCTGCTCATTACAGAATGATGCGTGATCCTCTTCGAAGCGGGCCGCACGCTCCCTGACCGTTTCAAACTCCGTCTGCAGGGCATCCCGCTGCTGCCTCAGTCGGGAAATCTCGTCTTCAAGCCCGGCAGCGCGGGTATCGCGGTCCACCTCTGCAGAACCCAGCAACTCCTGCAGCTGATGTCTGTCCTGCTCAGCAGCGGAAATTTCCGACCGCAGGCTTTCCACCAGTGTCGTTGACTGTTCAAGTTCGCGTTCGAGACGGTCTAGCTGCTCCGTATGGGATTTCAGGGATGCGTCATATTGTTCCTGCAGCAGGTGCTTCTCGTCCGTCGCCGCCTCCAGGCGAGACTGCATCCCGGAAACCATCCGGCCCGATTGGTCGATGGCGTCCTGCAGTTTCCCGTGTTCCGACTGGAGTTCAGCCAGCCGGCCTTCGGTTTCCTGCCGTATCAGATCCGCCTGCCGCAGCGCATCGACCTCTGCACGCAGAACCTCGAGTTCATCCAACTGATCCCTGGATATCGCATCCGCCTCGCTCGGTAATATGGTCGCTTCCGGGCCAGCACCACCGCCATCTTCGGCACACCTCTCCTTGTTAAGATTGAAAGCGATGATTTCCGCGCTCTGCCGGTCATCCTTTTTGGTCTCCCGGGGAGAGTACGATCCATCCGGATGCGACAGGGCTCCGCTATCCGGCGTCAGACCATTAAGCCCGCCATCCAGCACATAGGCCTCGAAACCCTTGTGACTGAGAACGAATGCCGCTGAAATACTCCGATGCCCCGTATCGCAGCAGATGACGTATTTCGCATTAAATACCAGCTCAGGGATCTGATCCCGCAATTCGGTCAGCGGGATGTTCACACTGTCCTCGAATGCGTTGCACTCGTATTCTCCCGCTGATCTGACATCGATCCAGACGGCGCCCTCATCCACCATTGCGACCGCTTCTTTATAGCTGACGCTCTTGACCAGGGGTTTTTGCAACAGCTCGACAAAATCCTTCTTGCCCAGGCGCATCAGCAAGCCATCCGTCAACATGGTAATGCTGGCGTTACGAGCGCTTGCCGACAGCAGCGACTCCTCGCCGAAGAAGTCCCCGGCCGACAATTCAGACAGCAGCAGATCCTTGCCGTCTGGTGACTCCCTGCGCGTTACTGCGCAGCGCCCCTTATGAATGGAATAGAAAAAATCGCCTTCCTCACCCTGGCGAATTACAACATCCCCTGCGTGAACCGGGTAAGGTTGCATGCTGATGATCAGTCGCTGGATAACCGCCGGCGGTATTCTGATGAAGGCTTCCGACTGGAGGATGCGGGTCATCCAGTCCTCGTTATCGTCGGCGCTGATCTCCGTCGCCTCGGCGACGGTCGTATGGTCCCAGTTAAGGTATGCATCGAGCAGTAACGAATCGATGCGGGCAATAAAGATCCTGGTTACGGCACGCGCGGACAGCGGGCGGGGCTGCTGATTGGCGAGGGGATAACGACTGATATCTGTCCCGGACTCAACCTTCCCCGTGACCTTCCTATGCCCGTCTATCAGATCCACCTTGCCATCAAGAAGATAGACAGACTGGTTATCGTGGTCGCCCTGACGGAACAGGTAATGACCGGAACGCACCTCTTCAATGACGATTTTTGGTGCAATCTCTGTAAAACTCGCTTCCGAGAGCGCATTCAGAGGCACCAGTTCCTGCAGGTTTTTCTTGGCTGCATGCTTTGTCGCTGCACTCATATCCTGTATCCGCTGCGCCTGCCGGCGATTAGAAAGCCATGCAAAGATTTCCGGGTGCGGTCCTTCGCCGCTCCCTGCTTATCGGCTGCCGGGGCATGGAATTTAGAATGGAGGGCAGTACTTGGTGCGCGGGTTACCCGCCGGTATATATGGCAGTCACCTGCTCATACGCGCGTCCCGTGACGCATAAGCAGATCAAGGCGAGCGAGTGCTGGAATTACCATCGCAATCGGGCAGGGCGCTGCACGCCCCGGACTTGCAAGCAATATTTTCTTTCTATATCATAAAGTTAAATAACTCATCCGAGAATTCCAATGACACCCGAAGGATTCACCAGCGCACAGGCAGCCGAGACTGCCTTTTACGCGGCATTCGAGAATGCCGACTATGTGGCGATGACGACAGTGTGGAGTCCGGATGAAGATATCGAGTGCATACATCCACTCGGAGAAAGGCTCATGGGTCCGAAGGCGGTCAGTAATAGCTGGCGCAAAATGCTCTCCGGAGGAAAGCGAATGAAGTTCAGGCTGGCGCACACCAAGCGCTTCCAGACCGACCTGCTGGCTATTCACATCCTCTATGAAAATATCACCATTGCGGGAAAACAACAGCCACCGCTGATCGCAACCAATATCTACCGGTTCAATGGCCACGGCTGGCACATGATCCTTCACCATGCATCGCCGGCAACTGACATCGGCAAAACCGACGATATGGAAAATACCGTCACAACAGGACCGATCGTCCACTGATACGAGTATGGAAATACTGTAAATTCAGGGCTACGCACATCAGACGCCCGGCATTGAAAGCCACTGGGCCATGGCAATCCTCCTCACGTATCGAACGCAGACAACCCGCAAGGCACATAATGTGCCGGGAAAAATACCCGAATACGCGGTAATACCGGCAAGCAAGGGTATGCACCAGAAAACATGAATGTTGAAAAACACTGCTATACAAGGCATTTGCTGCGTTCAAAAAACCTTTAACATTTTATTTATTGTGCTATCTTACGCGTGCTGGATTACCAACCACCCCTAGAGGAGCGATATCGAATGGCTGTCAAAAAGAGATCGGCTGCGAAAAAGAAGGTAGC
>Ga0210073_1000121_pt1 | contig 15299 bp, 14 predicted proteins | sample Browns_ThreeSqC__2_FD_184853 | JGI IMG/M metagenome (GOLD analysis project Ga0210073, IMG submission 184853) | Wetland microbial communities from San Francisco Bay, California, USA, that impact long-term carbon sequestration - Browns_ThreeSqC_D2... | ecosystem: Environmental > Aquatic > Marine >...
ACACTGGTGCCCGACAGACCGGACGCCTTCACCTCGGAGGAGGGCTGGAAACTCGATGCCGCACAGCGACGGCTGATCGATCGCGCATTGGCCGAACTGAAACCGCTGGGGTGCCGGGTGATCCTCTTCGCCGACCCCGATCCCGCCGGGGTCGCGCGGATGCACAACAGCGGCGCCGACGGCGTCGAGATCTACACCGGCTCTTATGCTGCGGCATTCCGCGCCGGCAATTCGGCCGCACTGTTGCGAGCCTGCGCCGAGACCGCGGCGCGCGCCAGCGATCTCGGCCTCGTCGTCAATGCCGGGCATGACCTCAACCTCGGCAACCTGCCGGGCCTCGTTGCGGCGTTGCCGTCGCTCGCCGAAGCCTCGATCGGCCACGAGCTGACGGCCGACGCGCTGGTGATGGGATTTGCCGCCGCGGTCAAAGCCTACAAGGCGGCGCTGGCGGAGACCGCGGGCGCGATCGTCCTCCACCCGCTCATGGGCGGCATGCCGCCCGACCTCGGCTGGCAGAGCCTCGAGCTGTTCGCGACGAAAGTGCTGCCGCGGCTGCGGCCCGCCACCTAGTTCCGTCTCAGAACGTGTCGGGACGGAGGAGCGCGTCGCTCCCGCCGTCGCAGAAGAGGACGCTGCCGCAGCAGAAGCGCGCCTCGGGGCCGAGCAGGAAGTCCGCGTCGAGATAGACCGGCGCCTCGAGGCCACCCGCGCTGTAGAGGCCGATCGGCACGGCGGTCGGCTGGGCGGAGTGGAGGTAGGCGTCCATCCGGAGTGCGCGGGCGATGTCGGTGTCGGTGGCGAGGAACACCTGCGCCAGCGGCACCGGCTGCAGCGGCTCCGCGGGCTCCTGACGCAGCACGGCCGCCGTCCACAGGCGGATCTCCTGACGCACCGTCGGCGCATCGGCGGCGCGGACGGGATCGCCGTCCGCCCCCGCGACGTCGTGCAGCGGCGAGGCGAGGTCGGAGTACGCGAACCCGTCGGTCACGACCCCGAAGACCACCCTTCCCCCGTCCCCCTGCCCCGTTCCCCCGACTCTGACAATCGCCCCGATGCCGATCGCCGTCTCGAGGCCGGTCCAGAAGTGGAACTGGTGCGGCGTCGAGGGCTTGAGCTCGGTGGCGACCACGCGGCCGATGGCGGGGGACGCGACGGTGCGATCGATCACGAGGCCGCCTTGGGGAGCCGGGATCCGGGCGCCGGCCGCAGCTCACGCGGTGTGCGCGCTTTCAGGTACTGTTCCACGTCCCATATAGGATACAGCAGCCGGTCCCACCGCGTGTCCGGCGTGGCGAGCGGGGCGCGCTCGCGCGCCAGCCAGCCGGCCGTAGCAGAGGCGGCGACGACGGTGTCGGGGTGCGCCCGCGCCTCGACGCGGATCAGTCCGTACAGCAGATCGTTCCCCTCCCAGGGCCAGAGCCGCAGGTACCAGGAATACACTTCGTGCCGCGCGCGGCCCCGCGGCCGGAACACGCTCGTGCGGCGACCCTGCGTGAGCGTCAACGCCCGTTCGAGCTCCGCGCCGCTGAAGTACTGCGCGCCGTGACTCTTGATCACGCCCAGGGCCCGGGGATGACCCGCGAGCACCGCGGATTCGGAGAGCAGGCCGTCCACCACCAGCCACTCGTCCGGGGCCAGGGCGGCGGCCACGCGCTCGCCCAGGGACCGCTCGAGCTCCACCCGCGCCCGCTCGACGGCGCCGCGCGCCGCCTCGAGCGCCCGCCCGGGCTGGCCCGCCTCGTCACCGGGGATATCCACCAGCGCCAGGCCGCTCGCTTCGAGCGCGGCGCGCACGCCGGGGCGCACGAGCCCGAGCGCGGTGACCAGCAGCGCGCGGCCGGCCTCGGCGGTGGTGCGCAGGCGGCGGTCGGCGCCGCGTCGGCGCGCCGCCGCCGCGAGGTGGGCGCGCACGATCGGCACGACGCCGTCGTAGCCGATCACCTTCCAGTACTGGACGCCGTCGAGAAAGGTGGCGACGCGCGGCCCCGCCGAATCGGGCGTGACCGGGTAGGTCGCGAGATCCGCGTCCTCGACCGCCTCGGCGCCCGCCACCTCCTCGAGGTCGGCGCGGCCCGGGCTCCCCGGCGGCACGTGGGACGCCGGCACAGCGCCCGCGGAGTAGAGCGCGCCGAGCCACGCATCCCCCATCACGCCGCCACCTTCACCCCGACCACCAATCCGTCGCGCACGGGCACCGCCGTCGCGACGAGGCGCGGGTCGGACGCGGCGAGCCGGTTGAACTCGCGCACCCCCTCCGCCGCAGCGCTGCGATCGGTGTCGTCCAGCGCGGCGCCGTGGAAGAACGCGTTGTCGCACAACAGCAGCCCGCCCGTCCGCAGCAGGCGCATCGCCCAATCGAAGTAGTGCGGGAGCGGCTCCTTGTCGGCATCGAGGAACACCGCATCGAACCCCGGTGCGAGCGTCGGCAGGAGGTCGAGCGCCGTGCCCTCGAGCAGCGCGACGCGGTCGGCGACGCCCGCCAGGGCGAACGCCGCGCGCGCGACGGCGGCGTGCTTCGAGTCGCGCTCGATCGTGGTGAGGCGACCGTGCGGGGGCAGCGCCCGCGCCAGCCACACGCCGCTGTAGCCGCCCAGCGTGCCCACTTCGAGCACGCGCACCGCGCCCACGGCGCGCAGCAGCACGTGGAGCAGCTTGCCTTCGTCGGCCGAGATGAGGATGTCGGGGAGACCGGCCTGCGCGTGGCGGAGGCGGACCGCCGCCAGCGCGGCGTCCTCGGGTGCGAACAGGTCCGTGACGTAGCGCGCGAGTCGCTCGTGCGCGCGACCCTCGTCGGTCAGTCGCCCGACTCCACGTTGGGGAACGGCGGCACGTCGAGCAGCCACAGGCCCGCGAGGCCGTCCTGCTTGTCCACCTCGACGATCAGGTGATCGGCGATGCGCACCGGGCGCGCGGTCCGGGCCCGTCCCACGCGGACGTGGAACATCGACTCGCCCGGACTCTTGCAGATCTGCAGCGTGGTGTCCACCTCCACCGCCGCGACGCCCGACTGCGGGCGCCGCGTGGAGAAGGTGACGCGCGCATCCTCGGCGTTGGCCGGCGCCGCGAGCCCGGCGACCTCGGGGACCTCGTCGGGCCAGTTGACCACGTCGACGCCGCGCAGGGCCCCATCGGCGACGTCGAGCACCACGAACGCCCCGTCGGTGCCCTCGAGGTCGATGGTGCCCGTCAACCCCTGCCCCTTCGCGGCGGCCTTGCAGGAGGCGGTGAGGATGTCCGTTTCGGCGTCCCAGCGATAGCTGAGCCGGGGGAGCTTGCCGTCGAGCGGATCGATGCGCGTTTCGAACTGCATGACCGGTGACACCTTCCTGCATCGCGAGCGGGGGCGTAATATAGGCCCGACACGGACCGCGAGCCAGCACAATGCAGCGTCGGGAGTTCTTGCAGGCGGCGGGCGCCCTCGCGCTCGCGCACGGCATCACGCCGGCGGGTCGTGGCGCCGTGCTCCCCCCGCGGCCCGGTCCACGCACCGACGCCGCGCAGGACCCCGAGCTCGGTCCCGACGTGTTCGCGCACCGTATCCAGCGCCTCCGCCTCGAGATGGGCGAGCTCGAGCGCGACCTCCTCGTCGCCGAGCCCGGTACCAACTTCCGGTACTTCGCCGGGTACGATCCGGGCCGCAGCGAGCGCCTGATCCTCCTGATGATCCCCGTGACGGGCGAGCCGCTGATCGTGTGTCCCTCGTTCGAAGTCGAGCGCGTGCGGCGCAGCGGCATCATCGGCGACGTGCGCGGCTGGGAAGAGCACGAGGACCCCTGGCGCCTGGTGCGCGACGCCGGCGCGGCGCTGAAGCCCCGGCGCCGGCGCGGGCGCGCGGCGGTCGAGGCCTCCACCCGCTACGGCATGGCGCTGCGCCTCGCCGACGCGCTCAGCGGGTACTCGCTGCACGACGCGACCGAGCTGATCGAGCCGATCCGCATGATCAAGACGCCCGAGGAGCTCCCCCTGATCCGCCGCGCCATCGGCATCACCGAGGCGAGCATCGCCGCCACCCAGGGTCAGCTCGCCGCGGGGATGACCGAGCGCGACGTGGCGCGCCTGCTGAGCCGGGAGATGCAGACCCGGGGCGCGGCGGGGGGCGGGCTGGTGCAGTTCGCCTCCTCGAGCGCCCTGCCCCACGGCGGCCCCGGCGGGACGCCCCTGGCGCCCGAGACCGTGGTGCTGATCGACGCGGGGTGCTCGGTGAGCGGGTACGCTTCGGACATCACGCGCACGATGTGGTTCGGGGCGACGCCGTCGGAGGAGTTCCGCCAGGTGTTCAACCTGGTGCACGACGCCCAGACCGCGGCGATGGAGCTGGCGCGGCCGCTCCAGACCCAGTGTCAGGACCTGGACCGCGCCGCGCGCGAGCGCATCACCGCGGGGGGCTTCGGCCAGTTCTTCACGCACCGGCTCGGCCACGGCATGGGGATGGACGGCCACGAGGCGCCGTATCTGGTCGAGGGCAACGACCGGCGTCTCGAACCCGGCATGGTCTTCACCATCGAGCCGGGGATCTACCAGCCGGGCAAGTTCGGCGTGCGGATCGAGGATGACTGCGTCGTCACGGCGGATGGGCTCGAGGTCATGTCGACGAGACCGGCGAAGATCTAGGGGAAGGGGGAAGCGGGAAGGGGGAAGGGTCACGGTCCGCTACGGTCGAGGCTACGCATCAAGCCGATCAGCAGGCCCACCTCACGATCGCACCGCGCGCGAACCGCTGCAATCGCACCACCCTCCAACAGTTCGAGATCGACCACGAGGTCGAGGTGCGTTCGCAGTTCCGCGGCGGAACCCAGGGCGATGCGGAGGCATCTGAGGAATTGAGGCCGCGTCACCAGCGCGTACCCCTCCGCGATGTTCGCGGGAACCGCGGTGGCTGCCCGACGAATCTGGTCCGCCAGCGCGAAATGCCGACGCAGGGGCGCCGTGAGAGTCAGCCCGTACGCTTCGCGGGCCAACTGCCGCCCGTTCGTCCACGCCTGGAGAGACTCGAGCTTGCGCACCCCCCAACAGTACGTGCTTCGGCCGCCGGCAGGACATCCGTTAATCGCTGGAGGGGCACGGAAAAACGCACGCTTCCCTCTTCCCCCTTCCCTATGAGCGTTACAGGCTCTTCGCGAACCCGACGATCCGATCCAGCGCCTTGGTGATCTCGGAGGTCGCCGCCGCGTAGGACAGGCGCACCCAGCGGTCGTCGCCGAACGCCGCCCCGGGGACGAGCGCCACACCCTTCTCGGTCACCAGCCGCGTGCAGAAGTCCGTGCCCGCGATGCCGCCGAAGGAGTCCACCCGGAAGAAGAAGTAGAAGGCGCCGTGCGGCTCGACGAACTCGACGCCGGGCAGGTCGCGCCGGAACCGCTCCACCACCAGGTCGCGCCGCCTCCGGAACTCCACCGTCATCCGCAGCACGTCCTGCTCGACCTTCTCCTCCCCGAGCGCCGCCGCGGCGGCCCATTGCGCGATGTGGTTCGCACCCGTCGTCGTGTGCGATTGCAGCGCTGCCATCGCCTTGGCCACGGGCGTGGGCGCGAGCGCGAAGCCGATGCGCCAGCCCGTCATCGCGTACGTCTTGCTCACGCCCGAGATCACGACCACCCGCTGCAGCAGATCGTCAGGCAGATCGAGGAAGGATGGCGCCGGCCCGGTGCCGTAGTGGATGCGGCGGTAGATCTCGTCCGCCACCACCCAGATCTGCCGCTCGCGCGCCCACTGCGCGATCGCCTTGATCTCGGCGTGGGTGTACACGGCGCCGGTCGGGTTGCACGGCGAGCACAGGATCAGGCCCCGCGGCTGCGGCACCATGCGCTCGAGGTCGCGCACGCCCACCTTGAGACCCCACTCGGGGTCGCCCTGCACCAGCACGGGACGGCCGCGCGCGAGATGCACGATCTGCGGGTAGGACACCCACGCGGGCGCGGGGATCGCGACCGCGTCGCCGGGACCGAATAGCGTGAAGCAGGTATTGAACAGGGCTTGCTTCGATCCAGTCGACACGATGAGGTTGTCGGCGTTGACGGGCCGGCCCCCCGACAGGAGCGACAGCTGCCGCGCCGCGGCGACGCGCAGCTCGAGGATCCCTTCGTTCGTGGGGTACTTCGTCTTGCCGTCGCGGATGGCCCGGATCCCGGCCTCGGCCGGGATCGGCGGCGTCGGGAAGTCCGGCTCCCCGGCGCCGAGGTCGATCACGTCCTCGCCCGCGGCTCGGCGTCGCTTCGCTTCCTGGGAGACGGCGATCGTCGCCGAGGTTTCGAGGTACTGGAGGTTCGCCGAGAGGGTCAGCCCTTCGTTCATGAGCCCGAGCTCCGGGGCCTTCGAGGTGGGCGGCATGCCGCCACGATAGCGGCAGAACGGGGAGGGACGCAACTGCCGGGAAGACGCGAAACGTTGCCCTCACTCCCCCGAGAAGCTAGCATTCACGCTGGAAGTCCGCCCTTTGACAATTGAGGCTACCGTGACGGGACTGAGTGAGGCGCGCGCCGCGCTGGACCGCGGCGGCAGGGTCGTGCTGGTGACGCCGCCGGCACCCGAGCAGGCCGAGGTGGTGTGGGCGCTGGTGGGTGCACCGGCGCCCGGCGCCGTGGAGGAGGCTTCGGGTGCGCCGACCCCGGGGCGACGCGCCGGGGTTGACCCACCGCGTGCCGTCATCCTCTGCCCGGACCGCGCCGCCGCGCTCGACTGGGCGGCCGCGGCGCCGCCGGACCGCGCCGTCCATCCCGTCACCGGCCTCGATCGCGCCGCCCGCCTCCTCAAGGAAGGAGCGGTGGACGCCCTCGCCGGCTCCCTCGACGACCTGGTCCAGCTCGTGTCGCGCGCCGCGCTCAAGCCCGGCGCGGCGGAGACGCTCGTCGTCGCCTGGCCCGAAGGGCTCGCGGCGGGCCCGTCGCAGGGGGCGCTCGATGCCTTCCTCGCCGAAGCGCCCGACGCCCGGCGCATCATCCTCAGCTGGAACCCCCCGGCCCTGCGGGACTTCCTCGACCGCTACGCGTTCAAGGCCCCGGTGGTCGGCGACCTGCCGCTGGACGACGTGGCCCGTCCGCTCGCCCCGATCGGGCCGGCGCGGTACGCCCTGGTGACGCCGGACAGCCGGCTCAGCGCCGTCCGCGGAGCGCTCGACGTGCTCGACCCGCGCACGGCGTGTGTGTGGACGCCGGCCGTCGAGCACGCCGAGCGACTGCGCGCGACGCTGGCGCGAGGGGAGCAGGGCGCGCGACTCTCCGTGGACACCGACGTTGCCGGGATGCCGTGCGATCTCGTGATCTGCGCGCGGGTGCCGTCACGTACGCAGCTCGCCGCGCTGGTGGCGCGGGGATCCGTCCTGTTGCTGCTCACGCCGGCGCAGCTCGCCTACGCGCGGGCCATCGCGTCGCCGCTCACGGTGGTGCGACTGCCGGGCGCGGCGGACCGCGCGGCCGATGCCGCCGAGACGCTGCGGCGGCAGGTCGCGGCGCGGTGCGAAGCCGGGGACGTGGAGGCGGAGATGCTGATGCTCGAGCCGCTCTTCGCACGCTGCGACCCCGCCGAGGTGGCGGGAGCGCTGCTCGCGCTCGAACGGGAGAGGGGAAGGGGGAAGGGGGAAGGGGCCCAGCCCACCTCCACCAGCGCCGCGGCGCCGTGGGTGAAGCTGTTCGTCAACGTCGGGAAGAAGGACAAGGTGGGTGCGAAGGACCTCGTCGGCGCGTTGATCCACGAGGTCGGCCTGCAGAAAGCGGACATCGGCCGCATCGAGCTGCGCGATGCGTTCTCGACCGTCGAGGTGGCGCCCGGCGTCGCCGCGGCGGCGGCCCAGAAGCTGTCGGGGGTGTCGATCCGCGGGCGCAGGGCGCAGGCGAAGGTGGACCGGAACGCGTGACGGCCGGGGGAACGGCGCCCGGGTCCGCGGTGCCGCGGACCCGGGACCGGGCCAACTCCCGTTCGCTTCGCTTGCCGCGGGGCGAACCGCCCGACGGTCGGGTCATGGTAACCGCTGTCCATCAACCCTCCGTCAACGCCACATCCCCCATCCCTCATCCCCTCTCCCTATCTTCTCTTCCATGTCCGGCCCCCTCCCCCACGTCCGCGTCCTCGACCTGTCCCGGGTCCTCGCGGGTCCCTGGGCCACCCAGCTGCTCGCCGACCTGGGAGCGGAGGTGATCAAGGTGGAGCGTCCCGGCACGGGCGACGACACGCGTCACTGGGGTCCGCCGTACCTGCGCGACGCGGCGGGGCGCGACACGGGCGAGTCCGCCTACTACCTCGCGACGAACCGCGGCAAGCGCTCGCTGACGCTCGATCTCGCGGCGGCGGACGGTCAGGCGATCGCCCGCCGCCTCGCCGGCCACGCCGACGTGCTGGTCGAGAACTTCGCGGTGGGCACGCTCGCCCGCTGGGGCCTGGACTGGGAATCGCTCCGCGCCGTGAATCCGCGCCTGGTGCACTGCTCGATCACGGGCTACGGCCAGACCGGGCCGAACCGCGAGCGCGCCGGCTACGACTTCGCCGTCCAGGCGGAGGCGGGCCTGATGAGCGTCACCGGCGAGACCGCTGGGGGGCCGCAGAAAGCCGGCGTCGCCGTGTCGGACCTGACGGCAGGGTTCTACGCGAGCGTCGCCGTCCTCGCGGCGCTGGTGCATCGCGACCGCACGGGCGAGGGCCAGCACATCGACCTGGCGCTGTTCGACGCGCAGGTCGCGGCGCTCGCCAACGTGGCGCTGAACTACCTCGTCTCGAGTGAGGTCCCGCGCCGCTGGGGCAACGCGCACGTCAACATCGTCCCGTACAACCTGTTCGATGCCGCCGACCGCCCGATCGTGCTCGCCGTCGGCAACGATGCGCAGTTCCGCCGCTTCTGCGAGGTCGCGGAACGGCCCGACCTCCTGGCGGACCCGCGCTTCGCGACCAACGACGCCCGCGTGCGGCACCGCGCGCAATGCGTCGCGGCGCTCGAGCCGGTGCTGCGCGGGCGGCCCGCGGCCGATTGGCTCGCCCGGCTCGGCGCGGCCGGCGTCCCGTGCGCGCCGGTCAACGACGTGGCCGAGGCGTTCACCGGTCCACAGGCCCGCGCGCGCGGGCTGCGGATCGCGCTGCCCCACCCCACGGCCGGTACCGTGCCGCTCGTCCGGAACCCGATCCGGCTCTCGGCGACGCCCATCGCCCACGACGCCCCCCCGCCGCTCCTCGGCCAGCACACCGACGCGATCCTGCGCGAGGATCTGGGCATGAGCGAAGCCGAGATCGCCGATCTGCGGGAGCGCGGCGTGGTGTGACCCTTCCCCCTTCCCCCGTCCCCGTTCCCGGCCTGTCGAAACGCCGACGGGCCACCCAGCGGGGTGGCCCGTGAACAGCATGCTGATGCTTCGCTCCGCTACCGCTCTACTTCTTGTTCACCGCCATCTTCAGCTGCTTGCCGGCGCGGAACGCGGGCGCGATCGTCGCCTTGATCGTGATCGTCTCGCCCGTCTTGGGATTGCGTCCCTGGCGCGCGGCGCGCTTGCGCGCCTCGAAGTTGCCGAAGCCCGTGATCTGGACCTTGGAACCCTTCTTCAGCTCGCCCGCGATGATACCCTTGTCGTCGAACAGCGCCTCGATCGCGCGTCCCGAGTCGGCCTTGGACATCTTCGTCCGCATGGCCAACGCGGCGGTCAGCTCAGCTTTGTTCACGTGGGTCTCCTTTCCCTGGGTGGAGCGTTCGCGAAAAACCCTTACAGTCCGGCAGTTCTCCGGGGGGTCCCCCCGAAAACCCTTGATACATCAAAACAATAATTGGCAGGCCCCCGGGAATCCGCAAGATACCGGCACTTCCTTGACCCGGCCCCCGGGCACCGCTACCCTTCCCGCCGCCCCAGCGGGGAGGGGCCAAGTAGCTGCCAGACGGCCAGTGGTCGCCAGTCGCGAGTGGAGACCCGTGATGCCCAACCCGAAGGCTGGAGTCCGGCAACCACCTCTCCCTTGCCGTCTGGCAACTCCACGGCCCGCTGCGCCCTGCTGACGGCCCACTGACATGTTTCACGGAACTCGCCCAGGCTGGATCGAGGTCATCTCCGGCGTCATGTTCGCCGGCAAGACCGAAGAGCTGATCCGCCGCGTGCGGCGGGCGGTGATCGCCCGCCGCAAGGTCCAGGTGTTCAAGTCCCATCTCGACGCGCGCTACGCCGGGATCTACCACGTCGCGACCCACGACGGCCTGACGGTCGAAGCCGAGCCGGTGGATTCGGCCGAGCAGGTGATGCGGGCGTTCCGGGACGGCACCGAGGTGGTGGCGGTGGACGAAGTGCAGTTCCTCGACGATGGCGTCGTCGAGGTGGCAGACACGCTGGCGAACCGGGGCGTGCGCGTCGTCCTCGCGGGCACCGACGTGGATTTCCGCGGGCTGCCGTTCGGCGCGCTGCCGACGCTGATGTGCATCGCCGAGGTGGTGGACAAGCTGCACGCGATCTGCGTGGTGTGCGGCGGGCCGGCGACGCGCAATCAGCGCCTGATCGACGGCGAACCGGCGCCCTGGAGCAGCCCCACGATCATGGTCGGGGGCCGCGAATCCTACGAGGCGCGGTGCCGCCACTGTCACCGGGTGCCGAGGGCGGATGAGGATCAGACGGCCCTCTTGTGAGGGGACGGGGGAAGGGGGAAGGGGGAAGGGGCCCCACATCCACCCTTCCCCGTTCCCCCTTCCCTCTTCCCCTTGTCCGCGATGCTGAACATCGCCCTGACCGGCAACATCGCCGCCGGCAAGTCCACCGTGGTGGAGCTGTTCCGGCGCTGGGGGGCGACGGTGGTGGACGCGGACGCCCTCGTCCGGGAGGCGCAGGCGCCGGGCAGCGACGTGCTGGCGCAGATCGCCCAGCGGTTCGGCGCGGACGTGCTCGCCTCGGACGGCTCGCTCGACCGCGCCGCGCTGCGCGGCAAGGTGATGGGCGACGACGCCGCCCTCAGCGCCTTGAACGCCATCGTGCACCCGGCCGTCCGCCATCGCCGCGAGGACCTCCAGAAACGGGCGGAGGCACAGGGCGACCTGATCCTCGTCAACGACATCCCCCTGCTGTTCGAAACGATGGACCCGTCCGGATTCGACCGCGTGATCCTGGTGGACGCGCCCGTGGCCGTGCGCCGCGCGCGGCTGCGCCTGTTGCGCGGGCTGTCGAACGAGGACGCCGACCGGATGATCGCGGCGCAGATGCCGGCCGAGCGCAAGCGCCCGCGCAGCGACGTCGTGATCGACAACGACGACACCGAGCTCGCGCTCGAAGCGAAGGCGCGCTCGGCGTTCCTCGACCTGCGACGGGAGGCGGCACGGCGCGAGTGGAGCGACCGGCCCGGGCCGGTCGCGATCCTGGCGGAGTCCGAGGGGGACGAACGCCACGCACTCGGCGCGCTCGCCGGCGCGCTGGACGAAGCGGGCGTGCCGTGGTACCGGGCCACGGGCCGTGCCGCCGCACTGGCGAGCGCGCTGGCCGAGCGGCCCCCGGTGCTCGCCGTGGCCTCACGCACGGTCTATCCGGAGGCGGTCGCCGCCATCCGGCGCGCGGGAGTGAACCCCGCGCTCACGCTGCTCGTGCCGGTCGAGGAGGTCGCCCCGCCCGCGCACGCCGTGATCGACCTGCGGCCGTGGGGCTCGCGGCGCGTGGCGCTGGTGGACAATCCGTTGACCTGACAACCCGTTGCCTTGACACGCTTTCCGCCCGCCGATAACCTTCCGCCCGACCGGACACCCACCCACATCCGAGCGACGGCATGGCCAACATCCCGCAGGACCTGCGCTACACCAAGGAACACGAATACGTGAAGACCGCGGGCGACGTGGTAATCGTCGGGATCACCGACTACGCCCAGGGCGAGCTCGGCGACGTGGTGTACGTCGATCTCCCCAAGGTCGGCGCGTCGTTCGACCAGATGCAGGTCTTCGGGACGATCGAGGCCGTGAAGGCCGTGTCGGACCTGTACTGCCCGCTGGCGGGTGAGGTGGTCGAGACGAACGGCGCCCTCGAGGGCGACCCGGCAGTGGTGAACCGTGATCCCTACGGCGACGGCTGGATGATCAAGCTCAAGGTGAAGAACGCTGCCGACGTGGGCAAGCTGCTGACCGCCGCGGACTACGCGAAGCACATCGGGGAATAGCGCAGAGCGCAGGATGCAGTCGGCAGCGGACGCCGGAGCACGCGCGCCTGATTGACCACTGCCGACCGCCGGCTGCCATCTGCCGACTCACAGACGAGATCTCGCATGACCACGTCGTCCATTCCTGACCACCCCGACATCTTCGTCAAGCGCCACCTTGGGCCCCGCGCGGAGGACGTGCGCGCGATGCTCGACACGGTGGGCTACCCCACCCTCGACGCGTTCGTCGACGCGGTCGTCCCGGCGGACATCCGCCTGCGGAAACCGCTGGCGCTGCCCGCCGCGAGCGCCGAGCGCGACGCGCTGGCGGAGCTGGCGTCGCTCGCGGCGCGGAACCAGGTGTTCCGCTCCTACCTCGGCATGGGCTATCACGACACCGTCACCCCACCCGTGATCCTGAGGAACATCCTCGAGAACCCCGGCTGGTACACCGCCTACACCCCCTACCAGGCGGAGATCGCGCAGGGACGGCTCGAGGCGCTGCTCAACTACCAGACGATGGTCGCCGATCTGACGGGGCTCGAGATCGCCAACGCCTCGCTGCTCGACGAGGCGACGGCCGCCGCGGAGGCGATGCACCTGACCCACGCGGCGTCCAGGGTGGGTGCCAACCCTGTCTACCTGGTGGACGAGCGGTGCCACCCGCAGACCATCGCCGTGGTGCGCACTCGCGCCGAGGCGCAGGGCGTCGAGATCGTCGTGGGCGACCCCGACACCTTCGCGTTCGGGGGCAACGTCATCGGCGCGCTGGTGCAGTACCCCGCGACCGACGGCGTCCTGCGCGACTTCCGCGCCCTGTGCGAGCGGGCGCACGCCGCCGGCGCGGTGGTCGCCGCCGCGACCGACCTGCTCGCGCTGGCCCTGCTCACGCCGCCGGGGGAGTGGGGGGCGGACATCGCCGTCGGCAACACGCAGCGCTTCGGCGTGCCGCTGGGCTACGGCGGCCCGCACGCGGCGTTCTTCGCTACGCGCGACCAGTACAAGCGCCTGCTGCCGGGCCGCATCATCGGCGTGTCGCGCGACCGGGCGGGGCGTCCCGGCCTGCGCATGGCGCTCGGCACGCGCGAGCAGCACATCCGGCGTGACAAGGCGACGAGCAACATCTGCACGGCGCAGGTCCTCCTGGCGGTCTGCGCCGGGATGTACGCCGTGTGGCACGGCCCGAACGGGATCCGGCGCATCGCCGAGCGGGTGCACGGCCAGACGCGCCAGCTCGCGGCGTCGCTGCGGGCCCTGGGCTACCGCCTGCGCGCCGAGGCGTTCTTCGACACGATCGCCATCGAGACCGACGCGGCGACGGCCACCCGGGTCCACGCGGCCGCCCACGCGAAGCACATCAACCTGCGCGCCCTTTCCCCCACGGCGATCGGCGTCGCACTGGACGAGACCGTGAGCGACGCGGACGTCGCCGACCTCGTCGCGGTGTTCGCGCTCGGCCGGAGTGCCCCGGCGGCGCCGGAGGCGCCCGCCGTGATCCCGGCGGCTCTGGCGCGCACCAGCCCCTTCCTCACGCACCCGGTGTTCTCGCGCTACCGCAGCGAGACCGAGCTGCTGCGCTACCTCAAGAAGCTCGAGGACCGCGACCTCTCGCTCACGTCCGCGATGATCCCGCTCGGTTCGTGCACCATGAAACTCAACGCCACGACCGAGATGATCCCGGTCACCTGGCGGGGCTTCGGCGGGCTCCATCCGTTCGCGCCGGCGGAGCAGGCGCAGGGGTACGCCGAGCTGTTCCGCCAGCTCGAGGCCTGGCTCAACGAGATCACCGGCTTCGCAGCCACCTCGCTGCAGCCCAACGCCGGCTCGCAGGGCGAGTTCACCGGGCTGCTCGTGATCCGGGCCTACCACCGGGCGCGCAACCAGGGGCACCGCACCACCTGCCTCATCCCGGCGTCGGCGCACGGCACCAACCCGGCGAGCGCCGTGATGGCAGGGATGCAGGTCGTCGTGGTGAAGACCAACGACCAGGGCGAGATCGACCTCGCGGACCTGAAGGAGAAGGCCGCGGCGCACGGGGACTCGCTCGGCGCGCTGATGGTGACCTACCCGTCCACGCACGGCGTCTTCGAGGGCACGATCGCGGAAGTGTGCCGTATCGTGCACCAGCATGGCGGCCAGGTGTACATGGACGGCGCCAACATGAACGCCCAGGTCGGCCTGTGCCGCCCGGGCGACATCGGGGCGGACGTCTGCCACCTGAACCTGCACAAGACGTTCTGCATCCCCCACGGGGGCGGCGGCCCGGGGATGGGGCCGATCTGCGTGGCCGAGCACCTCGCGCCGTACCTGCCGAGCCACCCCGTGGTGGACCTGGGCGCGGGGCCGCGCAGCTGCGGCACCGTGTCCGCGGCGCCGTGGGGCAGCCCCAGCATCCTGCCGATCTCCTGGGCGTACATCCGGATGATGGGGCCCGATGGGCTCACCGAGGCCACGAAGATCGCCATCCTCAACGCGAACTACGTGGCGAAACGGCTCGCCGCCCACATGCCGACGCTGTACGCCGGGCCCGGCGGCCTCGTGGCGCACGAGTGCATCCTCGATACCCGGCCGTTCAAGGCCTCGGCGGGCGTCGAGGTCACGGACATCGCGAAGCGGCTGATCGACTACGGGTTCCATCCGCCGACGGTGAGCTTTCCGGTGCCGGGGACGCTGATGGTCGAGCCCACCGAGAGCGAGTCGAAGGAGGAGCTGGACCGCTTCTGCGACGCGCTCATCGCGATCCGCGGCGAGATCCTCGAGATCGAGCGGGGCGAAGCGGACCGCGGCAACAACCTGCTGGGCAACGCGCCGCATTGCCTGGCCGATCTGCTGGCCGACGCATGGGACCGGCCGTATTCGCGCGAGCGCGCGGCGTTCCCGTCCGCGGCCACCCGCGACCACAAGGTCTGGCCGCCGGTCGGCCGCATCGACGACGCCTACGGCGACCGCAACCTCGTGTGTACCTGTCCGCCGATCGAGGAATACGCCGCGCCGTGATTGCGTGGCAACTTCTCCGCGACGACGTCGGCCGCCCTGGCGCCGACAACATGGCGATCGACGCAGGGCTGCTCGACGAGGCGGACCGCACCGGTACCGCCTGCCTGCGGCTGTACCGCTGGGACCCGCCCTGCCTCTCCTTCGGTCGTAACGAGCCGGCGCGCGCCCGCTACGACCGCTCCCGCATCGAGGCGCTCGGCCTCGACGTGGTGCGCCGCCCCACCGGCGGGCGCGCC
>Ga0210073_1000124_pt1 | contig 15186 bp, 20 predicted proteins | sample Browns_ThreeSqC__2_FD_184853 | JGI IMG/M metagenome (GOLD analysis project Ga0210073, IMG submission 184853) | Wetland microbial communities from San Francisco Bay, California, USA, that impact long-term carbon sequestration - Browns_ThreeSqC_D2... | ecosystem: Environmental > Aquatic > Marine >...
AATAAAATCCTTATTAGATTCACAAAGTGGTATAAATACACCACTGTTCAATTCTATAGTATCTTCATCTAACACTTTATAATCTTGCATCTGCCACCCAATTAATAGCTAATCTATAATTTATTGCTGTGACTGCATTTCCAGTTGTAGTAACACTAAATCCAGTATCAGACAAACTATTTGCAGCTGTAGCTGTGCAAACTGCACCCGCAGTATTGTCATAAGCTTCTGCACTTGCGGCTTTAGGACTAAACAATGTGATGGTTGGAGTAATTCTTTTTGTAACTTTAAATGGTACAAAAGGACTCCGCTGTATTGTCGCGGCAGGGCTAATGGCTGGAAATACAAACGATCCTAATATATCACCAACATTCTGAACAGGGTCAACTCCTTGTGGAAATGATTTTTCATAATATCGTTGACATTTTATCAATTCAGTTTGATGATCGTCAAAGTCAATATCCATAGCTTTAGTGCCAACATTTAATCTTATGGCAGACATTCTAATTTCTATAGCAGTAGTTTTTTTTGCCAATCCTCCTGTTCTGGCTGCGAAATCAGATCCAGCATCTATCCAAAAATTAATTTGTGTATAATCTGTATTGGCTGTTCCCAATGTTTTTCCAGCAATTCCAGGCATATCTACTGTTACATGGTATCTTGTCCAAGTATCATTTAAAGTAACTTGCTTTACCCCTATGCTATTAACTTGTGCGTCTGGGCTTCCTGCTCCAAAATTTTGAGAAAACTCTATTGCTATTGGTGCAGAACCATAAGTCATTCTTGCAATAAATGAAAGTGTAACTGTTTTACCAGCAAGTTGTGTAACATCCTCAATTTTTTGGTTCAATCTTGTATAATCAGTTGAAACATCTAATCCAGATGTGCTCATAGCTATACCATGTTTTGAACCAGCGAATCCATTAGCCCATATTGGTGTTATTTTATAAAATGTTGCAATATTACCAACTAGATTTAATTGCCACATATCGGCAGTATATCCAGCAGTGGTGAAACTAGATCCATTTTGCCAAATATTAAAGCTACCATTGATAATAAAATTCTTACTACTAACAAGAGTTCTTTTATTGATGCTTTCAATATCATGTTTAATTTTTGTAAGCATCCTAAAAAGATATTCACTAAGATTTTTTTCAGTGCCTTGTGGTACCTGTTCCATTATCTTACACCATTCAATACATATTCAACATCCATTCCGCTGTATATCATCTTGTTATTGCCTATGCTACTAATCTTCCATGCATGATATACGCCAGTAGTTCTCAAATCAACTTTTCTATCTGTATTAGGATCGAACGTAACAGCGGGAGTCCACTCTATGGAATTATTCGACCCATATTTAGATCCAAACTGAATCAATACTGGGCCTTCACAATCAATATGTGGATACGCTCTTAATACAGTTGTTACATTAAAGCTAGAATCAAAAGCATAACTGTCACGTTCCAAATAAGTTCCATAATCAATAGTTCTATCAGAAAATGATAGTGCATATAATCCACTTATAGTTGGATCAACACCTATTATAGAATTAGTAAATGGTGATTCTGGATTAAAATTCCAAGGATTAGTTGCAGTTTCCCAAGTATCTCCTGATCCATTCCAAGTATTTGTAACTAATTTAGATGATCCATAAGTTGCTGCTGATAAATTTTCTGGTAAATCCCTTAATGAAATTTTATTAGTTTGATAATTATAAACTACTGCTAAATTTGGTAACTCATGACCTTCTTCTGGAATACAAGTCCATATTTCTTTTCTTTGTGGGTCAGTTACTAAAAATGATCTTGAGTAGTATGTAGTGCTAATCGAATTGGCTATTCGTGATCTAAGTCTTCCAGTCAAAATTGATTCAAGACTATTTCCATCATTTAATATCAAATCACCACTTGACAAGAACAAATGTTTTCCATAAAATTCTGCAATACAATTTTGAGTAAGCAACCCTGTACCACTGGAAAGTTTTCTAGCTCTCCAAACAAAATCATCACCAGTATAATCTAATAAATTTATCTCACCTTTTGAATACATGCAAAACGAATCGCGCATACTCATACCATCAACTATAGACCCACCACTACCAGAAAATGATGAACGTCCCGCTATTGCTGCGACATCCTCTTCATCCCAGGTATAAGGAATTGAGTTTATATCTGCTGGATTCGACCACCTATATGTATCTGGATATTCTACACCAGATTCAATAAGATTCATAGCAAATAAGAAATTTTTATGTGATCGAATAACTTTAGCAACTATTCCTTTGGTAGCCCACGACATACCTGGACTAAATTGCAATGATCTAAACTTCGTTGGGGATATTGCACTAGAGATATATTCAGGAAATGTATGGTTTGGATTATTGATTACAGTTATCCCACCTAATTGACATACAGTCCATTCAAATGCTTGTGCAGCAGTTAAAGCATATCCTCCAGATGATGAGAAATCATACCAAGAAGCGCCATCAAAAGCGTTGATAGCATTACTTCCTAAAAGGATATAATAATTAATATCGCCATAAATCCAATAACATAATTGAGCAGCATCATTATATGGTTGGGGTAATCCTGATCCTGTTTCCCAAGTTGTAGCTAAAGGAACAGTATCCCATGTTTGAGTTATTGGTACGGTATTCCAAGCATAGCCTTCTGTTGGAGTAGCAACTACAGTTGAGCCATTAAAAGACTTTAACTTACCATCTTCAATTTTAAAATTTATACCAGATGTAAAAAAACTAGGATCCAGGTCAATCCCAGGAATATCTGAATTAACTCCAAAATCACCCGCTAGTTTCAGTTGTAATAACTTTTGCATCTGGTTTCCTATGGATCATAGCTATTAATGCTGCATCTTGACGTTTGATGGTTTCTTCTCTCAATGAACAAACTGCATCATTTACACCACGACTCATTTGAGCATTTTCTACCATCATTATTGGCATCCATGACATAGCACAACGCCACTCGTCAATAGTTTCATCGCTCTGTGGATCTTTACCTTTAAGGCATGTATACCACATACAACGATGTAATTTGTTGTCTTTTATTTTTTCACAACAACTACCCAATGGGCATGTTAAAATAATTTCAATAGCCATTAGTTTTTAGAACACAAAATAATATCATAATATTTAGGAGCCCAATTACTAGCACTACCATTTGCATCAGTTGTACCAGCATGAGTATGTGTCTGGTTTGCATTTGCACTTGGAGTTCCCAATGTGCGTCCTGGAATTGCAATCGTTCCACCAGCTGCATATGACGCAACACCGGTATCTGGAGAAGTGTATTGATGAGTATGTGATCTACTTTCAACATCACTAGTAAAGTCATGAGTATGACTTGGCACTTTATTCATCAATATAGGTGAATCAGTACCACCTGCTGTACCACCAGTTCCACCTGATACGACACGGATCATCTTGTCATTGTGTGTTGTTAATTTAGTCCAACCAGTAGGTGCAGTAGCTTGGCCAAATAGCATTACAGTTCCCGCTGTAAACTTTGCATCATTCAATTGAGTCTGAATTGCACTTGTTACTCCATTAACATAATTCAATTCTGCTTCTGTTGCCGTTATAGGTATTGAGAATCCAGTACCCCCTGAACCTGGAAAAATATTCTTCAATACTGTTTTAATAAGTCGTAAGTGGTCATCACCTTGCTGTTGACTATCACCACTAGCGGGATTTGAACTGGATAAACCAGCTATTGTTGTTGTAGTTTCTAAAGACATTTAATCATTCCTCGTAACTATTTGTGGACCATCCCAACGATATCTGGTATTTTGCTCTTGAATTGCATTAAGTGATTCTTTAAATCGTTGATCCCAAAGTTGTGTAGATTCAGGGTCTTTTACAAAAGCATTGATTTCAACCATCAATCCAAAGATATAACAGTCAGGATATAAATTAGATAACCAATTTGAATCAGTTGTAGATGTTAATGGTATCAATGATTGAAAATATTCAAAGTGTAAGGTATAATCTGTTGCTAATTGAGCACCTGGAAGAAAATTCAATCTAACATTATTACCAAAAATTGTATAACGATATGGTAAATCAACATCTAAACCATTAACATTTGCCAATGTAACTGTTTCATTTATATCTTTTGTTGCAGAATATTCCAAACTATATCGTATAGTTTCATTGGCAATACTCTGCAATGACAAATAAATCATTGATTGAAAATCAGTTGGCAAACTATAAAAATTTACATTTTCGACCAATACAACATCTGTTGAACCTGCCATTTTTTGTGATGATAAAAATCTATTAGCCCTAGATTCTACCATTTTCAAAAATAAATCCATACGAGAAGTTATACTTGAATCAGTCGCTCTATCTGCATAGTTTAATGCCATACTAATTATTTCAGAATATTGCATAGCTTTAATTTTCCATATTATTTAATATTTATGATATAATCATCGCCGATGGCAGGCATGATGAATGCATCAGCGTCGGCGACGATGGCGTGTTCGGAGTGGGGCTGTGATTAATGGGCGCTACTAAAGCCCCAATAATGCTCTCTGATCTCTTCCCCACTGCCTTACAGCCTCGACAAATTCGCCAAACACAGTCATCGCCTGCATCTCATCGACTGTCGGCACGTAAAGCCCGTTAGATGCCCCGACCCCAATGCGCGCAAAATACATCTCATCATCAATCGTGTAGCGTGAACGAATCTGCTCTATCATGCGCTTTTCAATCAGCTTTACATGTGGGCTTCCAGCTTTGATCGCTATTTTTTGCGCATCAGTCAGTGTAATGGGCTGGATGCTGGCGGCAATTTCGGCAGGTTGCTCGGATGGCAACACGGCTCCATCTGGCAAGCTAACATAGGTAATGCCATCAATGGTGGCGAGTTCCGTGCCTAGCGGGCCGAGTGTTTCGGGATCCTCAGGAAGTTGTAATGTGCGACTGATTTGCTGATCTGTATATTTTTGGTAGCTGTAAATAGTTGGCATGATAAGTCCTTTGTTATATTTAGTTTACAAATAAAGAGCCGACCGGAAACCCACGCTAAGGTACGAGTTCCCGCGCAAAGTGCTCAGATTAAGCAACCAGACGCCGGCGGACGAACTGCTGTTCCAGGCGCCACCCGCAACCGGGCACATAGTATCAAGACGATAATCATAGAGCGCATCGCTTCCAAACATGTTAGTCCCGCCAGTGCCGCCGACTAAGGGTATGCCTGCCCCTGCTGCCGCCCACGCAGTTCCCGATACCGCCGCAGAAAACACCTGCGTAGCGGAGCCAATTGATTTAGTTGTTGAGGATGCTGTTAATGACTCATACGTTGCGCCGATACTGTCATACTGAGCGGCAATGCCTGTCGCGCCCCACGCGTCTGTTGCCAGTGTGGTGCCAGCGGTTAGTGCGGCAATATCGACCGAGGTTTTTAGCAAATAGAAATTGGTGGTGTCAGCCGTCATGCCTAACGCAATCTCAAACATATTACCGTTAATATCAGCGATTCCACACGCTTGTCCGTTATGCGTGGTTTTTGCTAGATTAGACGCAGAGCCCGTTTTCGCACAATTAGGATACCCGTCTGAAATAAAGGTTAGTGTCGTGTCATTATTGTCGCCTAAGGCGTTATTGTTGCAACCCTTCGGGAAATTGTTAACACCGGCGGCGTCGTACCATGCGCACGCTGCTGTACTGGTGGCCGCTTGCCCGTGCGCCAACGATAACATTGCCAGCATATGATAGATAAAAACGGACGGGGTGAAGAATCTAGTTCCACGGGTCTTTGCTGCCGCAATGGCTCCATAATTAAAATTAGCTGGCGTTCCATTTAGACCCGCAAATGGATTGTGTGCGGAGTTACTAGAAAGCGGCAACCCAAGTTTTATGCTTGAGGCAATACCGCCATTATTGCTGCACAAATATTTATCGACAAATACGCCAGGCTGTATCGCTCCAGCATTGTAAAACGCTCTGGGCAGTGCATAGCCCAGAGCATTGGCATCAGCTACATTGTTGTAATAATTGTACGCCTTGATATCCACGACATTGATAGCCAGGCCGTTTGCACCTGTGCCGTATTTGTAATAAAACGCCGGGATCCAACACATGATAGAACCATCAGAAAACTGATAGTTGCCATAGTTGTCTGAGTATAGGGCTGTCGTTCCACTTAGCTTACTAAATCCACCGGGCATATTAGGACATATACCTACTCCAAAGCCAACAGAACCAGCAATGCCAATATAATTAGTGCTTACGTCGCTCATCAGTTCAGTCAAAATACTGCCATCTGAACGATATACTTTTTTTGTATCTTGAATGAAACATAATCCAGACCACGTAGTTGCATCTGGTACTTTTGATAGTGTTGCATATTCTGGAACACCTTGATTTTCAACTATATTTCTATCTCTCATTGTATTACACCACTGTTAATGTAACTGGTGAAAAAGTTGTTACAACAGCAGTTGCAACTGGTAATTGTGAAGCAACGATAGCACTCATATTAGTAGCACTACCATCATCATATAAATCCGCTTGGTTTAATGCTTTTATTGCGTCTCTTACTGTCATACCAGCAACATCTGGAACAGTTGTTTGAGCTAGAATCGCAATGACATCAGATGTTTCCATCACATCAGCAGCGGGAGGTGGCGACTGATTTATAATAAGCCCAATAGAACCATAAACTTTAGCTAATTTTAAATTCAATGCAACAAGAGTAGATGTTGCAGTTGCTACATCCATAGTTGTTAAATCAGGAACCACAGCTGGAACAGGTTTGCCAAAATGACCAACAATTTCTTTTGATTCTGGTAAAATAGTTACATTTCTGGCATAATTTAACGCTTTCATTTTTTACCCTTATCAGGAACTACTAAACAAGCCATTCCTTTTGGTGTTTTTAGAAATCTTATCATTTCTAACTCTGCAACTTTTTTATCCTTGCTATCTAAATCAAATCCATTTCGTTTTGCTTCTGTATAAATAATAAGTGGAATTGATGCAACTTGTCTACCCCAAGTACCACCTTCTTGACCTTTGCCAAGATCATTAATTGAACCAGGATTTAATCTTAATCTAGCATTTCTGGCTAAGATTATATCTTCTGTTGGCTGAGTAACTTTGTGAGCAATTTCTGTTCCATGCTCAAAAAACTCAGCCTTAAAAACTGGAGCATTATTAATATCCATATTAATAAGGAGTGTTTGTGCCAGCAGTCCAGCCGGCGTCCCAAGCATTAGCTGTTTCTGTTCCTACTGTATGAGGATTGGTAGAAATCAATTCACCAGCTTGCTTGGCTCTTACACCATCTCCATAAGCCTTGTGATTGATAAATTTCTTGTCGTATATTTTACCAGCCATTGTAATCACTCCAGCTCAAGATATTTTGCACAATTCTGGAATTCTTCTCTGGTAACTATTCCAGATTCACCAGAATCTAAAGTACCATTAGCAAAATGTAATTTTCTTTCAGTAATGTTTTTAACATTTACCAAAGGATTAAGCTCAAATGGCTTTTCTTCAACTTCTTTTATAACTTTCTTAACAGGCGTAACCATAATAATCTCCAAATTAAAAATTTAGCGCCAGAAGAGGAACTGGCGCTAAAATAACCAACTTAATGGTTTTAAGCTGTCATTGCCGCTGTATGGTTAATATCACCAATAATGCCTTGAGCTTTTTCATTCAAGACCTTCAAAGTCCAATCAACACTCATATGACGATTTTCTGCCAGACCAGTTTTTGCAAGCATTTCTGTACGAATGCCATCTATTACAGACATTTCAAGATATGCTGGATCAAGCAAGAACACATCAGCACAATCGTTAGTACCACCGGAATCTTTATGAAGTTGTTGAATACGATTTGGAACCATCTTCAATGTGCCAAAATCTGTAACGAATACATTGATAGCACCCATCGCAGTAGCTTTGGCAGAAGAGCCTTCAATGTCACTCATTAATGTGGCGATACGGGCAGAAGAACTAAACAGGTATGAAGAAATTTGTGCAATTACACCAGGAACAGACATAAGAACAGAAGGATCACCACCTTGTTCATAGATGCTTTGAACAGCAGCTTTAACCTTAGTTTCAGTTAAAGCGGAACGTGTTGTTGTTGTTCTAGCAACAGTAAGACCAGTTGATAAACTAAATCCACCAGCAGTACCATTGGTATGAGTAGTTTTAATCCAAGAAGGAAGACCACCAACTTTACCCGCAACAGTAGCACCATCATCAGCAACAGAAGCCTGATTCAATAAGGCAATAGCCTCCATATCACGCTTCAATTCTTTCTGGCGACGAGCAAGTTGGCGAGCCAATTTTTGAGCATTACCAATAGTATTTGATTTATCCGCTCTAAACGACACCCTAACAACTTTGTCAGAAATTTGAGAATGATTTCCAACTCTATGACCAAGAGCAGTATCATTACCAGAAGCATCGGCACCATCGATCACTGCATTTGTAGTATCTGGCGCAGCTAACTCATCAGTTGTCCATTCAGTATATTCATTGCTATGGGTGGATGACCCAATCATATCAGTGAATGGTAAAGGAATATTGCTAATATCCCAGATTTTTTGCATTACATCTTCCCTGATGAGACCCCCTTTGGTGACAGCTTTAAGGTCGGCACTGTCTAAATTGGCTGTACTCATTTGTTTCCACCTAATAGTAATTCTGCAATAGCCGATTCTTCCAAGTCTTTTTTACGTCGACCAGGAGGGGCTGTTTTTGCAGCTTTGGTTAATTGTTCAAGCTTACTAACAGTTTTTGTCTTTTTAGCAATACCTGGCTTTTGAAATTTTGGTACTGGTTTTGACAACTTCTTTTCAGCTACTTTTTTTCCTTCCCTATATGCTTTGGCATCTTTCAGAACTTCAAAAATTCTAGCATCCTGAATATTGTAGAATTCGGCTTCTGTAAAGCCATATGATTCGTCAATAAATGATTTGAATTCAGTTAATACTTTTTTAAATACTTCTGGTTGTGCCCATGTAGGGTTTCTTTCGATTACTTTGTCAACTTCGGCTTTCAAGTATTCTTGCTTGGCCTTATTGTTGTTTTCTTGAAATTCTTGGCTTGCCTTATTGCGCTCTAGGTCGATGGCCTCATGAATTTGCTGAATCTCTTGTTGTCGAATCTGGAAATCCTGAATCATAGCAGCATATTCAGCTGGATCAGTAGCCCTTAGATCCTCCCAATTGACATTCTGAAATTCCTTGACAAGATTGTTTTCCAAAACGCTGGATAATTTTTTAACATCATCAAGTTTCTTGGTATACTCTTGAATAGTAACATCCCTAATTTGCTCAAACTCTTTCTTTTCAGCAGATAGGGTTTGAGATTTATTGGTATTACTTTTCGCTGTCTGATAACCCGCTATAACTTCTGCGGTTGGGACAGTCATTATCTTGCCATCAATCTTAACATTAAATCCAGAAAAATTGCCTTCTTCATCAAGAACAACTTTACTGTCATCAATACCTAAAGTTTTACCCCAAGTAACTTCTTCATTTGATTCACCAGAATCTTCTTCTGATTCATCTTCCTCTTCATTGGACTCTTCTTCCTCTTCGTCACTAGACTCGTCAGATTGGGTGGAACCCTCTTCCTCGTCGTGATCTTCCAATTCTTTATTGTCCTTTACATTTTCATCATTTTCAATACTACCAACTAATAAGTCAGCAATAGAATCTAATGTGTCAACTTTCGCTCCAGATTCTGAAGTAGATGTGGTTGTCATATTATTCTCATTTGTTTGTTAAAGTTATTCTTCAAGTCGCCTTGAAGCAATTTTTCCAGATTCAACATCATTTCTCAAAGAAACTTCCAATTGCTGTACTGCATCAATTAGTCGTTTTATGGCTATAACCTCTGCATCAGAAGTTGAATTTAAAAACTCTTGGTATAATCTTGAATACTGAGTTTCTAAAAATTGTCTAACATAGGTATTATAAGCCTTTTCAGCCCTTGAGCCTAATGATATTGCATCTTTTAATCTATCGGTTTCCTCTTGTGAAAATTCCATCATGCAGACCCCTTATTCTGCTCATAATTAGCATTTTGCTCAGTTTTGGAACTTGCTTCGATTTCTGTCAATCTTATGGCAATATCAGCAGCTAATTTGTCATAATCAAATTCTGATTTCATATCTTTTTCATGACCAGAAGCCACCGAATTTGCAAAATCTAATTGATGTTGCAATGCAATTTTTTCTGCTTCAAAAGATAATTTATCCATCTCTCTTTGATGTTTAGCCAATTCAACTTGGCCTTTAAGACTAACATTATCTTGTTGAGCTTGGGCTTTCATTATTTCAGCCTGAGCTAACTGTTGCTCCATTTGAATCATTGCTTGAGATTGTTGATCTTGTTTGGCTTGTTGCTCTTGTTGTGCTTGTTGTGCTTGTTGTGTAGCTTGTTGACCTTCTGGTGATCCTGGATCAACGAAATATTTGCTAGCACCATTCAATCCTGAAAAGGTGCAAAAATCATCAACAGCGGAATATATTTTATTTGGATTAACTAATGCTTGACCAGGAACTTGAAATGCTTGAGCCTGTAGTTGGATAACCTGATTAATAGCAGCCAATTTAGCACGAGTATCACCACTACCTGTACCAACACGAACTGTGGATTCGCTTCTATCATTCCAAGAACTAGGATTAACTTGAACCCAACGCCCTCTAAATTTAAAATCTTCCATTGTGTCAACATGCTGTCTGGCCAAATCTCTAATTTTTAACATTAAAGGTTTAATACCAGTTTCAGCAATTACTCTGACTATCAGTCCAACAAGTTCTTCTTTAGCACTCATTAAACGATCAACTCCTTCTGACCCAACCCTGTCGCCTATGTTCTGTGGAGTTGCAGAGCCTTCCGCTGATACGCCGACTCTCCCAGCTCTAACTTCATCTAAATATCTAACCATATCAAATGCAGCTTGACCAATCTGAGGAGTTATGATAGGCTCCATTGCATCAAGACGTTTCACTCTGACATTGCCACCAGGACGAGAAAGCATCAAGTCATCCATATTAACCTGGCCTTCTAAAACCTTATTTCTTTGGTTATTCTGCAAATAAATATTATCCATAATATTTCTTGTTAATGCAGTTTTATGATCTTGAATTTCTTTTATTCGATCATAAATACTCAATCCTTGGAATTTATGAGACATTAATATAGCAGTAGTAGATACCCATGGAGAGTAGTCTAATTCTTCTACAGATATAAGATGACGAATTTCACAAGTTGAACCAAATGATGAACCATCGCCTATGCCAGTTACTTTGCAATATTCAGCTATACCATCATTATTATAATCCATATAAATGTATGATTCGATAACTTGAATTAGTCGCATCGCCTCATTTTCATTAGTCCACCCATCGCCTTCTGATACAGACTCATTTTGCAACTGCATACGATAATTTGAAGCATTGCCAGAAGAAGTTGATAAATCTTCAAGTAATTTTGGATCAACCCCATCTTCAATTAATTCTGATACTGTTTTTTGCAAAACATGGGCAGAAAACCTTACTCCATCCAAATTTATTGAATTGTGATTAGAATTAACTCTAAACTCTTCTGGTGGAACAGACTTGACGCATATTTTTCCAACATTTTTAGTTATAGAAATTTTAGCATCATATTGAACTTGTGGTTGACCCGCTTCATCTAAAAAGATTGATTCTGATAATTCTGCAAGTTCCACATTTTTCTGTGCTGCAAGCATTTCCAATTGATTTTGAGATAATCCAGAATAATTGGAAGTTAATGTTTTTTCTTGATCCTCGTAATATACTTTTAAAATACCATTTCTTTGTAAAAGTGCATCTTTGACCATCTCATGTATGCAAATAAATCCATCATTCTTTTTCATAAGAATGTTGTAAACATACTCAGATTCCAACTCTGCCTGCAATTCATCATTCTGATTTATTGGATCAAAAATAACAATCTCATTTGTTTGGGTAAATGATTTCATTACTTGAGGCATAATCCATTCAATAGAATCTGCTACATCAGTTGATGTTAATTGTGATCTTCCTTCCTGTTCTTGACCATTAGGTAAACCTAAGTAATATTCTAATGGTTCTATCAAAGAATTATTCATAGGGGCATTGTTCAATTCTGCATTGATAATGCTTATGATTTTCTCATCATCCATTTTATTCAACTTCATCATTATTACCAACAATTTCGCCAACTTTTCTTATTATTGCATTTTCTACAATGAATAAAAATCTTGTTGACATATGACCACAAATTCCACCAATTGCAGCAGACACTCCAACTGGATTATCATACGCATCTAAAAGCATAAACACTAATGAACAAACAAAACCAGACGTTATTATATCTATCAAAGCATTAAATAATCTTGAAAATGGCCTACTTATGCTTATATTAGTTGACCAACTAACTATTCCGCTGAATATTGAAACAGTTGCTAAAAGCAGCCAAGTAAACTGAGACCACTGTTCAGGACTCTTCATTATTTATATATTTGATAACTGGAAATGCATCCCATCAGGAGTGCGCCAATCACCACCCCAGTCAAAGCCAGAATCCTTAAATGCCTGTACGATAGATGCGGGCATTGTAGGCTTCTTACCAAAACCATTCCAAGCCGCATTAATATCAATAGCGATACCCCAACTATGTAAAGACGCGGATGCCCCAGAGCGTTTTCTACGAATATTAAAGCATCCATCCCATGTTCTAACATAATGTATTAAATCTCTATCAATAATAGTTGCTAATGCCAATTCTAATGGTTTAACCATATCTTCATTACAATAAATTAATTTTGGAATAGCTCCCAAACAAATTTTTTCAGGGACATGCCAAAGAACCATATGACTCTCTTTCTCTGGTGCACCATATTTATTGAAGCAATCTTTACTTGTCACCATATTATTTAACCACAGTTAATGGTTTTGCCTCTTTTACGAAAAATCCTAATGATCCAAACATGATTGATATTGCTATCATCACATCATGGACAATCCCATGGTCCAACTGCAATCCACCCATGGCAAGCAATGCTGAAATACTAGCATGACTGGATGGCTCAGCAAGTCGTTGTACAATATATAAGTAAACACCTAAAATTTTATCCATTGTTTTAATTACCTTTCTTGCCTGGAAGTTTTCCAGGATTCTTTCTTGGTTGAGTTCTAGCTTTAGTCATTAGTCACTTTTGTAAAAATATCTATCCTTGTAAAAGAAACATTGTCTTTATTGGTAACTTCATATATAACTATTGTAAATTTACCAGATGATTCTCTTAATCTTTTAAATCCACCATCAATGTATTTCAATATCATTGTGGACAATAATTTTAGCATATTACACTATGCCCCTATTATCATATTCAATCGACTGGGTATTATCCCAGCCACCTATAACCCTATGGTCACCAACAGCTCCTAGCACAAGATATTGGCATGCTTCGCAAGCATGTGAATATCTACCCTTATCTGGCTTATCTTGAAAACGAGCTTCTCCAGACATTTGAATCCGCTTATACTTGTATCCACCTGCAAAACCTTTTCTAGTTATTGGTGCATCAGTTGTAACCTGAAATGCAGGTTCTCCACAGAAATCAAGTCTACAAAGATAATCAGCCACTGCTTCTCTACGAATTGTAAAATCATTCGTGTAAGCGGGAACTGCCATTATTCCTTGATTTTGGAGAATTAAAAAAGGAGTAATCTCATCAGTCTGGGCACGTTGTTCTCCCGCTGGATCTGCCGTTATTTCTATCCGCTTAAATGTGGAATATTTTGTATTAATCTTTTCATTTAGCAATCGTCCAAATGAAAGCGCACCCATATCAAAAGTACAAAGCTCATCGAAAATAACTATTTTGCCTGATGCTGCAACTTGTCCAAAAACAGCAGCAGGTGTAAGACCAAAATCAATTCCTATATAAAGTGGCAACTTAGGGTCTGGACTATAATGAGCTGCCGAACTATGTATATCATCTTTATACTCTGGATAAACAGGTTTGCCATCAGCAATGAAGCCATAGAGACCATTAACGTAAACATTTATCCACTCTTGATCTTTACCAGCCATCATATTTTTATAATAGCCTTTTGGCAAATTCTGCCTATTTTCCGCTTGTTCTGAAAGGCCCGATGGCTGATGGTAAATAGCATGATTCGCAGGAATAGTTTCCTCAAATAATTTGTAGTACCAATGGTCAGAGTCTGGAGGATTTGTATCCATTATAACTCCGAACCAGGTAGGGCCATATATACGTCTTGCGTTATCTGGATCAGTTAAATAATTAGGGTCATCTTCATCCAAAATAGTTCTAGGGAATCGTCCACAACGACCCTGTAACATTTGTACAACTTGCAATGGTATCTCTCTACACTCATTGACCCAGCCACCAGTAAGATCGAGTGAAAGAAGTTTCTTAACGTCATTTGGTCTATCCAACGCTCTGAAAAGAAACTCTATCTCTACTGAGGTACCATCGGGTAGTTTCTGAATATGGGTAAATTTCATATTCATAGCAGAATAGTGACCAGTGGACAATGGGACCCACTCAAAGAATGATCTCATTGTTGTATCCTGCAATTCCCTATAAGTATTACGAATAATTGCAAATCTTGTGCGTCTAACGCCTAGCTGGTCTGGCTGTTGATTATATCCGCGTAACATTAATTCAACGATGCACCCGACTGATTTACCAGAGCCAATGGGGCCAATGATGGTCTTTACAAAAGAATCATCCTTGTGGAACTTCTTTAGCGTAGTTGATGCCTTATAAACGATATTAACGTCAGTCATCTAACACTACTGTAAAGGAAAAATTCTTTTTATCGTTACCATCAGACTCTTTGGAATCGGGCCACTGTGCGCCGAATCTTTGAAGATAAGCAATACTGGCCTCCTTACCCTGACGCCCTCTAGCCGCCACGAAAAGAGATTCGACCATTTCATGCTTGGCCTTAGACCTTCCGCGTTTAAAAGCCTTGTTGAACCAGGCCCAATCGGACGGAGATTGGGTGACTTCCTCGACAGTAAATGCAAAGTAAGCCAGCACTTCTTCCTCATTCATCCCTTTGCACAGGTTTTCCACCTCATAGAGACCATTGGAATCAAAGTAAATCATATCATCAGGGAGTTTGTCGTATACTCCATATCGAGATTT
>Ga0210073_1000126_pt1 | contig 15079 bp, 14 predicted proteins | sample Browns_ThreeSqC__2_FD_184853 | JGI IMG/M metagenome (GOLD analysis project Ga0210073, IMG submission 184853) | Wetland microbial communities from San Francisco Bay, California, USA, that impact long-term carbon sequestration - Browns_ThreeSqC_D2... | ecosystem: Environmental > Aquatic > Marine >...
AATGGGCTCCAGGCGGTCGGCGGCGGGTCCACGTACCTGGTGGCCACCGCGCCCGGGCACATTACCGATTCGATCTTGGTGACGGTGCAGCCGGCCAAGCTGATCGGGAACATCTCGTATCCCTACCAGGTGGGCGTGCGCCAGACGCTGGCCAACTGGAGCATCTCGCTGCCGTTCCAGCAGAGTGCGCCGATCACGGTCAACCTGACCCACAAGGCGACGGTCGACTCCTTGAGCGCCACGTCGCTGGTCTATCCGGCCGGGACCACCAGCCGTGCTTTCTCGATTACCGGTCTCTCGGTGGGGACCGATACCATCATCGCGACCGCCACCGGGTTCCAGGCGGATACGATCGTGGTACCGATCGTCAACCCATTGGTCCAGGTCTACAATCTGGGCAGCAGCTACTTCCTGACCTCGCCGCCGGTCGGGTTCTACATGTGCGCCTACACGGCGGTGTGCGGGTACAACGTGGCGGCCGACACGGTGCCGATCACGGTCACCTCGAGCAACCCGGCCAAGCTCACGGTTGACTCGAGCGTAGTCCACGTGCTGCCCGGGCAGGCGCTGTCGAATCTGCTCCACCTGACCCCGGTGGACACCGGGCAAGCCCGGCTGCGCTTCAGCGCCCCGGCGCCCTACAACTCCGATTCCTCGTTCGTGATCACGATCACCGGAGCCCCGATCACGATCTCGACCGGGTTCCCGCAGGTGGTGGGCGTCGGGCAGTACCTGAGCAGTTCCGTGTCGATTCCCAACGCCGCCATCGCCGACGTCCCGGTCGCGCTCAACCACACCCGGACGGTACGCGGGACCGCGGTGCCCGATACGGTGACCATCCCGATCAACTCGAGCGGCGGCAGCTTCCGCTGGGTGGGCAACCTCGTCGGCTTCGATTCGCTCCAGGCTACCGCGCCCGGCTACCTGCCGTCGTCCGTGGCCCAGATGCAGATCACCCGGCCGAAGCTCATCTCGAACGGCCTGCCGGCCAGTGCGGTGACCAACGACACGCTGCAGCTCTACGCCTACGCGACCGACTCGATCTACGCGGCAAACTTCTATACCCATCCGGTGGTCGATACCATCTTCGTGACCATGACGTCCTCGGACACCACGGTTCTCAAGGTGGATTCGACGACGGTCTACCGGATCCTGCCCGATCAAACGTTCATCTACGCGCCGCGGGTGATCACGCGGGCCCCGGGCATCGCGAGGATCCGCCTGACCGCAGCCAACGCCAGCGGGTCAATCGTCTACATCCCGGACAGCACCGGCGCCATCGTGGTGACTGCACCGGCGATTACGCTGTCACCGTCCAGCTTCACCCTGGGCAAGGGACAGCAGTATCGGTCGTATTCAGCGAGTATCCCCAACCGGGTGGCGACGCCGACGCCGGTAGCTCTCTCGTTGAGCGATACCACGGTGGCCGGGCTTTCGAGCGATACTGTGGTAATCGCGGCCGGTAGCCAGTTCTCGCCCAGCTTCACGGTGTTCGCCAAGAGCAAGGTGGCATCCATTCAGTTGGTGGGAACCGCCACGGGATTCACCCAGGGAACCTCGGTGGTGATCGTGAACAATCCCAAGCTCAGCGTGTCTGCGGGCACGTCGGGCTACGTGGGGCAGGCCCCGCTCAGCTTCAGTGTCCAGACCACGGACGAGACGGGTGGGGGCCGAGAAGTTCATGACACGCTGCCGGTGACCTTCAGCTCGACCAACACTGCGGTGCTGACCGTCGGCACGGGCAGCGTCAAGATTCCGCCCACGGGAAGCAGTGCTCAGAACACCTGGACGCCGGTTGGTCCGGGAACGGCCTTCATCGTGGCTTCCGCGCCAGGGTACCCGCCCGATACCTCGGCCGCGATCACGGTCCAGACGCCGCCGCTGACCCTGAATCTCCAGCCGACCTTGGGTGTGGGTCAGCGCTACACCGGCTCCGTCAGCATTCCGTTCGCGCGCCAGGGAACCCCCTTGGAGGTCACGCTGACACAGACCGGTAGTGCCCTGACGCTGCCGGCCAAGGACACGATCCTGGTCAACGGGTTCTCCGGATCCTTCACCGTGGTGGGCGCGGCGACGGGGAACGGCATTGTGACCGCGACCGCCACCGGCTTCGTCGCCTCGGCGCCGGATACCACGGTGGTGGGGACGCCGATCCTCTTGGTCAACGGCTCCAGCTCGGTGGCGCTCAGCAACCAGACCACGACCCTCTCGATCACGACCCTGGACCAGGCTCAGGTCGGCCGGGCGGTGAACACCGATCTGGTGGTGACCCTGACGGTAGACAATCCCAACGTGGCCGACTTCGGAGGCTCCACGACCACCCAAGTCACGGTTCTGGCCGGTTCCTCGGGGAGCGCAAGTGTCACGCTCAACCTCAAGAGCTTGGGTAACGTGAACGTGACCGCGACGGCGACGGGGTACAACAACGGAGCAAGGCCGATCACGGTGCAGTAGCGAGCCAGGGAATGCGTGTGGCGACGATGGGCGGACTAGGGTCCGCCCTTTCTCGGTCTTGTGTACTTTATCTAACAAAGTACTTGACGGAGATGGGACCTGGGCCTAGTTTGGCACCATGGCCCCAGCACCCCAGCTCCGGCAGTCCCCCGAAACCTCCTCCACGCTCCATGAGCGCGCGGCGGACAACCTCCGGTTTATCCGGGAGACCATGGAGCGCTCCGCGGCATTTACCGGTGTCCCGGGGCGGGGCGGCATGGCCATGGGCGCTACCGCGCTCGCAGCGGCCCTGCTCGCCGCCCGTCAGCCCACCGTGGAACGCTGGCTGATGGTCTGGTTCGCCGAGGCCGCGCTGGCCTGCTTCGTGGGCACGGTAGCGCTGGTACGGAAGGCCGCCGCGACCCAGGTCCCGCTCGACGCCGGGCCCAGCCGCCGATTCGCGCTGGGATTCGCGCCTCCGATGCTGGCGGGGGCGGCGCTGACCGCGCTGCTTTACCAGCACGACCTGATCGAGGCGCTGCCCGGTGCCTGGCTGCTGCTCTATGGCACGGCCGTAGTGACCGGAGGGGCGGCCTCGGTGCGCATCGTTCCTCTCATGGGAGCCGGGTTCATGGCCCTTGGACTCCTGGCCCTGTTCAGTCCGGCGGCCTGGGGTGACTGGTATCTAGCCGCGGGCTTCGGCGGATTGCAGATGGTATTCGGGTTCGTGATCGCGAGGAGACACGGTGGCTAGGAGCGGCGCGGCCCGGAAGCCGGCGCGGTCGCTGCCACCGGCTCGTCTGCTGGCTGGGGTCAGCGGAGGGCGGGTGGAGCCCGCCGCGGAACTCGATCGGGTGATCCACGAGCGAATGCGCCTCGGGATCGTGAGCGCTCTGGCAGTGAACCAGGCCCTCAGCTTCAAGGAGCTCAAGGCCCTGCTGCGCGCCTCCGACGGAAATCTCAGCGTCCACGCCCGCCGGCTGGAGGAAGCCGGCTATGTCGAGTGCCGGAAATCCTTCGAGGGCCGGGTCCCCAAGACCGAGTACCGGCTGACCCCGGCGGGGCGGCGCGCACTGGAGCGATACCTGGAGCACATGGAGGCCCTGATCAGCGCCGTGGGCAAAGGGAAAGCCGAGGGCTAGGCGCCTTTTCACGTTCCGTCCGCAGGGACGGATTTTTTGCGAGGAAAAACTTTGTGATACAAAGTACTTCTCCCCATATGACTCAGGGCGGACTCCACGTCGCCATCATCATGGACGGAAACGGTCGCTGGGCAACGGCGCGGGACCTGCCGCGGGCCGCGGGCCACCAGGCCGGCGCCGAAGCGGTCCGGCGGGTGGTCGAGGCGGCACCGGACCTGGGGATCACCACCCTCACGCTGTACGCGTTTTCCGCCGACAACTGGCGTCGGCCGGAGGCCGAAGTCCGGGCCCTCTTCGCGCTGCTCGAAGAGTACCTGTGCTCCGAGGCCCCCCGGCTCACGGAGCAGGGCTGCCGGCTGACGGTCATCGGCCGGCGGGACCGGCTGCCCCTGGCCCTCCGGGTAGCGATCTTCCGGGCGGAGCGGGCGACGGCCCGTGGGCAGGGGCTCGATCTTCGGATCGCAATCGACTACTCCGCTCGGGACGCGATTCTAGCCGCCGCCACACGACTGCGGGGCCGGGAGCCCTGTGGCCGAGAGCACTTTGCCCGAATCCTCGCAGCGGCCTCCAACGCGCCCAGGACAGCGCCGGACGTGGATCTGCTGATCCGCACTGGAGGGGAGCGGCGGCTAAGCGACTTTCTGCTCTGGGAATGTGCCTACGCCGAGCTTCACTTCACTGACCGCGCCTGGCCCGATTTCGGAGCCGCGGACCTGGAATCTGCCCTCGCGGACTTCCGGGGCCGGACCAGGAAGTTCGGGGGTCTCACCCCGGTCGGCTCATGACACCCCACGCACCCTCTCCCCTTCGGACGTTGGCGGCGGCCCTTCTGCTCGGTCTGCTGGGACAGTCGTTGTTCTATCGCGCCGCCCCCGGCCTGAACGTTTTTCTTTGGTTGGCGGGCCTCAGCGCCACCGGCTTGATCCTGGTGCGGGGGCCCGATCGGTCCGTGCCCCCGGCCTTGGGCTGGCTGGCCGTTGCGGCGCTGGGATTCGGGACCGGCTTCGTCTGGCGCGATTCACCAGCCCTCTGGTTCCTGGACTGCCTGAGTCTCGCCGCTGTCTTCGCGCTCATTCCCGGACCGGCGCTGCCCCGCACGGTCAGGGAGATCCTCGAGCGCGCCGGCGGCAGCCTGGTAAGCCTCTGGGGCGGGTTTCCGGTATTGGCTCTCGACGCTCGGCGCGAGTGGGCCGCAACCGGCAACGCCCGTAATCCGACGGCGGCGGCCGGGCGGGGTCTCGCGGTTGCCTCCCCTCTCCTGATCGCGTTCGGTAGCATGCTCATCGCCGCGGACGCGCGATTCGAGCAGTGGATGGGTTGGCTGCTCAATCCCGAGGAGCTGTTCCCTCGACTCCTGGTGGCTGGGGTCTTTGCCTGGATTGCCGGTGGAGCGCTCCGGTGGGTCGTTTCCCGCCAGGCGGCCACTCCCGGCGTGTCACGCCCCAATGGTTTCGGGCTCGGCCGGATCGAGATCGCGGTCGTTCTCGGCACCGTGAATCTCCTCTTTCTCAGCTTCGTCCTGGCCCAATTGGGGTATTTCTTTGGCGGATCGGCACTGGTGCTCGACCGTCCCGACCTGACCTATGCGGCCTATGCCCGCCGGGGGTTCTTCGAACTGGTCGGTGTCTCTGCTCTGGTGCTCCCGACCTTGCTCATGCTTGACGCGTGGGTTCGGGAGGATCGAGCTCGCGTAGTCTTTCGGTGGCTCGCCGGCCTGCAGATCGGGCTGGTGCTGGTGATCATGGCCTCCGCCGCTCACCGGATGTTACTCTACGAGCGGGCATTCGGCCTGACCGAGGCGAGACTCCTGGCCATTGCCTTCATGGGGTGGCTGGGTCTGGTGCTGCTCTGGGTCGTCGCAACTGTGCTGCGTGATCGGGCGGAGCGATTTCTGCCCGGCGCGCTGCTGACCTGGAGCCTGGGAGTCTTCGCTCTCACGGCCGTGAACCCCGCCGCCCTGGTGGTCCAGGCCAACGTGAGCCGCGCGGAGCAGGGGAAGGGCATCGATGTGGCCTACTTGGCTCGCCTCGGCTCCGACGCTGTGCCTGACCTGGTTGCGGCGCTTCCCCGTCTCGACTCCTCATCCCGCCAGGAAGTAGCATTCCGCCTGCGGTGTCGAGAGTCGCGGCCCGTCACCGATTGGCGGGAATGGAACCTGAGCCGAGTCCGCGCCCGCTCGGTCCTGGAAGAGAACGAAGCCGATCTGCAGTCTCTGTCCGAGCAGTGGGGCCCCGCCAGCCGCTGCTGGGACTGATCCCCTGGCTCCTCACTACTGCGTGGAGTTAGCCTCACCCCCTGACCCCCTCTCCACTTCGTGGAGAGGGGGAACGAGGAATGGAATTACCAGGTTCTTGATTCGTTCTGGGGTCACTTCTTGATTTCGGACTCGAATAACGCGCAGCCCGAGAAGCTCGAGCAAATCTGCACGGGCCCGGTCGTAGTCGGCGTGTTCCTCCGAATCGTGGACCGATCCGTCGATCTCCAGGGAGAGCTGGAGCTCCGGGCAGTAGAAGTTCAACACGAAGCCCCTGACCACGTGCTGTCGACGGAATTTGAGGCCGAGGCAATGGCGGTCTCGGAGAATTCGCCAGGCGAGCCGTTCCGCGCAGGTCTGATCCCGCCGCAGTTGCTTCGCGAATGTCATCTTCATACGTCGATTGCGGAACTTTTGGGCCACGATGGCAAGATGGCGTCAGGGACCGCGGGGGTCTTATCCGATTACCGCGACAACTATCCAAATCGATGCAGTCGATCGTTTTCCCTCTCCATGGAATGGAGAGGGGGCCAGGGGGTGAGGAGTGGGGCCCGTCGACACCTGATTTCGCGACTATGGGGAGGGGGTGAGGGGGTGAGGCGTCCGCGCCGGCTGGGGGCCGGGCGCTACTAGATTCCCGACCATGAACGTCTCAAGACGCCAATTCCTCACCGCAGGCGGGGCGGTGCTGGGTGGTGCGGTCCTTATCGATGCCTTCGAATTCGAGCTCGATCGAGTCCAGGTCAGTCGCCATGAGGTCCCCGTGCGCGGGCTCCCACCGTCGCTCGAGGGACTGAAGATCGTTCAGGTTTCCGACCTCCACCTTTACCAGGGTATTCACACCGCTGGACACCGCTCGCTGGACTTGATCGCGGCGGAGCGGCCTGATCTCGTACTGATGACCGGAGACATCTGCGAGGCGGGTGAGAACCTGCCCGAGCTCATGGATTTCACCAGCGCCGCCAGGGGCCGGCTCGGCACCTACGCCATCTACGGCAACTGGGAGCGCTCGGCGGAGATCGACGACGAGACACTGGGCGCCGCCTACCAGAAGGCCGGAGCCACCCTCCTGGTGAACCAGGCCGCCACCATCGAGGTCGGCGGAGCCCGCCTCAGCATCATCGGCCTCGATGACGTGCTCCACCGCGGCGCCAACCTGGCCAAGGCCAAGGCCATGACCCAGGCCCAGGATGTCACGATCTGGATGGTACACGAGCCCGGCTGGGTCGATCGGGTACCGTGGGAGGCGTCGATCCCGCCGGCCATGATACTCTCCGGCCACTCGCACGGAGGGCAGATCCGGCTCCCGCTGTTGCCGCCCTGGTTGCCGCCGGGTTGTGGCAGATTCGTCGAGGGATGGTACCGGGATACCTACGCGCCGCTCTACGTCTCACGCGGGATCGGGACCGCCGATATTCGTGCCAGGTTCAGGTGTCCGCCCGAATTACCGGTGTTTGTCTTGAGGCAGGCACCTGTGGCCAGGGGCCAGGGACCAGGGTAGCCGGTCCCTGGTGCAGGTCCCCGATTCCTATTCCGTCTTCCCCATTCTTCCCATGTCGCCCAACAACGCCTGCGGGGACATCGGGCGTCCCAGGAATCCTTCCAGCACGTCGCGGGAGAGTCGCTCCAGCCCGAACCGATAGATCCGCTCGCTGATCCAGGGATACCAGGTCGAATCGGCCCCCGCGAACGAGCCGCGTTCGCGCACCATCTCCTCCCGCAAATCCTCGGTGATCATGGCGCCGATGGCGTAGTTCATCAGGTAGCCCGGCGCGTCGATCAGCTGGCCCCGGTGGGCCCACCAGGACAACTCGGGGTGCGGCTTGATCCGCAGATACCTCGAAGTGAGATCGGCCCACACCCGGTTGGGATCCAGGGTCGGGTCCCGGTACATCCGCACCTCGAACAGGGCCAGGGCAATCCCCAGGACGGTGCCCCCGTACTTCTCGCGCATGGACTCCTCGGTCGTGGCCGAGTCGCCGAGATAGCGCCATTGCCAGAGCGGCTCGTACACCTCGTTCGCGAAGAGGTCGGCCAGGGACTCGGTGAAGGTGTCGCTCTCCGGCCAGTCGTTGAGCGCCGGCCTGCTGCGGATCGCGGTGATGTGGATCCCGTGCCCGGTCTCGTGAAGCAGCTCGCCCAGATTGTTGTATCCGCCGATCGGGTACGACGTGAAGACCCAGGCTTCTCCGGGAAGCCAGCGACTGCCGATCAACCGTTGCCGCGCGCCGAAATCGGTGAACGCCACCGGATCCTTGCCGGTCCGCGGCTCCAGGTCGAAGTGAATGCCGAGCCGATTGGGGTCGGCTCCCAACCTCTGATAGAAGGAGTCGTTGACGGCTCGCAGGCGGTCGAGCGGGATCCGCTGGTTCAGTCGGCGTTCGGCGGCCCCATTCGCGTAGTAGAAGTCCCAGGGCTCCAGCTCATCCTCCGGGGTGCTCGCGTGCCATCGCTCCAGGATCGACAGCAGCCAGCGCTCGAGGGTATCGGCCGGGATGGCGAATTCCGCGGCTCTGCTCTCCAGAAGCCCGTTGGGTCGCTTCGATGCCTCCGCCGTGCGTCGAACCAGCTCCCGATATGGACTATTGGGCTGATTGCTCCGGTTCACCGAACGCCACACCGGCTCGAGCGCCATGAACATCCGGTGGCGCTGGCTGGAGTCGTCCGTCTCTCCCAGGAGCCCGATGATCGAGAGGCGTCCCAGGACCTTGCCCTCGAACGAGGCGCTCTCCGCGGCTCGGCCGTAACAGGCGTAGAGACGCCGGGTGAGCCGCTCGATTCCTTCCGCACCACCCTCAGCCAGCGAGTGGGGGTCGTAGGCGCAGTCGAGGGTAGTCGAGCCAGACGCCGCCCCAGTGCTATCGGGATCCACCGAGAGGTCCCGAGACCAGGCGCCCTTCATCACGCTCAGCGCGCGCCGGTCATCGGCGTTGAGGCCCGCGGTATCCAGCGCCGCGAGCCGAGCTTGGAATCCGGCCTGAGAGGCGCGGTCCTGCTGGATAAGGGTGGCCAGCGGCACCCCGTGGATCGAGGCGGAAGCGTTACGGTATCGGGTGATCTTGACCTGGTCGGCCAGGTACCGGAGGTCCTGGTACGCGGATTCCGCAGGCCAGAGGGGGGAGCTGGTAAAGCTGGGAGCGGTTGGTAGCGCCGGGGGTGGCTGGGGCGCACAGCCGAAAGCGAGTCCAGCCGCCAGAGACCAGCGGACGCGGTACCTCACCGATTGGGGGACAGCTCCAGCTTCATGAACACCCCTCCTTCGACCGGATTGTCGTAATAGGGCGGGATCTCAGTGAAGCCCATCGATCGGTATAGCGGAATCGCCTCCTTCATCTGAGGCAGCGTGTCGAGGTAGAGCCAGTGGTACCCGATCTCTCGTGCCTCCGCAGCAACGGTCTTGGCCAGCAGCCGGCCCAGGCCCAGCCCGCGGAATGGGGGACGCACGTAGAGGCGCTTCATCTCCGCCACGTCGGGCTGGAGGGGGCGCAGGGCCACGCAGCCGGCGCTCTCCTCTCCGCTTCGGGCCAGCAACAGCCTTCCCGCGGGTCGAGCGTACTTGCCGGGCAGCTCCGCCAGCTCGCGATCGAACCCCTGGAAGCAGAGGCTGAAGCCCAGGGAGTCGGCGTACTCCAGAAACAGGCGTTTGGCCTCCGCCACCTCGGCGGCTGTGGAGGCGTCCAGTATGGTGAAGCTCGGCCTGAGCCCGGTCTCATGCGTCTGCGCCACTAGTACACCCTTCCCCCCAAAGGGACCTCGCGCTCGATCCCCAGGAGAACCACCCGTCCTTCGCTGTCGGGCACCCCGAGCACCAGCACCTCCGACTTGAAGCCGGCGATGAGCCTGGTACCGAGGTTGACGGCCGCCACGACCTTCCGCCCGAGCAGGTCCTGGGGCTGGTACAGGTCGGTAAGCTGAGCGCTGGAAGTGCGGGTTCCCAGGGGCCCGAAATCGACCCAAAGCTGAAATGCGGGCTTTCGAGCCTTGGGATGGGGTTCGACGCGGGTGATCTGACCGACCCTCAGGTCGAGGGTCTGAAAGGCTTCGAGCGGCTCCATGATCTGGACACTAGTTGGACGACCTTCATCGTCCAAGGCCGGGCCCGTCTTATCCATGGAAGCAAGACGGGCCGTCCTGTTTGGAGGGCGGCCCGCGCGGTCAATTGTCGTGGTGCATGGACTGAGGGTGGTACCTTCCTGTTGGGGTTACCCTCGGCTCAGGCTGGGAGGCGGAAGAATCGCCGTGCCAACCTCGCCACGGACTCGTTGCTGCTGACCAACAGATAGAACAAGGCTTTAAGCACTCGAAGGCCCTCCTCTCTGCCCTGGACCGCAACTTAGGACGCGTGATGAACTCCAGCGCCGCTGGTACCCTGCCAGAGCAAGAAGGGTTCCATTGCTCGCGCTCGTCATTTGATACCCCGAAGAGTTCCAATAGCTCCGCATGATTCTTCGTGATCATGGTGATCGCCGCTGCCCCTCCCGTGTGACGTTCGGCACCCGGCGTCCCTGTCTCCGTCACCTCGTGGGCCTCCCGGGCCTCCTGGCCGTGGCCCTGGGGTGGCCGGGTACTCACTTGGATGGTCAGGAGCCGGTGCGCCTCCCCGAGCCGGCGGTAGAGGACAACTCCTTCTTCATTGAGGAGGCCTATAACCAGGAGACCCGAGTGGTCCAGCACATCAACGGCCTCTGGCTGGCCGGGGAGCGGCTCGACAACCTGTTCTACACGTTTACCCAGGAATGGCCGTTGGGAGGTCCCCGCCATCAGCTCAGCTATACCATCCCCTTCACCCGGCTTGCCAGCCAGTCGCTGGGGATTGGGGACGTCCAGCTCAACTACCGGTACCAAGTGCTCGAACGGGAACGATGGTCCATCGCTCCCCGGCTCACCCTGATCCTTCCCAGCGGCAGTGTGGCCAAGTCACTCGGGTTCGGAACCGTAGGTGCCCAGTTGAATCTGCCGGTCAGCTTTCGGTTCTCGCGGCAGTTCGTCACGCATTGGAATGCGGGGCTGACGGTCCTGCCCCGAGCATCTGCGTCCGACGGCGGTGTCCATCGAGGATTGGTGAACTACAACCTCGGCGGGAGCGTAGTGGGCCCGCTGATGTTGCCAGTCCAGATTCTACTCGAGGGGGTGGTCAACTTCGCGTCGGTCATCGACACCACCGGGGACGTCCGTCACACTACCGCCGGCGTGGTGAGTCCCGGAATCCGGGTGGCGATCAACCTGGGGAAACTTCAGATCGTTCCCGGAATTGGCGTCCCGGTGCTGATGGCAGAGGGGACGACTCGGGTGGGCCTGTTCTCCTACCTATCCTTCGAGCATCCCTTCTAACCACTATAACCGCTGGCGCAGCAATACCTTACACTATGTTTTGCGGTGCGCTACCAGAAATCAGCGTGCGTAGTGACAGGAGACCTGTGCCGACCCGAGCGGGCGGAGACTCGGGGCCTCGATGCTGCAGCGCTGATCTTTCGAGGGATGCATGCAGCGCGGATGGAAGCGGCATCCCGACGGGGGATTGGAGGGGCTGGGAGGCTCTCCGCCGAGCAGGATCCGGGTTCGCTGGCGATCGGGATCCGGGACGGGGACGGCTGAGAGCAGTGCTTGGGTGTAGGGGTGCCGAGGATTGGCGAGCACCTCCTCGGTCGGACCCATCTCGAGGATCTGCCCCAGGTACATCACGGCGACCCGATGCGCGACTTGCCGGACCACCGCCAGGTCGTGGGCGATGAACAGGTAGGAGAGCCCTCGGCGGGCCTGGAGATCCAGCAGCAGGTTGAGCACCTGGGCCTGGACCGACACGTCCAGCGCGGAGACCGGTTCGTCGCAGATCAGGAACGAGGGCTCTACCGCGAGGGCCCGCGCGATCCCGATTCGCTGGCGTTGGCCTCCTGAGAATTCGTGGGGATAGCGGCTGGCATAGCTGGGATCCAACCCGACTTCCTGTAGCAGGGTCGCGACCCGAGTCGGAATCTCGGCCCGGGGCGCGAGGCTGTGGATCTCCAATCCTTCCGCGACGCTGTCTCCAACCGTCATGCGTGGATTGAGTGAACCGTAGGGATCCTGGAAGATGATCTGGATCTTCCGGCGCATGGCCCGGAGGGTGGGCCGATTCAGATCGAAGATGTTCTTTCCCTCGAACACGGCGCTCCCGCTGGTCGGCTCCTGGAGGCGAACCAGGGTTCGCGCGACCGACGACTTTCCGCAGCCCGATTCCCCGACCAGCGCCAGCGTCTCACCCCTTCCCACTTCAAACGAGACTCCGTCGACGGCGCGGATCGGCGGGCCGGCGGCCTTGAACACCCCTCCCGAGGAGTAGTGTTTCACCAGGTCGCGAACCACCAGCAGCGCTTCGGTCATTTGCGGATCGTCGTCCCCAGCCAGCAGCTCATCGTGTGCTCCGATTCCACCGCGAGGAGCGGCGGATCGGTGACACACTCAGGCATGGCGGAAGGGCAGCGGGGATGGAACCGACATCCGGGAGGCCAGGCCGTGGCGGGAGGCACATTGCCCTTGATCGGGACCAGCCGGTCCCGTGTGGCGCTCAGGCGCGGCATGGAAGCGAAGAGCCCCTGCGTGTAGGGGTGGGTGGGATGGCGGAAGAGGGCCGTGGTCGGTGCTTCTTCGACGATCCGGCCGGCATACATCACGGCCACCCGATCCGCCCGGCCGGCCACGATACCCAGGTCGTGGGTGATGAGCAGCACCGCCATTCCTCGTTCGTCTCGCAGCCGGTCCAGCAGCTCGAGAATCTGGGCTTGCACGGTGACATCGAGGGCGGTGGTCGGTTCGTCCGCGACCAGGAGGTCAGGCCGGCAGCTCAGGGCGATCGCGATCATGACCCGCTGCCGCATCCCCCCGCTCATCTGGTGAGGATAGGACCAGGACCGGGTGACCGGATCGGGGATCCCGACTTCCTGCAGCAAGGCCACCGCACGCGCCCAGGCCTCGCGCCGGGAGACCTTCTCATGGGCCCGGATTCCTTCAGCGATCTGGTCTCCCACCGTAAACACCGGATTGAGGCTGGTCATCGGGTCCTGGAAGACCATCCCGATCCGTTTGCCTCGAACCTGGCGCAGCGGCTCGGGGTCGAGCGCCAACAGATCCTTTCCATCCAGCCGGATACTGCTGCCGGCCTCGATCACGCCGGGCGGCGGCACCAATCGGAGGAGGGAGAGGGCGGTGAGACTCTTCCCGCACCCGGACTCCCCGACCAGCGCGAGGGTCTTCCCTCGATCCAGAGTGAACGAGATTCCGTCTACCGCGCGAGCCGGACCCGCGGCGGTCGGAAAGGTGACTCGGAGACCGGTGACCTCGAGCAGGGGGCTCATAGGCGCCTGGGATCCAACGCGTCTCGCAGCGATTCACCAACCAGGTTCACCGCTACCACGGTGATCACGATCGCCAGGCCCGGGAAAGCCCCGGTCCATGGCGCCGTGAACAGGGTGCTTCTGGCATCCAGAATCATGGCTCCCCAGGACGGGGTTGGGGGACGGATTCCGAGACCGAGGAACGAGAGGCCCGCTTCGATCAGGATCACGTCGCCCACTGCCAGGGTACTCGCGACCAGCACCGGCGCCAGCGCATTGGGCAGAATGTGCTTGAAGATCACGCGCAGGGCGCCGGCCCCGATGGATTCCGACCAGATGACGAATTCACGCTCGCGGAGGGCCAGGAACTCGGCGCGCACGAGACGGGTGACGCCCATCCAGCCGGTCATGCCGATCACGGCCATGATGGTCCAGATCGAGGGCTTCAGAAAGGCCAGCACGGCCAGCAGCAGGAAAAAGCGGGGGAACACCAGCATGAGGTCCACCAGTCTCATGATGCCGCCGTCGACGACCCCGCCGTGATAGCCGGCGCCGGCGCCCAGCAGGACGCCGATCAGCGTCGCGATCCCCACCGACACGAAGCCGACGGCGAGCGAGATGCGGGAGCCGTAGAGCAAACGCGACAGCACGTCGCGGCCGATCTGATCGGTGCCGAGCCAATGCTTCGAAGAGGGCGCCTCGAGGATCCGCTTCATATCGGGCTTGTTCGGGTCCCAGGGCGCCAGGGCCGGTGCCAGGATGGCGATGACGACGAGGGCGCCCACCACGACGGCGCCGGCGCAGGCGAGCTGGTTGCGCCTGAAAGTCCGCCAGAATTGGCCCAGCTCGCCTCGGCGCGCTCGTGGAGCCGTCGGCATCCTAGCGCCGCCGCCCCCGTCGTCCCGAGAAGCGAATGCGCGGATCCACCAGCCCATAGGCGAGATCGGCGAAGAGGTTGGCCAGGAGCGTCAAGGTCGCCACGATGACGAGATTGCCCATGATGACCGGGTAGTCGCGGGAAAAGACGGACTGGACCATGAGCTGGCCCATGCCGGGGATGGCGAAGATGCTCTCGATGATGACACTGCCGCCGATGAGCCCGGGCAGCGAGAGACCGAGGATGGTCACCACCGGCAGGAGCGCATTGCGCAGCGCGTGCTTGCCGATGACGACGGGCTCGGGCAGGCCCTTGGCCCTCGCCGTCTGCACATAGTCCTGGCGGACAACCTCCAGCATGCTTTGCCTCATGTAGCGGGAGAGTCCGGCCAGCCCCCCGAAGGCGACGACGGTCACCGGCAGGATCAAGTGGGACACGAAATCGGCCTGCTGCCTCCAAAAGCTCATGTACTCGTAGTTGAGGGAGCGCAGCCCGGAGATGGGCAGCCAGTCGAGCTGCACGCCGAAGAGGATCATCAGGAGGAGAGCGAGCCAGAAATCCGGGGTGGCGAAGCCGATGAAGACGAAGACCGTGGTGATCTTGTCGAAGAGCGAGTACTGGCGCGTCGCCGAGGCGACTCCAATGGGAATGGCGAGGGCAACGATGATGATCATCTGGATCAGGTTGATGAAGAGCGTGATCGGGAGGCGCTCGCCGATCTTGGTCAGGACGGGCTTGGCGTCGGGCTGAAAGGAGCGGCCGAAGTCGAGCCGGGCGATGCGGGTGAGCCAGCGCCAGTACTGGATGTAGATCGGCTGGTCAAGACCGTATTCCTTGTTCAGCCGCTCGACGAGCTTGGAATCCTGCGCCGACTCTTCCCCGCGCAGATAGTCGAACGGTCCGCCCGGCGCCAGCTGGATCACCATGAAGGAGATGAAGGTGATCCCGATCAGGAGCGGGATCGCCAGCACGAGCCGGCGCAGGGCGAAGAGGGTCATCTAGGGCGTATATCGCTGCAGGTGCTTCGGCACGAACCAGTCGATGAAGTTGTAGCCGATGCCCG
>Ga0210073_1000128_pt1 | contig 14913 bp, 13 predicted proteins | sample Browns_ThreeSqC__2_FD_184853 | JGI IMG/M metagenome (GOLD analysis project Ga0210073, IMG submission 184853) | Wetland microbial communities from San Francisco Bay, California, USA, that impact long-term carbon sequestration - Browns_ThreeSqC_D2... | ecosystem: Environmental > Aquatic > Marine >...
GAGCCGGCACATTTCCGGTTTTTCGGTTCGTCCGTGCGTCGTCAGGATCAGGTGGGTACACGCCTCGACCACTGGGCCGCCGGGGAACTGCAGGAGCTCGGCGAGATCGAACTGGCACTTCCGGCCGAAGGTCGCACACCGGGAGAGATCGTTCCGGTCAAACTGCGCGCTGCCATCAGCGAAGCGGGCACACTGCGGCTGGAGGCAATCCCGCGCGAAGGCGCCGAACGCTGGCAGGTTGAATTCGACGTGCGCAGCTAACCGGGAAGTAGCGCCGGCTTTACCCTGGTGATTATCCGGCTTCAGCAATGACGCGCTTCATTGTCGGTATCGATCTGGGCACGACCAATACGGTGGTCGCGTACGCGGATAAATCCGCCGGTCCCGACGCCGTACCCGCGATTTTCGACATCGAACAACTGGTCGCCCCGGGGGCCGTCGCCGCCCGATCATCGTTGCCCTCGCTGCGCTATCATCCGGCGCCCGGTGAGCTGGATCCGGGCGACCTGGGCCTGCCGTGGTCATGGGAGGACGTTGCCGGCGTGCCTGATGCCGTGATCGGCAGTCTGGCCCGTGACCTGGGCAGCCAGGTACCCGGCCGGCAGGTCGCCAGCGCGAAGAGCTGGCTTTCCCATCCCGCCGTTGATCGCTCCGCGGCCATTCTTCCCTGGGGTGCGGCTGAAGAGGTCGCAAAAATATCACCGGTACTCGCCAGCGCCAGTTACCTTGCGCACCTGCGCGCCGCCTGGAACCACCGTTTCCCTGCGCACCCGCTGGAAGCGCAGGAAATCGTGTTGACCGTTCCGGCGTCTTTCGATGAGGCGGCGCGCGCGCTGACGCTGGAAGCGGCCAGACTGGCGGGCCTGGACACGCTGCGACTGCTCGAGGAACCCCAGGCGGCGTTTTACGACTGGCTGCTGCGTCATCGTGACCGTTTATCGGAGTCCCTGACGGGCACGCGTCTGGTACTGGTGTGCGACGTGGGTGGAGGCACCACGGACCTGACACTGATCAAAACCCGCATCGACGCCGGCGTGCCGGTGTTGACGCGCGTCGGTGTCGGCGATCACCTGATGCTCGGCGGTGACAACATGGACCTGGCCCTGGCCCACGTCGCGGAAAGCCGCCTGAGCGCTTCAGGCGCCATGCTCGGCGGTACGCAGCTGGCGCAGCTCATGCAGCAGTGTCGCAACGCAAAGGAACGCCTGCTTTCCGAACAGGCGCCGGAGACGGCAACCGTCACCTTGCTTGGCGCCGGTAGCCGCTTGATCGGCGGCGCGCGTTCAACGGCGTTGACCCGCGACGAAGTGCAACGCATGGTGGTGGACGGATTCTTTCCGTCCTGCGAGCCCGATGAACGGCCTCAGCGCATACGTGGCGGCATCGTCGAGTTCGGCTTGCCCTACGTGGCCGATCCGGCGGTGACGCGGCACGTCGCCAGCTTCCTGGCACGCCACGAGAACGCCGCACGCGACGCGCTGGGTGATACAGCGCCGCCGCCCGGGGTGTTGCCGGTTCCGGACGCGGTGCTGCTCAATGGCGGCGTTTTTCGCAGCGCGACGCTCACTGCACGATTGCTTGATGTGCTGGGTGGCTGGCGTGGCCGGCGGGTTGGCGTGCTGGAGAACCGCGAGCCGGAGCTGGCCGTGGCGCGCGGCGCGGTCGCGTATGCACTGGCCCGCACCGGCGCCGGGCCGCGCATTCGCGGGGGATCGCCGCGCAGTTTCTATCTGGTTCTGAACCAGGACGGCGGCAAACGCCAGGGGGTCTGCCTGTTGCCTCGCGGCAGCGAAGAAGGCCAGAGCGTTGAATTGACCGACCGCACCTTCGCGTTGCGTGTGGGACAGCCGGTGCAGTTTCATCTGGTATCCTCGAGCGCGGACACGCCGTGTCAACCGGGTGAATTGACTCCGCTGGAAACGGACGAGTTCCATTTCCTGCCGCCGATCGCCACGGTGCTGGACGCCGCCTCAACGGGCGGTTTGGCGGAGATCCCGGTTAAACTGGTCGCCGCACTGACCGAGATCGGCACGCTCCAGGTTCATTGTGTCCGGGCGAACGATGCGTTGCAGCGCTGGCAACTGGAGTTTCAGTTGCGCGGTCGGACGGCGGTGGCCCCGGGTGGCGTTACCGTCGTAACGCATCCACGACTCGCAGAGGCCGCGGAACTGATCACCAGGGTTTATGGCTCGCGTTCCAGGGAGGTGAATCCCAAAGACGTCAAACGATTTCGCAGCGACCTGGAAAAGACACTCGGCACACGCGATCAGTGGGACACGCCCCTGCTGCGCGAGTTGTTCGGTGTTTTGTGGGACGGCGCCGGTCGACGGCGTCGTTCAGCCAGCCATGAACGCGTCTGGTTCAACCTGATCGGCTTCTGCCTGCGCCCCGGTTTCGGCTATCCGCTGGATGACTGGCGTATTGACCAGCTTTGGCCGCTGTTCGAGCAGGGGGTGCAATTCGTCCCGGAATCGCAGGTATGGTCGGAATGGTGGACCTTGTGGCGCCGTGCGGCAGGCGGCTTGCAAGAAGCCATGCAGACCCGTGTGCTCGATGAAATCGCCTTCTACCTCCAGCCGCCGGGCAAAGCCCTGGTGAAACGTCCGGCGGGCCCCAGACGTCAGGGCTATGATGATATGGTGCGCCTTGCCGCAACGCTCGAACGGGTAGCGGTTGCACGCAAGATCGAAATCGGCGAGTGGTTGTTAACGCGCCTGAAAAAGACCGACGAAAGCCGCCAGTCCTGGTGGGCGATTGGCCGCATCGGCGCACGCGTCCCGTTTCACGGCAGTGCCCATAATGTGGTGCCGCCTGGTGTCGCCCATCAATGGATCGAACAACTACTCAAGGTCGACTGGAAAGAACATGAGACTGCCGCGTTTGCCGCGGCGCTCATCGCCCGGGTCAGCGGTGACCGTGAACGGGATCTGAATGCCGATAGTCGCCAGCGCGTCATCGATGCGCTCAGCGCCCGCAAAGCACCCGGGACATGGCTGAAGATGGTCAGCCATGCAGTTGAACTGAGCGATGCCGACGAGCGGCGCGCATTCGGGGAATCCTTGCCGCCGGGACTCAAACTGATTCATTGATTCCCCGATAATCCGTTTCGCGCGGTCGACTACGATCCACTGAAGCTGATGAAGGTCACTGCTCGGCCGATGATCGCCGTGCGCCCGGAGACCACGCTGCCCATTACCGCACCGAACGCAATCATCTGATTACCCGGACAGGGTTAGAGCGAAAACTGCTGCTTTACTCTGTCCAGAAGCCGTTGTGCAAAACGTTTCAAATTATCAAATACTACCTGGGTGGGAACGCTATTGCTTTCCGGCGTTGCGCGCGTTTGTTCGAAGTCTTGCGATGGGGGCGATTCGGTTTTCTGCGCAATGTTCCCGGTGACGACTGCGTGAGCTGCATGTTCCGGGGATTGCGCTGTGTTTGTCGCTTGCCCGGGAGATTTTTCCGCGATCACAGGTTCGCTTGACGGTGTCGCCGATGTGACAATCGGAAACGTTACCCGGGTGCTGAAACTGGAATGGTCGCGTGTGACATAGCCGTTGCCGATCCACTCCCTTAACATCAGGACCAGGGTGTAGGTGCCGGCCGGTGGTGGGATTATTTCAAGGTCAAACGTGCAATCACACCGGCTTGCGCCTCCCTCCAGGGTCCCCAGTGTAACCCCCGCCAGTGCGTGCCCTGCGAAGTCACCTGTAACGTAGGGTTCGGGTAACGCCCATAACTCAAGAGAGAGGGTGCCACTCAGGTTATTCGGGTCGCGCGGATTGTGGATGCGTTCGACGTCGACGATAAGGCGTCCTTCATCAACGCTGCGATATCCCACCAGGCCTTCGAGATGCGGATGGAGAAATACGTCGCGATCGGGATAGTTATGAACGTCATGAATACGGTTGAATCCTTCGCCATCCCATTCTGCGATCACCAGGGCAATTGCATAATCGCCGGATTCGGGGGAGTGGGCCGGTACGTCCGATTGAACCGGTGCCAGGAAGTGGTTTGCCTGCAAGACGCCCAGAGGGAGCTCGGCGAGTTTCCAGCCCGTCAGGCTGCCCCCGGTATAGGGGGCCTGACACGCCCATAACTGCAAGGTCAGATTGCCACTCGTGAGGCCCGTGTTGTTCAGGTTGTCGATACGGTCAGCAAACAGGGAAACGGTGTCGCTATTCCGTGTGTAGCCGCTGTTACCGTTGAATTGAATATAAGGATACTCAACTGTGTGTGGTGTCATTGCGCGGTCCTTCGTGCGGCTCGATGAAGAGCATTCTAGAGGTCTTTAATACAGCTGCAAAGCCGTGGAGAGGGTTTATTGTATGCTGTCAGCAACGATGGCCCTGGCGCCGCCGGGTCCCGGTAGCCTGGTGACCGTGGTTGATAGACGCGCGAGCAGTACCCGCCATTCCTTCATGGCGGAAAAGGGTGGGGGAGGTTGATATCCGGATAGAATACTATCCCTGTCATCGTTTTCAGGCGAAAATCAGGAATTCGCCATAGATGGGTATTTTCAGAAATGGAGAATCGGATGCACCGTCTTATTCTCAGCTGCATGTTGTTATTGTTGACCCCCGGGCTATCTGCAGCAGAGCTCCCGGCGCCAGCAGAGCTCCTGAAGCAAATGGGAGTATCGGGTCATTATGTGACCGTCGTGGAACCCCATCAATCAGATCCGTCGCACCAAACGCATGTCACCTATCTCGCTGTGCCGGCAGACCAGGTGCTTGATCACCTGTTCGGTCCTCACTGGCAGTCACCCGACAACGACGTGGTCTTTTCCGCTGCCGATGGATACCAGTTTGCGGGTGGCTCTGAACGGTTCACACGGGACAAAGCCTATCTCGCCTATGCGCGCGCGGATGGCCGCGCTTTCACGTTAGTAAATAACAAAGGACAGCGGACAGAACTTGGTCCGTACTACCTGATCTGGGACAACATTGCAGATCCATCCCTGCTCATGCAGGGCGCCTATGGCTGGCCCTATGAAGTACTGCAAGTGGATGTGAGGCCGGTTAGCGCTTACGCACCCCTGCTTCCGGCGAGTGCTTCCCGCCAAGCGCGCGACGGCTTTGTTCTGTTTAAAGAGTATTGTCTCATTTGTCATCAGGTTGCCGGTATTGGTGGACAGAAGCTGTCAACCGACTTGCGACAGTCGCTATGTCCGCTGAAGGAATCGGAACTCAAGGCGCTGATCGATAACCCCGGTGATGCTTTACGCAAGGGTGGCATGCCCCCTCTGGATGAGGGGCTGCAAGGTGAAGGGCGAAGGCAAACCATTGACCTTATCACGGCGTACTTGCAAGCATTGCAGCCTGAAGGCCAGTCTTGTCAAACGGGAAACGTACGCCCAACTTCTGAAAATTAGCGCGCGCGGTCGAAGAATGAATGATCCACTGTTACCGACGCCATCCAGTCGGGGTGACCCGCCATTATGACTTTTTGGCGATGGGCCGGGTAGCGACAGAAACCCGGCTTTACAATTTCAGCGGCTTTACCGGCGCTTCCATCCAGGATGCGTCGCTCTTCCAGTCGAATGCCGGGTTGTCCACGAACAGCTCGACTTCGTTGCCGTCAGGGTCCCGCAGGTAAAGACTCTGGCTCACCGTGTGATCGGACTGGCCATCGATGGTGTATCCCTGTTGAAGGATGCGCGTTTTCGCCTGTTCCAGGTCTTCCAGGCTTTCTCCGATTTTCCATCCAACGTGATACAGACCGATCCGTTTCCCTGTCAGTGGACCCTCGGCGTCTCCGACCCCGATCAACAGCAGCTCATGGTGCGTGCGGCCTCCGGACAACAAGGCGGCGCGGCCATTGAATATGTTCCCAACCAGTTTGAGACCGATGGCATCACGGTAAAAACTGATTGAAGTATCCAGGTTGCGTACGTAATACACCACGTGGCCCAGTTCAGTCATTTCGCCGTCCTCCCGCCATTATCCGCTTTCTGTAACTCGCAGGGTGCATCTGCAGCCCTGATGCAGTATTTGTCGATACTCCCAGTATATAGATGCCAGCAGTTCTGCGCCGTAGGTCCGTATCTCCTCAAGTTCCTGGTGGCCGCGCCGTTTTGAACCTGTAGCGTCCCCGATATGCGGGGCGGCGGACCAGGGAATGTTTCGACTGACACGCAAGGTATTTCACGATCTGGCCATCTGGATGGCCGGATTCGGCGCCGCTACGGGGTTGTTATTCCCGTTCTTCGCATGGGCTATGGGGCTCCCCCGCCAGAATGTCCTGACGCCCGGTTTTTTCGGTGCCTGCGTTCTCGCGGGTGTCGCTGTGGGCGTCGCCAACATCGGCCTTGCCCGATCGGTAGTCGGTATCCGCTTGCGCGTATTGGCAAGCCGAATGCAGCAGGTTGAACAGAATCTTCGCCAGGTTGCCCGAAACGGTGATACGAGCGAGTGCAGCGCCGAGAACTGCCTGGTTTCCATTGATTCCGACGACGACTTTGGCAATAGCGCCAAGGCCTTCAACCGTCTGGTTCAGACCCTTGATTCCTCGTTTCGAAGCGAACGCGCCGTGCGTGAATTCAATGAGTTGCTCACCGGAGAGCTGGATCTTGAATTGCTGGCGGGTGAGGCGTTACAGCAGTTGATGAAGCATACGAGTTGCGCCGCGGGTGCTGTGCTGATGAATAATGAAGGTGAAATCAAGCTTTGCACCTCCTTTGGCATAAACGATCCGCAGCGCATCGCTGACAGCGACCTTGTTCACTTGACGCTGAAAAAAGGTAAACGACAATTGGTGAGTTTTTCAACAGATGTCATCATGGACGGCGTTCTTGCCAGCTTCCGTCCACGGGAAATTCTGGTGGAACCGATCGTTTTTAGCGGCGTTCCGCTATGTGTCATACTCCTGGCCAGTGCCTCCGGATTCAGCCATGATGACAAAGTGCATCTGGATCTGCTTCATCGGGGGCTGGCCTTGTCTTTCCACAATGCGGTCCTTTTTGACCGTCTGGAACATCTCGCCGCCCTCGATGCTCATACCGGTCTGTACAATCGCCGTTTCGGTTTGTCGCGCCTGCAAGAGGAGTTCAGCCGGGCGGTACGGACCGGAAGCCCGCTCGGCCTGTTGATGTTCGACATCGATCATTTCAAGAGGGTCAATGACACCTACGGGCACCTGGTCGGAGACCGTGTAATCAAGCAGATTGCCCGAATTGTCCGGTCAGTGGCGCGTGAAGGCGACGTGAGCATGCGCTATGGGGGCGAGGAGTTTCTCATGGTCCTCCCGGGCGCGTCGGTCGATGATGCGGCGAAAGTCGCTGAGCGTTTGAGGCGGGCGGTCGAGGAGTCACATGTCGTCGCCGGAGCGAAATCGATTGGTGTCACCGTCAGTGTCGGTGTAGTGTCTTTTCCCGATTGCTTGGCAAGTGATGAAACGGATTGTGTGCGCATCGCCGACGAAGCGCTTTATGCGGCAAAGGCGGGCGGTCGCAACCGGGTCATCGTGCACGCCCAGGATCGCGATCGAGTCCGATCCTCTCGCGGTGAGGATCTGGCGAGCGTCGGAAAACCGCCTGACAACTACCCGGCTATCCACGAGGGTATTCGAGACATTCGCAATTCGCGGTAGGGTCGTTTTGCGTTTTCGTGTTGCTTCCTGAGAAGTCGCGGGGTTATCCTTCCACGCGGTTATCCTTCCGCTACCCCTTTGCTGCCGGTGCCTTCACTCATCACACTACTCACGCCGTGGGAGTTCTCGCCCGCCGTACTGCTCGCCTGTGCAACCGCTGCGCTGCTGTTCTGGCGTGGTCTCCGCCGGCGTCGACAGGCCGGCATCGCGACAGGCGTGTGGCGCACGCTGAGCTTTTACGTGGGACTCCTGCTGACCTACGTGGTCATGCACACGTACGTGGATTATCTCTCCCAGCACATGTTCTGGGTGCACCGTGTCCAGCACCTGGTGCTGCATCACCTGGGGCCGTTCCTGATCATGCTCGCCGTCCCCTACGAGGTGCTTGGCCAGGGGCTGCCGGCGCGCCTGCGTGACGGGGTGCTGCTGCCGCTGTGGCGCAGCCGGCCGGTTTGGCTTGCCTACCGGCTGGTGCAGAACCCGCTGGTTTCCCCGCTGCTGTTCGTCGGACTGATTTACTTCTGGCTGACGCCCTCGATCCATTTTTCCGCCATGCTGAGCGCTACCCGCTACCAGCTGATGAACTGGAGCATGCTGGTCGATGGGCTGCTGTTCTGGTGGCTGGTACTGGATCCGCGCCCGCCGCACCAGCATGGTTCGATGGGTTATCCGGCGCGCATCGTGATGCTCTGGGCGATTATGCTGCCCCAGATCGCGATCGGTGCGCATATCACGTTCAGCAAGACGGTGCTGTACGACGTGTACAGTGTGTGCGGCCGCGCCTGGCCGGTGAGTCCGCTGGTCGACCAGGTAAGAGGGGGGATCGTCACCTGGATTCCTGCGACGATGATGAGCGTTCTTGCCATTCTGCTGGTGCTGCGCATGTGGATGCATTACAGCGCTCGCGAGGAGGCGGTCCCTGGCCCAGCCTCGCGGATGGACGGCGAGAGTCATCTTTCGAGGGGAGCATCATGAAGCGAATGCTGTTTACCATCGTTATGCTGGGCATGGTCGTGACTGCCCACGCCGGGCAGCCGCCGGTGTCGGTCAGTGACGCGCGCATGCGCTGGCTGCCGGGTGACCTGCCCATGGCCGGCTACTTTGTAATCACCAGCAACGCACCGGGCCGCTTGCGCCTGCTCGGCGCCGCCAGCCCGGCCTTCGGCGATGTGATGGTGCATCGCAGCCTTGAGGAGTCCGGCGTGACGCACATGGCGCACGTGGACGGGGTGGATCTCAACCCGGGCCAGTCGGTAGCATTTGCTCCCGGCGGTTACCACTTGATGCTGATGGGCCGCACGCAGGAATTGCATGCGGGTGAGGAAGTGCCGGTGACCCTGCGTTTCAATGACGACCAGACGCTTGTGGTCAACTTCCGGGTGACGGGGGCGCAGGACGAATGACGGGGTGTGCCGCCGCTGCCCGCGCTTCGGGTTCGCGTTTCCTTATAGTGCTGCTGGTGAGTCTGCTCGCTGCCTGCGGGCAGAACGAGCCGCCCTGGGGACTCAGGAATATCTCCGGATTTATGCCATCACTGGACTTCACCCTCACCGAGGCGAGCGATGGCGCGACGGTGCATGGCAAGGATTTCCGCGGGAAGGTGGTGCTGCTTTACTTTGGCTATACCCACTGCCCGGATGTGTGTCCGACTACTCTGGCCCTGTTGCGCCACGCCGTGAAAGCCCTGGGAACGAACGCGGATCAGGTACGCATTCTGTTCGTGAGCGTCGACCCGGCTCGCGATACGCTGGCTCAACTGAAAACCTATGCGGCGGCGTTCGGACCTGGGGTCGTCGGGCTGCGTGGCAGTGCGGACGAGCTGAAAGCGTTTACCCGGCATTATCGGATCAGCTACGGTTACGGAAAACCCGACTCCCGAGGCGCCTATGAGGTGTCGCACAGCAGCGCCGTGTATGTGTTCGATCGCGAGGGTGAGATTCGCCTGCTGATCGGATCCACCGACAGCGCTCCAGTCATCACCGGCGACCTGCAGCGCCTCCTGGCAGAAACGCCCGGCGCCTCGATGTGAACCGTATTCCCGGCCCGGTATCCCTCGCTCTTGCCTGCCATCCCCGGACACCGGCCCGGGTCATACGGGCTGTCGACGTGGCGGCAGGCGTGACCCCCGGCGGCGGTCTTGTCCTGAACTTTTCCCTGGAGGGCGATCTCTCCGGTTTGCGCATACCCGAGACCCGCCCGTCCCGACGGGCGGACGGGCTGTGGCGGCATACCTGCTTCGAGGCCTTCGTGATGGCAGGGGAGGGGCCGGGGTATCGGGAGTTCAATTTCTCCCCCTCGGGGGAGTGGGCGAGCTATGATTTTTGCGGTTATCGCGACGGCGGTAAGCCGGTGGCTGCGCCCGGGCCGGTCATCACGGTGCGCCGTGACGGGGAGCGGCTGGAACTGGATGCGGAGATTCGTCCGCAGAGTCTGCCGCCGGGCCGTTCACTGCGCCTCGGGCTGTCCGCGGTGGTGGAGGACGCGCGCGGCGAGCTGACTTACTGGGCGTTGCGGCATCCTGAAGACAAGCCCGATTTCCATCATTCGAATGCCTTCACGCTGCCAGTGGAATTGCCCGCACTGCCTGACGTTGACATTCTCACCGTCGGGGTGAGGCCATGAAGTTCGGCATCGACCGCTTGTTGCGACAGCCCGTGCTGCGCGAGTCCCTGAAGGGGCGTCGCGTGGCCCTGCTGGCCCATCCCGCCTCGGTGACCGCCGATCTTACTCATTCCCTGGATGCTCTGGCGCGGTTGCCCGACATTCAACTCAGCGCCGCCTTCGGTCCCCAGCACGGCCTGCGCGGGGACAAGCAGGACAACATGGTGGAGTCGCCGGACTTCAACGACCGGCTGCTCGGCATCCCGGTGTTCAGCCTGTACGGCACGGTGCGCCGGCCGACGCCGGCGATGATGGACAGCTTCGATGTGCTGCTGGTGGACCTGCAGGACCTGGGCTGCCGCATCTACACTTTCATGACCACCCTGCGCTATGTGCTGGAGGCGGCGGCGCAGTTCGGGAAGCGTGTGGTGGTGCTCGATCGGCCCAACCCGGCGGGACGCCCGGTGGAGGGCCTGGTCCTGCGCCCGGGCTGGGAGAGTTTTGTGGGCGCGGGCCCGCTGCCCATGCGCCACGGCCTGACCCTGGGCGAACTGGCCGCATGGTTCGCGCGCACCCTGAACCTGAACGTGGACTACGAGGTGGTGAGCATGGAGGGCTGGGATCCCGCGGCCGGGCCGGGCTACGGCTGGCCGCTGGGCGAGCGCAGCTGGGTCAACCCGAGTCCCAACGCATCCAACCTCTCGATGGCGCGCTGCTATGCCGGCACCGTCATGCTGGAGGGCACCACCCTGTCCGAGGGACGCGGCACCACTCGGCCGCTGGAACTGTTCGGGGCGCCGGACCTGGAACCCCGCAAGCTGCTGGCGGAGATGCAGCGCCTCGCGCCCCACTGGCTCGAGGGCTGCCGGCTGCGGGAATGCTGGTTCGAACCTACGTTCCACAAGCACGCGGGTACGCTGTGCGCCGGGGTGCAGATCCACGTGGAGGACGGCGCCTATGACCACGAGGCTTTCCATCCCTGGCGGCTGATGGCGCTGGCCTTCAAGGCGCTGCGCCGCCTGCGGCCGGACTACCCGCTGTGGCGGGACTTCCCCTACGAGTACGAAGTCGACCGCCTGGCCATCGATCTGATCAATGGTAGCGAGTTGCTGCGCCAGTGGGTGGACGACTCCGAGGCTACGCCGGACGATCTGGAGACCCTGGCCGCGACGGACGAGGCGGAATGGACAGCGGAGCGGGAAGCGGTGTTGCTGTATCGCTGAGGCGGTTGGGGTCGTCTCTTTGCTCGCGAAACTCTCGACATTCAACCACCGGGTTCGCGGGCAAGCCCGCTCCTACAGAAAAATCACACATTCAGCATTCACTTAAGCCATCGTTAATGGCAGTTCACTTTCCAGTTGGTAACTGATACCAACACGTTTGTTTCCGGTTCGCATTTTCCCAAAAACAGTCTCCCGGCCTAACTGGCTAATAACCAAGGATTCTTGCGAATGGCACAGCCATTGCAAAGGTGCTTGGCAAGATGTGATCAAACACATCGGCCAAGCAACTGGAGGAGTCCGGACATGATTGAAACCTTCTATGATGTGATGCGCCGCCAGGGTATTACGCGCCGCAGCTTTCTGAAATTCTGCAGCCTGACGGCCGCCGCGATGGGGCTGGGGCCAAGCTTCGCGCCGAAGATCGCGCATGCCATGGAAACCAAGCCGCGCATCCCGGTGCTCTGGCTGCACGGACTGGAGTGCACCTGTTGTTCGGAGTCGTTCATCCGCTCGGCGCATCCGCTGGCCAAGGATGTCATCCTGTCGATGATCTCACTGGACTACGACGACACCATCATGGCGGCGGCGGGTCACCAGGCCGAGAGCATCGTCAACGAGGTGATCGAGCAGCACAAGGGCCAGTACATTCTCGCCTGCGAGGGAAATCCAGGTCTTGACGAGGGCAAGACCGGCGGCATGTCCTGCATCATCGCCGGCAAGCCCTACACCGAGCAGTTGAGAAAGGCCGCGAAAGACGCCATGGCCATCATCTCCTGGGGATCGTGCGCGTCCTGGGGCTGTGTCCAGGCGGCCAAACCCAACCCGACTCAGGCGACGCCGATCCACAAGGTCCCGGATATCGGCAACGCACCGATCATCAAGGTGCCCGGCTGTCCCCCGATTGCGGAGGTCATGACGGGCGTGGTGACCTACATCCTGACCTTCGGCAGATTGCCGTCGCTGGACCGCCAGGGGCGGCCGCTGATGTTCTACAGCCAGCGCATTCACGACAAGTGCTACCGCCGGCCGCATTTCGATGCCGGACAGTTCGTCGAGGCCTTCGACGATGAATACGCGCGCAAGGGCTACTGCCTGTACAAGATGGGCTGCAAGGGACCGACGACCTATAACGCCTGCTCCACGATCCGCTGGAACGGCGGCCTGTCCTTCCCGATCCAGGCGGGCCATCCCTGCATCGGCTGTTCAGAGGACGGCTTCTGGGACAAGGGCGGCTTCTACAACCGGCTGACGAGCATCAATCAATTCGGCATCGAGGCGAACGCCGACAAGATAGGCGGCACCGTCGCAGCGGTCGTCGGTGTGGCGACCGCGGCGCATGCGGCCGCCTCCGCCATCAAGCGCGCAAAGCATAAAGGAGACCAGGAATAATGAGCATCACGACGACACCCAACGGTTACACCCTGAACGATGCCGGCCAGCGCGTGGTGGTCGACCCGGTCACCCGCATCGAGGGTCATATGCGCGCCGAGGTCAACATCGACGAGAACAACGTCATCACCAACGCGGTGTCCAGCGGCACCATCTGGCGCGGGCTGGAGGTCATCCTCAAGGGGCGTGACCCGCGCGATGCCTGGGCCTTCGTGCAGCGCATCTGCGGCGTCTGCACCGGCACCCATGCGCTGACCTCGGTGCGCTGCGTCGAGGACGCGCTGGGCATCAACATTCCGGAGAACGCCAACTGCATCCGCAACATCATGCAGCTCTCGCTGCAGTGTCATGACCATCTGGTGCATTTCTACCATCTGCATGCGCTCGACTGGGTCAATCCGGTCACCGCGCTGAAGGCGGATCCGAAGGCGACCTCGGCACTGCAGCAGCAGGTCTCCCCGAATCATCCGCAATCCTCGCCGGGCTATTTCCGCGACGTGCAGAACCGGCTGAAGAAATTCGTGGAGTCGGGCCAGCTGGGGCCGTTCAGGAATGGTTACTGGACCAACCCGGCCTACCTGCTGCCGCCGGAGGCGGACCTGATGGCGGTGACCCACTACCTGGAAGCGCTCGATTTCCAGAAGGAGATGATGAAGACGCGCACCATCTTCGGCGGCAAGGACACGCATCCCAACTGGACGGTGGGCGGCACGCCTTCGCCGATCAACGTGGACGGGATCGGCGGGGTCGGCGGCCTGAACATGGTGAACCTCAACCAGGTGCACCAGATACTGATGGATACGAAGACGTTCATCAACGACGTCTACATCCCCGACATCCTGGCGATCGCGCAGTTCTACAAGGGCTGGCTCTACGGCGGCGGCCTGTCCGGCCATAACATGCTGGCCTATGGCGATATCCCCGACAAGGCCAACGACTATTCGCCCGAAAATCTGCTGATGCCGCGCGGGGCGATCATCAACGGCAATCTCAAGGAGATCCATGAAGTCGACCTCCGCGACCCGGAACAGATTCAGGAGTTCATACCGCACTCCTGGTACCGCTACCCGGACGGCGTCAAGGGGCTGCATCCCTGGGACGGCGTCACCGACCCGGATTTCGATGTCAGCACCGCGAAGGGCAGCAAGCACAACATCGAGCAACTGGACGAGAACGCCAGTTACTCCTGGATCAAGGCGCCGCGCTGGCGCGGCCACGCCATGGAGGTGGGCCCGCTGTCCCGTTATGTGATCGGCTATGCACAGGGGCATGAGTATTTCACCGAGCAGATCAACGGGGTGCTGAAGACGCTGGATATCCCGGTATCGGCATTGTTCTCGACGCTGGGGCGGACGGCGGCGCGCGCCCTGGAAGCCCAGTGGGCGGCGGATCAACAACTCTATTTCTTCGACAAGCTCATGACCAATATAAAGAACGGCGATATCGCGACCCATGGAGGCGAGATGTGGAATCCCGCCGACTGGCCGAAGGAGGCCAAAGGCGTCGGCTTCTCCGAGGCGCCGCGCGGAGCGCTGGCGCACTGGATCCGCATCAAGGATATGAAAATCGAGAACTACCAGTGCGTGGTGCCGACGACCTGGAACGGCTCGCCGCGCGATGAAGCCGGCAATATCGGCGCCTTCGAGGCCTCGATGATGAACACAAAGGTTGCGGTGGCGGAGGAACCGGTGGAAATCCTGCGCAACCTGCACAGCTTCGACCCCTGCCTGGCCTGTTCGACCCATGTCATGAGTGAAGACGGTAAAGAACTGGCCCGTGTCACGACCGGTCCCGTTGGTTCATAAGATCTGGAGGAGGCTGAACAATGAAACGCAATCTGATTCGACTTGTCACGCTGCCCTGTGCCCTGACGTTTTCCGGACTGGCCATGGCGCACCCCGGCGGGCCCGATCTGCCGGGCCTGCTTGGCGGGCTGAGCCATCCCCTGACGGGGCCGGACCACCTGGCCGCCATGCTCGCGGTGGGGCTGTGGGCGGGAACCGGCGACCGCGCAAGGGCCTGGCTGCCCGTCGCGACGTTCCTGGTCTGCATGACCTGCGGTGCGGCATTGAGCATAAGCGGCATCGCCCTGCCCGGAGTCGAGGCGGGT
>Ga0210073_1000129_pt1 | contig 14839 bp, 13 predicted proteins | sample Browns_ThreeSqC__2_FD_184853 | JGI IMG/M metagenome (GOLD analysis project Ga0210073, IMG submission 184853) | Wetland microbial communities from San Francisco Bay, California, USA, that impact long-term carbon sequestration - Browns_ThreeSqC_D2... | ecosystem: Environmental > Aquatic > Marine >...
TGCGGGATCCGTGGCTGGCCGCCGCGATCGGTGCGTGGGTGGTGCTGGTGGCGGGCGGCGGCGGAATGTTCCTCGTCACGCGGACGCAGCTCTCGGGCGTCGAAAAGCGGCTCGAGGACGTGCGCGCCGAGAAGCGCCGCTTCGACGTGGTGATCGCGCAGAAGCGCCAGGCCGAGCGGATGCGCGACTCGCTGGCCCGCGAGCTGGGCGTCATCCAGGCGATCGACGCGGACCGGTACGTGTGGCCGCACGTGCTCGATCAGATCGCCAAGGCGCTGCCGCCCTACACGTGGCTGATGGACGTCGGGACCACGGCGCCCGTGGCCACGCCCGGGTCGACCACGCCCGCGCCGCCGACGGGCGACACGCTCGGCATCCCGGCGGCGGTGCAGGTCTCGATCAACGGCCGCACGGTGGACATCCAGGCGTACACCACGTTCCTGCGACAACTCGCCCAGTCCCCCTGGTTCGCCGACGTGACGCCGCAGCAGTCGAGCACCGTGATCGAAGCGGATCGGCCGGTGACGGCGTTCAACGTGACGCTGCGGTACCGGCAGGCGGACTCGGTGTATCTCAAGACCGTGCCACTCATCCAGTCGGTGAGGTAAGACGATGGCATTCGGACTCCCCACCGATCAGCGCAGCCAGGTGATGGCCCTGCTCGCGGTCGCCGCCATCGCCGGCGCGTACGTCGTCTGGACCTACGTGGTCGCCCCGGAGCGCGAGCAGATCACGACGCTCCAGGTCGAGACCGACAGCCTCCAGCGCATCGTGGACGCCGCCAAGGCGGACCTGGCCCAGGGCACCGTGGAGGACCTGCGCCGCGCCGTGGCCACGTACTCCGCGAGCCTGGAGCTGGCGCGTCGCCTGGTGCCGGAGCGCAACGAGGTGCCGGCGCTGATCGACGACATCTCGACGCGGTCCAAGATCCGGGAAATCACGCTCGGCACGATGCAGCCCCTCACCCCCGAGGCCGGGTCGCCGTTCGACACGCACCGCTTCCGCCTCGAGGTATTCGGGCACTTCGACCAGATCGGCGAGTTCCTGTCGGACATCGCGAGCCTCGAGCGGATCATCGTCCCGGTGGACCTCTCGCTCAAGGTCGCCAGCCAGGCCTCGCAGCGGCTGCTGGGGGACACGCTGGGCGGCCTGCTGGTCGCCAGCTTCACCATCAAGACGTACGTCAAGGCGCCGGCTCCGGTGGGAGGCGCGAATGCGACGAACTAGCCTCGCCGCGGCGGTGTTGATCCTCGCCGGCATCACGGCGGGCGCGGCGCAGCAGCCGGCCGCCCCGGCCGACAGCGCGGCCGCTCCGGCCGCGCCGAGCCTGGTGCGCGAAGTGTTCGCCTACGAAGGCGCGGGGCGCGATCCCTTCATGTCGCTCATCCGGACGGGCGACGTGCGGCCGCTGATCTCGGACGTCCGGCTCGTGGCCGTGTACTACGATGCCCGCTATCCCGCGCGCAGCGTCGCCGTGCTGCGCGATATCACGACCAGTCGGATCTACCGGGTCAAACCGGGTGAGATCATCGGGCGGCTCAAGACGTCGCAGATCCGGCCGCGCGAAGTGGTCTTCACCGTCCAGGAATTCGGTTACGAGCGGCAGGAGACCCTGACGCTCGCCACGCAGCAGGAGGAGTAGCCCATGACGCGCATCGCAGCCCTCGCCGCGAGCCTGGTGATCGCGGCGGCCCCCCCCGCCGCGGGGGCGCGTGACGGCGAGGTGAAGGCCGTCTCCGTGACGCCCGCGGTCGGCAAGGTCGAGGTGGTGATCGACCTCCAGGGCGCCGCCGAGGTGCGAGAATTCACGCTCACCGGCCCCTACCGGCTGGTCGTGGACCTGGTGGGCGCCCGGCTCGCCGGCCCCGCGGTCCAGTACGACGGCGAGAACCGCGGCGGCGTGCGCAACATCCGCTACGCCCAGTACCAGCCCGACGTGGTGCGGGTGGTGATCGATCTCGACGCCCCGACGGACTACGAGATCGTCGAGGAGCAGGGCCGCGTCCGCGTCGCCCTGGGCACCGACCGGCCGATGTTCGCCGCGTGGACCAGCGATGGCGCCGGCGCCACCGCGGCCGCCACGAGCACGGTCGCCGCCATGGCCGCCGTGCCCACCGTCGAGTCCACCGCCCCTGCGCGCGTCGAGACGCCGCGGCAGACGGCGGAGCGGGCAGGCGTCGAGGAGTACCTCGCCGCGCATCGCACCGAAGCCGCGCAGTCGCAGGCTCCGCGCATCACGGTGAACTGGGACCGCGCCAGCCTCGAAGAGGTCGTCACGGGCTTCGCCGCGTTCTCGGGTCGCACCATCGTGCTGGGCAAGGGCGTTTCGGGGACGATCACGGCCGAGATCCGCAACCAGCCGTGGGACCTCGCGTTCAACGCGGTGCTCGAATCGCAGGGCCTCGCCGCGCAGGTGCTGCCCGGCGGGATCATCAACGTCCAGGACAAGAAGACGCTCGCCGCGTCCGACTCGACGGTGCCGCTGGCGACGCGCCTGGTGCGCGTGAACTACGCCAACGCCGGCCAGCTGGTGACGGCGGTGCAGTCGATCGTGACCAAGCCCCGCGGCGCCGTGGTGGCGGATTCGACCAGCAACTCGCTGGTCATCACTGATGTCGCCACGCGCATCGACGAGGTGGAGCAGTTCGTGCGCGGGCTGGACCGGCGCACGCCGCAGGTGTCGATCCAGGCGAAGATCATCTTCGTCGACCGGACGAGCGTCGAGGAGTTCGGCCTGAAGTACGACCTGGGCACACCGACCCAGTTTTACAACCGTGTGATCCAGCGGCCTGACCCGGCCAATCCGGGCGAGGTGTTCGATAACGACCAGACCGTCGTCGATCTCGGGGGCAACCAGCTGGCCGCCATCGGGAACGGCGAGGCCCGCATCCTCAGCCCGGCGCTCGACCTGGTCTTCTCCACGGCGCTCGGCAACTTCGATCTGTCGGTGTTCGTCCAGGCGCTGCAGCGGGTCGAGCTCGCGGACATCGAGGCCGTCCCGTCGGTCACGACGGTGGACAACCGGCCGGCGGAGATCCTGGTCGGCGACCGGGTGCCGATCCGCGTCGTCGACGCGAGCGCCACCGGGGCCGGCAACAACGTCCCGACGGCCACCGTCCGGTTCGAGCAGACGGGCATCAACCTGCGGGTCACGCCGCACGTGACCGCGAACCGACAGATCCTGATGGAGGTGCACGCCGAGCGGTCGAACGTGCGGCAGGCGCCGGTCGACATCGGCTTCACCTTCCAGACCCAGGAAGCCGACAATCAGGTGCTCGTGACCGACGGCGAGACGGCGGTGATCGGCGGGCTCACGGTGACCGAGCTGACCGTGGTCAAGACCGGGATCCCGATCCTCGTGGACCTGCCCCTGATCGGCGGCCTGTTCGGGTACAAATCCACGACCGAGAACCGGCGCGACCTCCTCATTCTGATCACGCCGCACATCATCGACGACGTGCCGGATCCGGGCGCGGGCAACTGACGGCGCTCCGCGCCGGCGGTGGTCTGCAGGGCGAGCCCGACCGGCGGTCGGGCTCGCGCGTTAGTGGGAGAACGGGATCACAGTGACGCTGCGCTTCACCACCGCGGGCGAGTCGCACGGACGGGGCCTCGTGGCCGTGCTCGAGGGCATCCCCGCCGGCCTCCGCCTCAGCGCCGCACAGGTCGATGCCGAGCTGGTGCGGCGGATGGCGGGCCACGGTCGCGGCGCCCGGATGCGGATCGAGGCCGACGCGATCGAATGGCTCGCCGGTGTCCGCGCCGGCGAGACGATCGGATCGCCGATCGCGATGTTCATCCCCAACCGCGACTGGGACAACTGGCGGGACGTCATGGCCCCCGAGGCCGACGCCCCGGGCGCGGTGCGGCGGCGCGCCGTCACCCGCCCCCGGCCCGGGCACGCCGACCTGGTCGGCGTCCTGAAGTACGACCGGCGCGACGCGCGCGACGTCCTCGAGCGCGCCAGCGCCCGCGAGACCGCGGCCCGCACCGCCTGCGGCGCCGTCTGCAAGGTCCTGCTCGACCAATTCGGCATCGAGATCGGGAGCCACGTGGTCGAGCTCGGCGGCGTCGTCGCCGCCCCCCCGGACCCGCTTCCCATCCCCCTCAATCCCGCGGCGGATCGCAGTCCGGTCCGCTGCCTCGATCCCGCGGCCGAGGCCGAGATGGTGGCCCGCATCGACGCCGCGCGCGCCGCGGGGGACACGCTCGGCGGCGTGGCGGAAGTCGTGGCCCGCGGCATCCCCGCGGGACTGGGATCGCATGCGTCGTGGGACCGGCGGCTCGACGGGCGCCTGGCGCAGGCGCTGATGTCGATCCCCGCCGTGAAGGGCGTGGAGCTGGGCCTCGGGTTCGCGGCCGCGCGGCGGCCCGGCTCCGCGGTGCACGACGAGATCGTCCCCGGCCTCGCCCGGGCCTCAAACCGGGCGGGAGGAACCGAAGGGGGTATGACCACGGGTGAGCCGCTCGTGGCGCGGGTCGCGATGAAGCCGATCTCCACGCTGATGATGCCGCTTCGCACCGTCAGCCTCGAGACCGGCGCCCCGGCCGCCGCTCAGGCGGAGCGGTCCGACGTCACCGCCGTGCCGGCGATGGGCGTCGTGGCGGAGGCGATGAGCGCGATCGTGCTCGTGGAGGCGCTGCTCGAGAAGTTCGGCGGCGACTCGCTCGCCGAGCTGCACCACAACGTGGCGGGCTACCTGACGCGCGTGCGCGAGCGGCGCGGCGCGGAGGCGACGTGAAGCGACACGTATTGCTGGTCGGCCTCCCCGGATCCGGCAAGACGACGGTCGGCATGCTCGTGGCCCGGGATCTGGGGGCCGCGTTCGTGGACGTCGACGCCGCGATCATCCGCCGCGAGGGACGCCCCGTGACCCTGATCTTCGCCGAGAAGGGCGAGGCGGCGTTCCGCGACATGGAGCGGCGCGAAGTCGAGGCCGCGCTGGGGCGCGACGCGGCGGTGATCGCGCCTGGCGGCGGTTGGGCGATCCAGCCCGGCGTCCTCGCGCAGGCGCGGGCCGCGGCGCTCATCGTGTACCTGCGGACCAAGCCGGATACGGCGACCGGCCGGGTGGGACCGGGGAACCGGCCGACGTTGATGGGAGGGGACCCTCTGGATCTGATGCGCGACCTGCTGCGGGATCGCGAAGTGGCGTACCTGGAAGCCGATGCGACGGTCGACACCGACGGCAGAAGCGCGGCCGACGTGGCCGCCGAGGTCGTGAGGCTTGCGCGGGCGCAGGCGGGATGGTAGAAATCCGCCGGCGTCGGTTGACGAAAGGTTGACGCGTGGTGACGAAGAAGAAGGCTGTGAAACGGAAGCCACCCGTGGTGCCGCCCGGCGAGCCGGAGGCGGAGGCGGCGCCCGCGCGCGGGGGATCGCTCGTGATCGTCGAGTCGCCGACCAAGGCGAAGACGATCGGGAAGTACCTGGGCCGCGGCTACATCGTGAAGGCGACCGTGGGCCACATCCGCGACCTGCCCCCGCGCAAGCTGGGGGTGGACGTCGATCACGGATTCGAGCCCGAGTACGTCACCATCAAGGAGAAGGCCAAGACCCTCGCCGAGATCAAGAAGGCGGCGAAGGCGTCCGACCGCGTGCTGATCGCCACCGACCCCGACCGCGAGGGCGAGGCCATCGCGTGGCACGTGGCCTCGCAGATCGGCAACGGGACCAAGGTGCGCCGCGTCCTGTTCCATGAGATCACCAAGGACGCCGTCGCGCGGGCCCTCGCCAACCCCCTCGACATCGATCAGTCCAAGGTGGACGCCCAACAGGCCCGCCGCATCCTGGACCGCCTGGTCGGCTACAAGGCCTCGCCGCTCTTGTGGAAGTCCGTGAAATCCGGGCTGTCGGCGGGACGGGTCCAGACCGTGGCGCTGCGGCTGATCTGCGAGCGCGAAGAGGAGATCCGCCGCTTCCAGCCGCAGGAGTACTGGACGATCGAGGCGGAGCTCGAGAAGGACGGGCAGGTCTTCCAGGCCCGGCTGCACAAGCTCGACGGCCACAAGCCCGAGATCAAGGACGGCGCGACCGCCGAAGCCGTGGCGGCCGAGGCGCGTACCCGGCCGTTCACCGTCACCGGCGTGCGGACGGGGAACCGCCGCAAGGGCGCGCCCGCGCCGTTCACCACCAGCACGCTGCAGCAGGAGGCGGCGAAGCAGTACGGTTTCTCGGCGAAGCGCACGATGCGCGCCGCCCAGCGGCTCTACGAGGGCGTGGAGCTGGGCGAGGAGGGGCCGGTCGGCCTGATCACGTACATGCGCACCGACTCGGTGCGCGTGGCGGACAGCGCCCTGGCGCAGGTGCGCGACTTCATCGGCGCGAAGTACGACGGCCGCTACTTGCCGGCCACGCCGAACGTGCACAAGAGCGGCCGGGGGAGTGCCCGCGTGCAGGATGCGCACGAGGCCATCCGGCCGACCGAGGTGACGCGGCGGCCCGATGACATCAAGGCCGCCCTCGACACCGACCTGTTCAAGCTCTACAAGCTCATCTGGCTCCGCTTCGTGGCCTCGCAGATGACGCCGTCGGAGTACGAGACCACGACGGTCGATTTCGATCTCGGGCGGTTGCTGTTCCGGGCGACGGGGTCGCGGGTGCTGTTCAACGGTTACCGCGTGCTGTACCACGAGGGCCACGAGCCCGAGGAGGGCAAGGACCCCGAGGACCTGGCCCCCATCCCGAAGCTCGCCGTGGGCGACGTCACGACGGTGCGCGCCATCACGCCGAGCCAGCATTTCACCGAGCCGCCGCCGCGGTACAGCCAGGCGAGCCTCGTGAAGGCCCTCGAGGAGAAGGGCATCGGCCGCCCGTCCACGTACGCCACGATCATCGGGACGCTGCAGGACCGCTGGTACGCGACGACCAAGGACCGGCGCTTCTCCCCCACGCCCCAGGGCGAGAAGGTGTGGAAGGCGATGCGGCGCTGCTTCCCGGAGGTGTTCGAGGTCGGGTTCACGGCGCAGATGGAAAGCGAGCTCGACAAGGTCGAGGAGGGCGAGCTGCGCTGGCAGCAGGTGCTGGGCGACTTCTGGGGGCCGTTCGCGACCGCGCTCGCCGCGGTGGACGTGCCGACGCTGATCCGCGAGGTGCACGACGTCTCGGACCTGCACACGCAGTCGTGCCCCAACTGCGGTGGGCCCCTCGAGGTCCGGAGCGGGCGTTTCGGGCCGTTCATCGCGTGCGCCAAGTACCCGGAGTGCAAGTTCTCCAAGCCGATCGGCCGCGACCGCGTCCCCGACCGGCCGACGGACCAGAAATGCCGCGAGTGCGGCGGGGACATGGTGATCAAGACGGGGCGCTACGGGGAGTTCCTCGCCTGCAAGAACTTCCCGAAGTGCACGCACACCCGTCCCGTGCCGCTGGGCGTGAAGTGTCCGAAGTGCGGGGTCGGCGAGCTGGTGGAGAAACGCGCCAAACGGCGGGGCCGCACGTTCTACGGGTGCGATCGCTACGTGGCGGACGGCTCCGGCTGTGATTTCACCGCCTGGAACAAGCCCGTCCCGGTCCCGTGTCCCGCGTGCGGCTTCGTCGGCATGGAGCACCGCGAGACGAAGACCGCGGGGGCGTCGCGTAAATGCCTCAAGTGCGGGCACGAAGTCACGCTCGCGGAGACCGACGGGGCGGAGTCGGACGCGGCGTGAAGGCGACGGTCGTGGGCGGCGGGCTCGCGGGGTGCGAGGCCGCCTGGGCCCTGGCCGGTCACGGTGTCGCGGTGACGCTGGTCGAGATGCGCCCGGTGCGCCGCACGCCGGCCCACCAGACCGATCGCCTCGCCGAGCTGGTCTGCAGCAACTCCTTCAAGTCGGTCGAGACCGTCAACGCCCACGGGCTGCTCAAGGCGGAGATGCGCCGCCTCGGCAGCATCGTGCTCCAGGCCGCCGACGAGGCCCGGGTGCCCGGCGGGGCCGCGCTGGCGGTGGACCGCGCGGTGTTCGCCGACGCCGTCCACGCGCGGATCGCCGGGCATCCGGGCATCACCGTGGTGCGCGAGGAGGTCACCGCCCTCCCGAGCCCGGCGGTGATCGCCACCGGGCCGCTCACCTCGGACGCGCTGGCGCAGGCGATCGCCGCGCGGCTCGGCGTCGGGTCGCTCGCGTTCTACGACGCGATCGCGCCCATCGTCGCGGTCGAGTCGCTCGACCACGGGCGGCTCTTCCGGGCGTCGCGCTACGGGAAGGGCGGGGGCGACGACTACCTCAACGCGCCGCTGGCGGAGCCGGCGTACGACGCGCTCCTCACGGCGCTCGCGGCCGCCGACCCCTACGTGCCGCACCACGCCTTCGACGAGGTGCCGTATTTCGAAGGCTGCCTGCCGGTCGAGGAGATGGCGCGGCGCGGCCGTGACGTGCTCCGATTCGGTCCCATGAAGCCCGTGGGCCTGCGCGATCCACGCACCGGCGGTGTGCCGTTCGCCGTGGTGCAGCTGCGCCAGGAGGACCGGGCGGGCCAGATGTGGAACCTGGTCGGCTTCCAGACGCGCCTCCGCATCCCCGATCAGCAGCGGGTGTTCCGGATGATCCCGGGGCTCGAGCAGGCGGAGTTCCTGCGCTTCGGGAGTATCCACCGCAACGCCTACGTCAACGCCCCGGCCGCGCTGAGTCCGCACCTCGCGCTGCGCGACGACCCGCGCGTTCTCTTCGCGGGGCAGATCACCGGTGTCGAGGGCTACACCGAGTCCGCGGCCACGGGGCTCCTCGCCGGGATCAACCTCGCCCGCGTCCTAGCGGGGGAGGCCCCGCTCGTGCCCCCGCCGACCACCATGCTGGGCGCGCTGTGCCGGTACCTGCGGGAGGCGGACCCGGGGCATTTCCAGCCGATGAACGCGAACTTCGGCCTGATCGAGCCGCTCGAGGCACCGCCGCGCGACAGGTCGCGCCGCAAGGAGCGCCTCGCCGAGCGGGCGCTGAGCGACATCGAGGCGTTCGCGCGCGCGGTGGGGGCGGCCGCCCCCGGAGTGCCGGGATGACCGGCACGGCTCGCGGCGCGTTCGAGATCACCGAGTTCGTGGCGTTCCTCGCCAAGGAGCGCAACGATTCCCCGCACACGGTAAAGGCGTACGCGCGCGATGTGGCCGACTTCGCCGCGTTCTGCGGCCGCTACTACGGCGGCGCGTGGTCGTGGGGGGGCGTGGACCGGCTGGCGGTGCGCGGCTGGCTGGCGGCGCTCGACGAGCGGGGTCTGGCGCGCCGGTCGGCCGCGCGCGCCCTGTCGGCGTTGCGGGCGTTCTACCGGTTCCTCGAGCTGACCGGGCGGGCGGGGGCCAACCCGGCGCGCGCCGCACGCACGCCCCGACTGGGGCGGGCCCTCCCCACGCATCTGTCGCGGGCCGAGATGGACGAGCTGCTGGGCGAGGCCGCCCGGCGCGCCGGGGCGGGCGGGTTCCGCGAGGCCCGCGACCTGGCCATCCTGGAGCTGTTCTACTCGACCGGGATGCGGCTCGCCGAGCTCGCCGGCCTGAACGACGAGGACCTGGACCTCGTGGCGGACCAGGTCAAGGTGCGCGGCAAGGGGCGGAAGGAGCGCCTGCTGCCGGTCGGCCGGCACGCGGGCGCGGCGGTGCGCGCGTACTGCGAGCGCCGCGAGGCGCTGATCGCGGAGCGGCGCGGGCCGGGGGACCGTCGGGCGCTGTTCGTGAGCGCCCGGGGGCGTCGGCTGTCGCCCCGGGGCGTGCAGCTGGCGGTGCGGTCGCTGCTGGCCACGCTGGCGCGGGGACGGGAGCTGCGGGTGCATTCGCTGCGCCACTCGTTCGCGACCCACCTGCTGGACGCCGGGGCGGATCTGCGCGCGGTGCAGGAGCTGCTGGGGCACGCGTCGCTCGCGACCACCCAGGTGTATACTCATACGTCGGTGGAGCGCCTCAAGCAGGTCTACCAGCGGGCCCATCCCCGGGCCTGAAAGGACGACGGGCTGGTGCAGACGGTTCGCAGCACCACGATCCTGTGCGTGCGCCGCGACAGCAAGGTCGCGATGGGCGGCGACGGGCAGGTGTCGGTCGGCGAAACGGTGATGAAGACCCGCGCCGTGAAGGTCCGGACGCTGAAGGGCGGGAAGATCCTGGCCGGGTTCGCCGGCGCTGCCGCCGACGCGTTCACCCTCTTCGAGAAGTTCGAGGAGAAGCTCGAGCGCTATCCGGGGAACCTGCCGCGGTCCGCCGTCGAGCTCGCCAAGGACTGGCGCTCCGACCGCGTGCTGCGGCGGCTCGAGGCGCTGCTCGTGGTGGCGGATCGCGAGCACGGGTACGTCATCAGCGGGTCGGGCGAGCTGATCGAGCCCGACGACGGAGTCCTGGCCATCGGCTCGGGCGGCAGCTACGCCCTGGCTGCCGCGCGGGCGCTGATCGCCGCGACGCCACTTCCGGCGCGCGAGATCGTCGAGCGGTCCCTCCGGATCGCCGCGGACATATGCGTGTACACCAACGACCAGCTGACCATCGTGGAGCTGTGATGGCTGACCGCACCCCGGCCGGAGCCCCGCCAGCGCCCCCCGGGCACCCGACCCCCGACGCGGCAGCGACGCCCGAGGCGGCGCCGTGGCTCGAGGAGCTGCCGCCGCGGCGCATCGTGGCGGAGCTCGACCGCTACATCGTGGGCCAGGAGGCAGCCAAGAAGGCCGTCGCCATCGCCGTGCGCAACCGCTGGCGCCGGGCGCAGGCGGCGGAGGCCATCCGCGACGAGATCCTCCCGAACAACATCATCATGATCGGCCCCACGGGGGTCGGAAAGACCGAGATCGCCCGCCGGCTGGCCCGCCTTTCGGGCGCGCCCTTCCTCAAGGTCGAGGCGTCCAAGTTCACCGAGGTCGGGTACGTCGGCCGCGACGTGGAGTCGATGATCCGCGAGCTGGCGGACGTCGCGATCAACATGGTTCGGGAGGAGCGCGAGGACGAGGTCTACGGGCAGGCCGAGGTCAATGTCGAGGAGCGGCTGCTCGACATTCTCCTGCCGCCGCTGCCGGCGGCTCCGGCCCCCGCCGCAGGCGAGCAGGTGGTGGCGGGCGTGTCCCGTCCCCTGTTCGTGGTGTCGTCGAAGGGCGACGTGACGCCCCGGGCCTCCGAGTCTGACACCGAGGACGTCGAGCGCCGCCGCCGGACCCGTGAAAAGCTGCGCCAGCAGCTGCGGGACGGGCAACTGGAAGAGCGGGACGTCGAGATCGAGGTGCAGGAGCAGGGGTATCCGTTCCTCGACATGCTGCAGCCGCCGCAGGGCATGGAGGGCACCGACGTCAATTTCGGCGAGATGCTGCGCGAGATGCTGCCCAAGAAGAAGAAGCGGCGCACCGTGCACCTGCACGAGGCGCGGCGCGTGCTGGTCGACGAAGAGCTGAAGCGGCTGGTGGACATGGACGACGTGGTCAGCGAGGCGCTCGACCGAGTCGAGAACCACGGCATCATCTTCGTCGACGAGCTGGACAAGATCGCGGGAGAGCGCGGGAGCGTGGGGCCGGACGTCTCGCGCGAGGGCGTGCAGCGGGACCTGCTGCCCATCGTCGAGGGCTCGACGGTCCAGACGCGGTACGGGTACGTGCGCACCGACCACATCCTCTTCATCGCGGCCGGCGCGTTCCACGTCTCCAAGCCGTCGGATCTCATCCCCGAGCTGCAGGGGCGATTCCCGATCCGGGTCGAGCTCACGCCGCTCGGCGAGCAGGACTTCGTGCGGATCATGACCGAGCCCGAGAACGCCCTCACCAAGCAGTACGCCGCCCTCTGTCAGGTCGAAGGCGCGACCCTCGAGTTCACGCCCGACGGCGTGCGCGAGATCGCCCGCCTCGCCACCAAGGCGAACGAGCGGATGGAGAACATCGGCGCCCGCCGGCTGCACACGGTCATGACCACGCTGCTCGAGGAGGTGCTGTTCGAGCTCCCCGACTACCCGACCAAGCACATCGTGTTCGACGAGCACGCGGTGCGCGGGCGCCTCGAGCAGCTGCTCGACGACGAGGACCTGCGGAAGTACATCCTCTAGAGTGCGCAGATGGCAGTAGGCAGTGGGGCAGTGAGCAGGAGGCGCTGTCGCGGCCTGCCATCGGCCATCTGCCATCTGCCATCTGACGACGCTTGTGTCCCGCCGCCCCCGCAGGTAGAATGCCCCGACACCTGTCATTTTGACCGGACCCCAAGGACTTCATGGCCAAGCGCGATTTCCTCCAGATCACCGACTTCACCCGCGATGAGGTGGTTCGGCTGTTCGACCTGGCCCGCCGGATGAAGGACGGGTCGTATCGGGAGCAGCCGCTCCGGGGCAAGACCCTGGCGATGATCTTCGCCAAGTCGAGCACGCGCACGCGGGTGTCCTTCGAGGTCGGCACCTACCAGCTCGGCGGCCAGGCGCTGTTCCTGTCGTCGCGCGACATCCAGCTGGGGCGGGGCGAGCCGATCGCCGACACGGCCCGCGTGCTCTCGCGCTACGTGCACGGCATCATGATCCGGACCTTCGCCCATGCGGAGCTCGAGGAGCTGGCGCGGTACGGCACGATCCCGGTGATCAACGGACTGACCGACCTCTCCCATCCCTGCCAGGTGCTCGCCGACCTGTTCACGGTGCGGGAGGCGCTGGGGACCTGGGAAGGGAAGCGGGTCACGTGGGTCGGCGACGGCAACAACATGGCCAACTCGTGGCTCGAGGCCGCGGAGGTGCTCGGATTCGAGCTGCGCCTGGCGTGCCCGGAAGGGTACGAGCCGGACCGCACCAGGTTCGAGCGCGCCAAGGCGAAGGCGAAGGTGCTGATCACGGAGGATCTCGAGGAAGCGGTCGAGGGCGCCCACGTGATCAATACCGACGTCTGGGCCTCGATGGGGCAGGAGACCGAAGCCGAGGCTCGCCGGCAGGCGTTCCACGGCTACACGGTCGACGCCGGGTTGATGAAGCGCGCGGATCCCCGGGCGATCTTCCTCCACTGCCTCCCGGCGCACCGCGGCGAGGAGGTGACCACGGACGTGATCGAGGGGCCGCAGTCGCGGGTCTGGGACGAAGCGGAGAACCGGCTGCACGTCCAGAAGGCCCTGCTCGCGACCCTGATGGGCTGAGGAGGCGACGGGATGGCGGATCAGGCATTGAAGCGGACTCCCCTGCACGCGGCGCACGTGGCGGCCGGGGCGAAGATGGTGTCCTACGGGGGCTTCGAGATGCCGGTGGTCTATCCCACGGGGATCGGGGCCGAGCACCGCGCGGTGCGCGAACGGGTCGGGATCTTCGACGTGTCCCACATGGGAGAGTTCGAGGTCACCGGACCGGACCGCAACGCCTTCGTGCAGCGCGTCACCTGCAACGACGTGAGCCAGCTGAAGCCGGGTCAGGCGCAGTACTCGGCGCTGCTCACCGAGCAGGGCACCTTCGTCGACGACTGCCTCGTGTACCGCTTCGCCGACAAGCTGATGCTCGTCGTGAATGCGGCGAACATCGACAAGGACTGGGCCCACGTGGTCGAGCAGAAGGGCGGCGCCAACGTCCGGCTGCGGAACATCTCCGACGAAGTCGGGCTCCTCGCCCTGCAGGGGCCGCAGGCCGAGGCCACGCTCGCGCCCCTCGCCCGCATCCCGGTCGCCGGGATCCCGTACTACGAGTTCCGGGATGGCGAGGTGGCGGGGGTGCAGTGTTTCGTGTCGCGGACGGGATACACCGGCGAGGACGGATTCGAGATCTACTGCCGCGCCGCGGGCACCACCACGTTGTGGCAGGCGATCATGGCGCAGGGTGGGGTCACGCCGTGCGGTCTGGCCGCGCGCGACACGCTGCGGCTCGAGGCCGGCCTGCCGCTCTATGGCAACGACATCGACGACACGGTCACGCCCTACGAGGCCGGCGTCGGGTTCATCGTGAAGCTGGAAAAAGGGGCCCCCTTCACCGGCCAGCAGGCCCTCAAGCGCCAGAAGCTGGACGGTGTGAAGCGGCGCCTGGTGGGGTTCCGGGTCCTGGAGGAGAAGGCCGTGGCCCGGCACGGGTACCCGGTGCTCCTGGACGGCGCGCCCGTGGACGTGGTGCGCAGCGGGACGGTCACGCCGACGGTCAACGCGAGCATCGGCACCGCCTATCTGCCGGCCGCGCGGGCCAAGGTGGGGACCCGGTTCGAGATCGACGTGCGCGGCCGCCGCGCCGCGGCGGAGGTGGTGAAGCTGCCCTTCGTCGCCCACCGCACGAAGCGCTGATGCGGATCGGCATCCTCACGGTCTCCGACCTCGGCGCCGCGGGGCGGCGCGCGGACACGTCCGGGGACACGATCCAGGACTGGGCGGTGCGCCGCGGGCACGAGGCCGTCGTCCGCAGCGTGGTCCCGGACGAGACCGACGCCATCGCGGGGAAGCTCGCGCGGTGGGCCGACTCGGGTGAGGTGGACGTGGTGCTCACGACGGGCGGGACGGGCCTCACGGCTCGCGACGTGACGCCGGAGGCGACGGCCGCCGTCCTCGAACGCGAGGCGCCGGGGATCGCCGAGGCGCTGCGGGCGGCGGCCGCGCCGGGATTCCCCCACGCCTGGCTGTCGCGGGGCCGAGCGGGGGTCCGCGGCAGGTGCGTCATCGTGAACCTCCCCGGGTCCCCCGGCGGCGTGCGGGACGGGCTCGCGGTGCTGGACGGGCTGCTGGCCCACGCGGTGGATCTCGTGACGGGCGCCGACGCCGCCCACCACGGCGAGACCGTCTCCTGATCATCTCCGGCTGACTGCTGCGCATGCCCGATCAGATCCTCATCACCACCGACGACCTCGAGCACGCCGTCCGCGCGAACGCGGCGCTCGAGGCGAGCGGCTACGAGACGGTGCTCGCGACGTCGCTCGACGAAGTGCGCCAGGCCTTCCGCCGCCGCGAGCCGGACTGCCTCATCGTGACGGGCGGCCTCC
>Ga0210073_1000131_pt1 | contig 14622 bp, 13 predicted proteins | sample Browns_ThreeSqC__2_FD_184853 | JGI IMG/M metagenome (GOLD analysis project Ga0210073, IMG submission 184853) | Wetland microbial communities from San Francisco Bay, California, USA, that impact long-term carbon sequestration - Browns_ThreeSqC_D2... | ecosystem: Environmental > Aquatic > Marine >...
TTTTTCTACTGTTTTCCCGGGAGGAGACATTATGTTTGAATTGCTGGATTCATGTGGACAAAGTGCAGTCATCAAGGTTATCGGCGTCGGCGGTGGCGGCGGCAATGCCGTGCAGCACATGGTTGACGGAAATATCGAGGGCGTGGATTTCATCTGCCTGAACACGGACGCCCAGGCGCTGAAAGGCATCTCGGCGCGTACCACACTGCAGATCGGCAGCACCATTACCAAGGGACTCGGCGCCGGCGCTAATCCGGACATCGGACGTCAGGCGGCGCATGAAGACCGGGAACGCATTATCGAGGTCATCGAGGGTGCCGACATGCTGTTCATCACCGCCGGCATGGGCGGTGGGACCGGCACCGGCGCGGCGCCGGTTGTGGCCCAGATCGCCCGGGAACTCGGCATCCTCACCGTGGCGGTCGTGACCAAGCCGTTCCCGTTCGAGGGCAGCAAACGACTGCATGTTGCTCACAACGGCATCAAGGAGCTCAGTCAGTATGTCGATTCGCTCATCACCATTCCGAACGAGAAGCTGCTGTTGGTGCTCGGCAAGCAGATCAGCCTGCTGGGTGCCTTCAAGGCCGCCAACGACGTGCTGCTCGGCGCCGTGCAGGGTATTGCCGAACTGATCACCCGGCCGGGTCTCATCAACGTCGATTTCGCGGATGTGCGCACGGTGATGTCCGAGATGGGCATGGCAATGATGGGCTCCGGCTGCGCCAAGGGCGAGGACCGTGCCCGCGAGGCCGCGGAGGCGGCGATCGCCAGCCCGCTGCTGGAAGATGTCAACCTGATGGGTGCCCACGGCATTCTGGTCAATGTGACCGCCGGCATGGACATGGGCATCGGGGAGTTCGAGGAAGTGGGCAATACGATCAAGGCGTTCGCTTCCGAGAACGCCACGGTGGTCGTGGGAACCGTGATCGATCCGGAAATGCGCGACGAACTGCGCGTGACCGTGGTGGCGACCGGCCTCGGTCAGGAACCCAAAAAACAGCCGGCAGAGAAGCCGGTGTCGCTGGTGCAGAAAACCAAAACCGGGGAAGTGGATTACGGGAAACTCGACCGGCCGACCGTGATGCGCCAGCATCCCCGCAAAATCCCGGCGGGCGGCAACAACGCGGAAAATCTCGACTATCTGGATATTCCCGCGTTCCTGCGTCGCCAGGCCGACTAGGGGTAAGCACCGGGTCTCTCAAGACCCGGCGCGAGCAGGTAACTATTGTATTCCTGGCCAGCTTGCTGGCCAGGGAATCGCTTCGTCGGCTGTGAGGAGAGTGAGTGCCGGATACAGGACGAAATCGTCAAAATATTGACGATTTCGGGGCTGGCTATGGCTGTTCTGTGCCTGTTCGCAGAGCTGTGATAACATTGCTGCGGCTTTATAGGGTACTTGCCAGAGCAAGACGGCAGCGTTAAGAGGAATAATGATGCCATGATCCGGCAACGTACACTCAAGAACGCCATACGTGCGACCGGTGTGGGGCTGCATACGGGTGAGAAAATCTACCTAACCCTCAGACCGGCCCCGGCGAATACCGGTATCGTTTTTTGTCGTGTTGATCTGGACCCGCCGGTACAGATCAAGGCCAGCCTGGAAAACGTCGGTGAAACGCGTCTTTCCACTACCCTCGTCAAGGGGGGTGTACGCATATCGACGGTCGAGCATCTGTTGTCGGCCATGGCGGGGCTGGGTATCGATAATGCCTATGTCGATCTGAGTGCGCCGGAAGTGCCTATCATGGACGGCAGTGCCGGACCGTTTGTATTCCTGATACAGTCCGCCGGCATTGAAGAGCAGCAGGCATCGAAGCGATTTATCCGGATCAGGCGCTCCGTGGAGGTCAGGGACGGCGACAAGATTGCCCGGTTTGCACCGTTCGACGGCTTCAAGGTGGGTTTTACGATCGAGTTCGATCATCCGGTGTTCAAGTCGAATACTCAGCATTCCGAGATCGACTTTTCAGCGACTTCCTTCGTCAAGGAGGTCAGCCGGGCGCGAACCTTCGGCTTTATTGCCGAAATCGAACAGCTGCACGAACGCGAACTGGCACTCGGGGGCAGTATCGACAATGCCGTGGTACTGGATGATTACCGGGTGTTGAATGAAGACGGTCTGCGTTATCGTGACGAGTTCGTCAAGCACAAGATCCTTGACGTGATCGGTGATCTCTACCTGCTCGGCAGCGGCATGATAGGTGCGTTCAGTGGCTACAAGTCGGGACACGAGCTCAACAACAAGTTGTTGCGCACCCTGATGGATGATGTGACGGCCTGGGAACGGGTGACGTTTGATGATGTCAGCCATGCACCTATGGCCTTCATCCAGCCGGTTCCCGTTGTCTGACCTGATGCCTCTACCCGTTGCCGTCGTCTTCCGGTCGTTATCGTCCGGGTAGCGTCCGGCGACTGGCCAGTCTGAGCAATGCCGCCTTGAGACCGGCGTCCGTGACATTTCTCGCGGCCAGTTTCAGTGCCATGGAATTTCTTTCCGACACAGGCTGCCGGATGGGCGTAATTCTGCCGCCGGTGGGGTGATCGGATGCGCGTACACGCACCTGGACTGTGCGCATCGTCACGGATGAAGCTTCGGACAGTTGTTTAACTAGTTGGGAGGACTGGTATCGCAGGCGGGCTGCCCACACGGCGGAATCGGCGGCCACGACCAGGATGCCGTCCCGTAACGACAGGACGCGGCAATGTACATTCAACGGTGACGGGATGAGTTCATGCACCAGTGCATCCAGTTCCCCGAGCGCACGGGCGCGGGACAGAAGACGGGAGGCCGCGCTTCTTTCCAGCAGGTTGCCAATCTGAAAGGGTTTGTTTGAACGCATGGCGGGTTGGCGAAGATATCACGGGACGCCTCAGCAATGAATATAAACATCATACTGTTTACCAACAAGGGCGGGCGGGTCCTGAGTTTCGAGTTCAATCCCTTGCGTATCGGATTGCTGGTGAGCATGGGGATGACGCTGCTCTGCGTACTGGGGTTCTACGGCGGATTGCAACTTGGCCATGACGGGCTGGCGCAGTGGCAGAACGTGGTGCAGGAACAGCAGATGCAGATCGATGCTGCCCGCAAGTCCGCCCGGACTCACCTTGATGCACTGACGATGAGGGTCGGTCGTATGCAGGCCCAGATGTTGCACCTCAATGCACTGGGCAATCAGCTGGTTGCGCAGTCCAGTCTCGACAAGGACGAATTCGATTTCAACAGCCTGCCTGCCGTCGGTGGACCGGAGAATGTGGCCGGGCTGCAGTCGATTGAATTGCCCGATTTCCTCTCGATGCTGGATGAACTGAACGCAGAAATGGGGGACCGCGAGCAGAAGTTGTCCGTGCTGGAGACGCTGCTTATGGACAGAAGTCTGCATGACCGGATCACGCCTTCCGGCAGTCCGGTGAAAAACGGTTGGGTATCGTCAGGTTACGGTAAGCGTACCGATCCATTCACCGGCAAGAAGGAGTTCCACGAGGGGATCGATCTGGCCGGCAAGGAAGGCTCCCGGGTGTTATCCTCGGGTGATGGCATCGTCAGCTGGGCGGGTGAGCGCAGCGGGTATGGCAACCTGGTGGAGATCACTCACGGCAACGGCTATGTCACGCGTTACGGCCATAACAAGAATCTGCTGGTTGCGGTCGGTGACATCGTGAAGAAGGGCCAGCAGATTGCAGTGCTGGGCTCGACCGGGCGTTCAACCGGACCTCACGTCCACTTCGAGGTCGTGCACAACGGACAGCAGGTCAATCCTTCGAAATTCATCACAGACTGACCTCCGTCTTCCAGAAGCCTGATCCAGGTGGTATCGGATCACCCAGAAAATCCTGTTTCAACCTGCTAATCCTCAGGTAGTTGCGGTATCATGCCGGTTTCGTTCTGACCCCTCCTGCAACCACAGAATAGGCATTCATGGCACTTGATATTTTCCGCAAGATCTTCGGCAGCCGCAACGAACGCCAACTGAAGCGCATGTCGCGGGCCATCGCCCGGATCAATGAACTGGAACCCGGGATCCAGGCGCTCTCGGATGAGCAGTTAAAAGCCAGGACCGCCGAATTCCGGCAGCGCCTGGCCGACGGTATTGCGCTGGATGACCTGCTGGCCGAGGCATTCGCCACGGTCCGTGAGGCTTCCCGACGGATACTGGGGATGCGCCACTTCGACGTGCAGTTGATCGGCGGCATGGTGTTGCACGAGGGACGCATCGCCGAGATGCGCACCGGCGAAGGCAAGACCCTGGTAGCGACGCTGGCGGCCTATCTGAATGCGCTGCCTGGTCAGGGTGTGCACGTGGTAACCGTGAATGATTACCTGGCGCGGCGCGATGCCGGCTGGATGGGAAAAATCTACGAGTTCCTCGGCATGACGACCGGGGTAGTGGTCGCGGGCCAGACACCGGAGCAGAAACGAGCCGCCTATCAGTCGGACATTACCTACGGGACGAACAACGAGTTCGGCTTCGATTACCTGCGCGACAATATGGCGTTCACCGCCCAGGACAGGATGCAGGGTATGCGTAACTTCGCCATCGTGGATGAGGTCGACTCCATCCTGATTGACGAGGCGCGTACCCCGCTGATCATTTCCGGACCGGTGGACGAACGCTCGGATCTTTACACCAGGATAAATGCCCTCATTCCCAATCTGAAACTGCAGGAAACCGAGGACGGCCCGGGTGATTACACGCTGGAGGAAAAGCACAAACAGGTTTTCCTCACGGAAGAAGGTCATGAGCATGTCGAGAAGCTGCTGGTCAGGAATGGCCTGCTGGGCGAGGGGGAGAGCCTGTATGATGCGGCCAACCTGAATCTCATGCATCACCTCAACGCCGCGCTGCGCGCCCACCTGTTGTTCCAGAAGGATGTTGATTACATCGTCCAGGACGGACAGATCGTCATCGTGGACGAATTCACCGGCCGGACCATGCCGGGTCGTCGCTGGTCCGAAGGTCTGCACCAGGCCGTGGAGGCGAAGGAAGGCGTTACGGTTCAGAGCGAAAACCAGACCCTCGCGTCGATCACCTTTCAGAATTATTTCCGCCTGTACAAGAAGCTCTCGGGCATGACCGGTACGGCCGATACCGAAGCCTTTGAACTTCAGCAGATCTATGGTCTGGAAGTGGTGGTTATTCCGACCCACAGACCGATGGTCCGCAATGACATGGGTGACCTGGTCTATCTCACCATGGAGGAGAAGTTCAACGCCATACTTGAGGACATCGCCGACTGCCGCAAGCGCGGCCAACCGGCCCTGGTCGGCACGGCCTCGGTCGAGACTTCCGAATACCTGTCGAAGCTGCTGAAGAAAGCGGGCATCAGCCACGAGGTGCTCAACGCCAAGCAACACGAGCGTGAGGCGCACATCATCACCCAGGCGGGGCAACCCGGGGCGGTAACCATTGCAACCAATATGGCCGGCCGCGGGACGGATATCGTGCTCGGTGGGAATCTCAATGCGGAAATCGAAGTCTTGCAGAATCCGGACGAGGCGACCGTTCATAAGATCCGGGAAGACTGGCAGAAGCGTCACAATCAGGTCATAGCAGCCGGCGGCCTGCATATCATCGGAACCGAGCGCCATGAATCACGCCGTGTCGACAACCAGTTGCGCGGACGTTCAGGACGCCAGGGTGACCCGGGATCGAGCCGTTTTTATCTCTCCCTGAAAGACAATCTGATGCGCATCTTCGCCTCCGACCGGGTTGCCGCCATGATGCAGAAACTGGGCATGCAGGAAGGCGAGGCCATCGAGCACCCATGGGTAACCAAGGCCATCGAGAATGCCCAGCGCAAAGTCGAGGCGCATAACTTCAATATCCGCAAAACGCTGCTGGAATATGATGACGTAGCCAATGATCAGCGCAAGGTCATTTACGAGCAGCGCAATGAGTTGATGGAGACCGAGGATATCGCCGATACCATACGCTCTATCCGTCGTGATGTTGTCACCTCTGTCATCGATACGTACATAGCGCCCGGCAGCCTCGACGAGCAATGGGATGTGGCGGGCCTGCAGGAGGCGCTCATGCAGGAATTCGCCGCTGACATGCCGGTAGGCGAGTGGCTGGAGCAGGACCACAGCCTGCATGAGGAGACACTGCGCGAGCGTATCATGGAGCATATGGAAGCCGCGTATGCAGAGAAGGAACAACTCGCCGGCATCCCGGTGGTCAGACATTTCGAAAAGGCGGTCATGCTGCAGATCCTTGATGTTGCATGGAAGGAGCACCTGGCGGCGATGGATTACCTGAGGCAGGGGATCGGGCTGCGCGGCTATGCACAGAAGGATCCCAAGCAGGAATACAAGCGCGAGGCCTTCGAGATGTTTACCGCCATGCTGGACCGGATCAAGCATGATGTGATCGCCATCGTGTCCAAGGTGCAGGTGCGTGCCGAATCGGATGTCGAGGCGGTGGAACAGCAGCGCCGCAGCGAGGCCCCGAGGCAGTACCAGCATGCCGAGGCCAGCGCCATGGCCGGGCAACAGGAGGAACAGGCTCCTGCCGGAGAGGAGAGTCATACCCCGTATACCCGTCAGGGCCGGAAGATCGGCCGCAACGAACCGTGTCCCTGCGGCTCGGGAAAGAAGTACAAGCAATGTCACGGCAAGCTGGATTGATACTCTCGTTGTAAGGATGCCTGCATATAGGCAGGGTGAATGAATTTCACCACTGATGTTCTTTAAGGAACAGTAGTAAGTGGTTATTCGTGAACACCATTTTTACTGCAAATACGCAAAGTGCACAAAGAAATCTATCCATAGAAACAACTAACGGTTTTGCGTCTTTGCGGCGAGTTTGATTCCTTATGGACGATCACAGCGTAAATATCATCTGGCGCGGCTATCCTACGACCTATCCCTCTTTGCCCTGTGTCTATGCGGTGTAATGCGCGGTATGGAAATTCATGAACAGTGATGTTTCAACACTGCCGGAAATATATCCGGTTCCGGGATTCCGGCTGGGAACGGCCTGCGCAGGTATCAAATCTCCTGGGCGCAGGGACCTGGTTATCATGGCATTGGCCGAAGGGTCCGGCTGCGCCGCTGTTTTCACACGGAATGCGTTTTGCGCCGCTCCCGTAACGGTAGCGCGTGAACATCTGGCGGCACATTCGCCCGAGTATCTACTGGTTAATACCGGTAATGCCAATGCGGGCACCGGCAGTCAGGGTGTTCGTGATGCCCGGCAATGTTGTGACTTGCTCGCGGATCTGGCCGGATGCTCGCCTGAGGTGGTAGTGCCATTCTCGACCGGGGTAATCGGCGAGCCGCTGCCGGTTACCCGTATCGCGGACGGATTGCCGGTGGCACTCGCCGATCTCTCGGAAGACGGCTGGCTCGACGCGGCGCAGGGCATCATGACGACCGACACGGTTCCCAAGCTGGCATCACGCCGGCTGGATATGGACGGGCATGCCGTTACCGTTACCGGCATGGCCAAGGGGGCCGGCATGATCCGCCCTGACATGGCGACCATGCTGGCGTTCATTGCCACCGACGCCGCGCTGGACGGGGATCTTTTGCAGGGTTGTCTGAGCAGCGCCATGGCGGGTTCCTTTAACCGCATCACTGTCGATGGCGACACCTCGACCAATGATTCTTGCGTGCTGGTTGCCACCGGGCGGAGCACCTTGCCGCGCCTGACGCAGGCCGATGGCCATTACAACCGACTCGCTGCCGGCATTGCCGATGTCTGCAGGGATCTGGCGAAGGCTATCGTGCGCGACGGAGAGGGTGCAACCAAGTTCGTCACCATAACTGTCGAGCAGGGCGCGACATCGGATGAATGCCTGCAGGTGGCCTACACGATCGCGCATTCCCCGCTGGTGAAAACGGCATTGTTTGCCAGTGACCCTAACTGGGGACGCATCCTCGCCGCGGTGGGTCGCGCGGGCCTTTCAGACCTGAACGTCGAAGGTGTCACGATTTATCTCGATACTGTTTGTATCGTTCGGGATGGCGGCAGGGCCCTGGACTATACCGAGGCCGCGGGGCAGGAGGTTTTGCGGCGCAAGGAATTCACCATTCGGGTGGCGCTGGGACGCGGTAATCACTCAGAACACATCTGGACCTGCGATCTTTCCTATGACTATGTCCGAATCAATGCGGAGTACCGCAGCTAGCTTTTGCCTGTCCATAAACACCGTTTTCACCGCAGTGACGCCAGGAACGCAGAGAAATTCTTTTATGAAAACAAGTAAACAGCCTCGCGTACTTCGCGGTGAGATTAATTCTTTAAGGATACGCATTAGCGTGTAGATCGACTTGCAGAGGTTGCCTGTGTCATTGATGCGGACCGCCCAGTAACCAGAGCATCTGCAAAACCAGCAGTCTTTTTAATTCCGATGGACTGCATTGATCGAGATTCGAAACCGGATCGCAGCCCTCATGCGGTGCCGGGTTATCCTGTTTCGCGAGGATTTCTGTTCCGATCTGGTAAACATAGGCGACCGCTGAGCTGACCTCGTAGTCAGTCAGGGTGGGATAGCCCCCTTTTGCCGGCATGCGCCCATGACCGTCCAGTGCATGCTCTATCAGGACATCCAGTCCCTGCGCCAGTCGAGGTTGCCAGACGTGCATGTCGCCAACACGGGGTGCATCGCGGACACTGTTGCCATGGCAGGTCAGGCAGGTGTGATTGAAGACCGTCTTGCCGAGCGCCAGATCGTATTTGTCGGAAGATGCCTGGCTGGTTCCCACTTCAGCAGGACTGATTTTCTCCCCCGACGGTGATGCTGTTGCAGTGACGGGCTGCTCATTCTTTTGGGGGTCAGTTATGTCCTGCTGATTGACCACCGGGATGGGGTTTGCAGAATTCTCGTCCGTTGAACCATTGCTGCTCCAGACAACGACAGGTAGCGCAGCGATGAGTGCAAGGGCGAGACCGGTAATCCCGGGTTGCAGAAGGTACCCCTGCCTGGCTGGCGATGCGGGTCGTGAAGGCGTACCTGTTACTTGGTCGAGATATCGCATGAACGAGACAATATCACAGACTTTGAGCTACCGGTTTCCCGGCGTTGCGTAAAATCCCATGGGTTTCCCCGAAATCTTTGTAGTGAGCCCACCATGAACCCTACGGTAAGATGAGTCAGAAGTCCATGTGTTTCCAGACTGGTCAGTATTCTTTGATGAACACGATTTTTCAGAGAACTTCGTCAATGAAAACACACAATGGCGTTGCGTTCTTCGCGTCTCCGCGGTGAGATGAATTCCTTTATGAAAGCCGATAATCCGGTACGCATTCACGTGGCAGCCGCCGCGGTATTCGATGACCGGCAACGGGTGTTGATCTGCCGGCGCCCGCCGCATACACACCAGGGCGGCTTGTGGGAATTTCCCGGCGGGAAACTGGAACCCGGCGAGACGATTGAGTCTGCACTGCGGCGGGAACTGATGGAGGAAACCGGTATCAATGTGACCTCGGCCAGGCCGCTCATTCGCGTGCATCACGATTATCCGGATCGGAGGGTGCTGCTCGATGTCTGGCGTGTGGAGAGGTTTACAGGTACAGCGGCTGGACATGAGGGCCAGCCCATCAGATGGGTGTTGCCAGGGGAACTGAAACGCTATCGGTTTCCCGCAGCCAATATCCCCATCATCAAGGCGGTCAGTCTGCCGGACCGTTATCTCATTACGCCGGAGCCAGGCACTGATGTCGATAACTTTCTGGTACGTCTGGATGCCGCAATCCGCCGCGGCGGGGTGTTGGTCCAATTGCGGGTAAAACAGTCGCTACATACGGATTACCGGGTTCTGGTGAAGCAGGCACTTGGAGTTTGCCATTCGCGCAATGCACGGCTATTGCTCAATACGGAGCCGTCACTGGCGCTGGAACTGGGCGCGGATGGTGTGCATTTGACCAGCGCACGGTTACTGGCACTGCATGAGCGGCCGTTGGACTCTGGATACCTGGTCGGCGCTTCCTGCCACGACCTGAAAGAACTCGAACATGCCTCTGCCATGAATCTGGACTTTGCCGTCGTCTCGCCGGTGCTGGAAACAGCCAGCCATCCAGGCGCGAAAGCCCTGGGGTTCACAGGACTGCGAAACCTGACGGAACAGGCTGATCTGCCGGTTTATGCCCTGGGTGGTATGACTGAAACAGATCTGGTCAGGAGCTTTGATCATGGCGCCCAGGGCATTGCGGCGATACGGGGATTGTGGCTCAGTCGCTGATGTCCTCGTCGGAAGCATCCGTCTCATCACCGGGGATGCGATGGTGTTCATCGATCCAGTCGCCGAGATCGATCAGCTTGCAGCGTTCGCTGCAGAAAGGTTTCCAGCGCTGTGATCGCGACCATTCCACCGGTTTCCCGCAGGTCGGGCAGGACACCGTTTTCAGTGTGGAAGTAGCGGTCATGCTATCGGTTCCCGCAACAGGACGATTGCACGGGGTCAGATGGCACAGCAGGCGAGTCCGAATTCAACGTTCTCTTCGGCCTGTCTGGCCCGATTTTCTATGGTCGAGAAATTCAGGAATCGCGCAGTGAAGCGGTGCCGACCCCCGCTTAATTCTGCGAAGTAGGGCGAACCCGCAGGAAGGGCGATGCGCACCAGCTGGTAGGGCAGGTTCGGGTCCAGCGTTTTCTGATATACGCCGTCATCGGCGATGGTCGGCTTGAGGGTGGTACTCTCCCGCGTTAGTTTGAGTATGAACTGGATGGCTTGTCCGATAGCGTCGAAGCTGTTGAGCCATCGATAGAGGTCATCGGTGCGTTCCTTGGCGGGTTGCTGCAACCAGTAATGGAACGAAGGCAGGTCGAAATCACAGGTACCGCCCGGGATCGCACTGCGTTGACGAATGCTGATCAGAAACTCGCTCGACTTCAACTCGCTGCCGATCTGGCCATTGATCCCGAGGAGACTGTCGATATGATTGCCGATCACGTCCAGCAATTCAGTCAGTTGCCGGTTATCGATATCAGGATTGTGTTCCAGACGCTTCAAGCCGAAGGCGTGACGCTCCAGTTCCTTCAGGACCTCCGATTTCAGGTTCGCGTTTCCGAAGATTGAAAGAATCTCGAGGATGCAGGTGAGCGTAGCGCGGCTGTCCCATTCTGAGGCACGCTTGACGTGGTGAGCCGCCTGTGTGAACAGGGACTCCAGACGCAGAAACGTCCTGACTCTTTCATTCAACGGGTGTTCGTAGATGATTTGACGCGCCACTGGATCCTGCTGGTTGTCTTGGACTGCTTCCACGGTCGCCTATTCTCTCCCAGGCAGGACTTGTGCGCAAATCCGGCCTCAGACGGCCTGTTTCAGGGCGATTTTCAGGTACTTTTCGTGTTGAGCTTGGACCTGACTTGCCAGTTCATCCAGTGAACCGTCATTGTTAATGACCTCATCCGCTGCCGACAGCCGGCTGTCGCGACTGGCCTGTGCCGCGATGATGGCGGTAATCTCCTGCCTTGGCAGACCGTTTCTCATGGTGACGCGCGTGATTTGCTTGTCTATCCCGGTATCGACAACCAGGATCCGGTCGACAAGATCCTGCTGATCCGTTTCCAGCAGCAGCGGAATCACGACAATACAGTAGGGCGCCTGGATATTCGTCGTCAGGGTGATGATTTCACGGCGTATTTTAGGGTGCAGGATCGCCTCGAGCCGGCGCCGCTGCTCAGGATCGGAAAACACGAGTTTCCGCAGACGGTTGCGGTCTAGTACGCCGCTGGCATCCACGCTGGCTGGCCCAAAGGCTTCGGTGATTTCCTTGAGCGCCGGCTGACCCGGCGCCACCATGGCGTGGGCTATGATATCGGCGTCGATGACCGGGATGCCGAGTTGCTGGAAGATGCCGGCAACGGTGGATTTGCCACTGCCGATGCCGCCCGTCAGTCCGATCACCAGTGGACGGTGATCAGCGCTGACGGGTGGTGAAGAACCTGTGTCGGTATGCGCCACGGCAGAGCTGCCGGTGGTTAATGCAAATACAGATCGAGGATGTCTTGTCCCCACAAGAGCGTAATCCAGCCTGCACTGGCCAGAAACGGTCCGAATGGAATAGGCTGGCTGCGCTGACGTCTTTTAACAGCGATGAGTAAAACGCCGGTTATCGCCCCGACGACCGAGGAAAACAGGATCACGATAGGCAATGCTTGCCAGCCGACCCAGGCGCCTATGGCGGCAAGCAGCTTGAAGTCGCCGTATCCCATGCCTTCCTTGCCGGTGGCCAGTTTGAAAAGGTGATAGACGACCCACAGGCACAGGTATCCGGACATGGCGCCAATGATGCTCCCCCGGCTGTCGATGAAAATATCCGTCAGACTCAGCGCGAGGCCAGCCCACAGGAGAGGCAGGGTGATGCAGTCCGGCAGCAATTGTTCGTCATAGTCGATCACGCAGAGCGGGATAATCATCCAGGTAAACGCCAGGGCAGCGACCGTCTGTTGGGTATAGCCGAAATGCAACGCGGTGAAGACCGACAGAATGGCGGTGGCGAGTTCTATGATCGGGTAACGCGGCGGGATTCGGGTGTGACAGGCCGCGCAGCGGCCCTTCAGGAAGATATAGCTGACCACGGGGATGTTCTCGATGGCGCGGATGCGATGTCCGCATGCCGGGCAGTGGGAAGCCGGCTTTAACAGATTGAATGGCTGTTTTGCGGCGTCATCGTTTCCATGGTCCGGTTCAAGCAGTTCACGGCATTGCCGGGACCAGTTGTTATTCAGGATGATTGGCAGGCGGTGGATGACAACATTCAGGAAGCTGCCTATTACCAACCCGAGCACCACGACACTCGTATAAAAGAGCACGGGCGTGGACTCAAGCGTTTGCAGCATTTCCATACGGGAGCCAGTTTTATGCCACGCTTGCGTTCAAGCGCGTCGGGATACCGATCGCAGTACGTGCGGATGGGGTCAGATGGCGGCGCCCAGTTTGAAGATGGGCAGGTACATTGCCACTACTAGCCCGCCGATCAGAACGCCCAGTATCGACATGATGAGCGGTTCCAGCAGGCTGCTCAGCGCATCGACCGCATCATCCACCTCCTGCTCGTAGAAATCCGCAACCTTGCTGAGCATGGTGTCGAGGGCGCCGGACTCCTCACCGATGGCCACCATCTGTTCGACCATGTTGGGAAATAGCCCCGTCTGGGACATGGCGAACTGGAGTTGCTGGCCGGTGGCGACACTGTCGCGGATCATCAACACGGCATCCGAGTAGACGACATTGCCCGTGGCGCCGGCAACGGACTCGAGCGCCTCAACCAGCGGGACGCCCGCAGCGAACATCGTGGACAGGGTGCGCGCATAACGGGCGATGGATGCCTTATGCATGATGGTGCCCACGATCGGCAGTTTGAGTAAGATGCGATCGAAGGTGCGGCTGAATTTTCTGGAGCGTTTCTTGGCCTGGAGTAGTCCAATCACGGCCCCAATCGCAGAGCCGAAGACCAGCCACCACCAATCCTGCATGAATTCAGAAAGGTTGACTACAAGTCGGGTGAAGGCGGGCAAATCCGCGCCGAAGCTCGTGAATAACTGCTGGAACTGGGGTACGACAAAGATCAGCAGAATGGCTGTCACGATGATCGCGACAACAATTACGGCGGCCGGATAGAACATCGCCTTCTTGATCTTGGACTTGAGGTATTCGGTTTTTTCCTTGTAGGTGGCGATCTTTTCAAGCAGCGCCTCGAGTACACCGGCCTGTTCACCCGCATTCACCAGGTTGACAACCAGTTCATCAAAATAGATGGGGTGCTTGGCCAGGGACTCCGAGAGGCTGGTGCCGGATTCGACATCGCTTTTGATTTTGAGAATCAGGTCGCGCATGCTGACGTTGTCATGACCGCGTCCGATGATCTCAAAGGACTGTACCAGCGGGACACCCGCCGACATCATGGTCGCCAGTTGGCGGAAGAAGACGGCAATATCCTTGGCGGTAATCCTTTTCTTTTTGTGCTGGGAGAACAGCGAACTCTGCTTCTTGATCGTGAGGGGCGTGATACCCTGTTTGCGGAGGTCAGCCTTGATGATCGTCGGGTTGGACCCGCGTGTCTGGCCCTTGACCCGTACACCTCGCTTGTCTGTTCCAGTCCAGATGAAAATTTCCGGCTGCTTGAGTGCTTTTTCCGCCATGGCTTAGTCCTTGGTGACGCGATCGACTTCTTCCAGACTGGTAACGCCAGCCGCGACTTTCCTGAGGCCCGATTCCCGAAGATCGGGGATGCCTTCCCGCTTCGCCTGTTCCTCCAGTTGCATGGAGTTACCCCCCTCCATAATGAGGTGCCCCATTTCCTCGGATACCGGCATGACCTGATAGATGCCCGTCCGACCTTTGTATCCCCCGGTGCAGTTGTCACAACCGACCGGCGCGAACAGCGTCATACCATCCAGTTGATCTTCCCTGAAACCGGACTTGATCAGCGCTTCATGAGGGATATGAATCTCTTTCTTGCACTTGTTGCACAGTCGACGGGCCAGTCGCTGGGCCATGATCAGGTGGACCGCCGAGGCGATATTGTAGGGTGGCACCCCCATATTCGCCAGACGTGTTAGTGTCTGGGGCGCATCGTTGGTATGCAGCGTGGACAAGACCAGATGGCCCGTCTGGGCGGCCTTGACGGCAATTTCAGCGGTTTCCAGGTCGCGTATCTCACCCACCATGATAAT
>Ga0210073_1000132_pt1 | contig 14594 bp, 16 predicted proteins | sample Browns_ThreeSqC__2_FD_184853 | JGI IMG/M metagenome (GOLD analysis project Ga0210073, IMG submission 184853) | Wetland microbial communities from San Francisco Bay, California, USA, that impact long-term carbon sequestration - Browns_ThreeSqC_D2... | ecosystem: Environmental > Aquatic > Marine >...
GCTTCCAGGAAACACGCCACGTCGGCGGTGTCGTGCTGACCATCCGCGTCGATCTGCAAGGCATGGCTGAAACCGGCGTCGTGGGCAGCGCGCAGGCCGTGCATGACGGCGGCGCCCTTGCCGCGGTTTTCTGGCAGACGGGACAGGCGCACCAGCGGTTCTTTCGCGGCCAGGGTTTCAAGGACCGCCGCGGTGGCTGCGTCGGAGCCGTCATCGACGATAAAGACAGGCAACCCGTACGCGATCAGGCGCTCCACCATGCCGCCAATGCCGGCGCCATGGTTGTAGCAGGGGATGACGATGCAGGGTAAAAAGCTCATCCAGCATCACGCTGGAAACGGATACGACCGCTGGAAGCGGCACGCTCGCCATCCCGATAGTTGAATTGCAGGGTGCCGTGGGTGGCGTCGTAATCCAGCCGCAGCGTCAATACGGCATCGGGGCGCACCAGCGCCAGGAATTTGAGGTTGCTGATCTCCTGGCTGCCTTCAAGGGCGGGTAAGTATCGACGGGCAAGACGTATGGCCCAGTCAACCTGCACGATGCCTGGCAGGATAGGCAGATCCGGGAAATGGCCGGCAAAATGAACGAGATCGGGCGGTACTCTAAGCAGCAAGGTAATGGTATCGCCGTTCCGGGATTCGTCGATTATTTCAGGCATCAGATTCATCAGGCGACTCGAACAGGGATTTCAGTTCATGGTGGGTGACTTTGCCACGATCACTGACTGGCAGTTCCGTCACAAAGCGGAAACGGCGCGGTAGCAACACCGGTTCGAACGCATCCTTGAGGTGATCGCGCAGCGCCTGCTTCGTCCCGCGCTGTCCGTACGTGTTGAGCGCGGATTGACCGGCCGGGGTTGGCACGACCACCGCGCCCAGTCGGCTGACGTTAAGCAGCGGCACGACGGCGGCGCTTGCCACCCAGGGGTGTGCTTCCAGTCGCCTCTCCATTTCCGGCAATGCAAGGCGCTTGCCTTCCAGTTTGACGATGCGGTCGAGACGTCCCTCCAGACGGAAACGTCCGTCGCTCAGGAGACTGATGGCGTCGTCCATGCGCCAGTTCCGCTGCGCCAGAAAGGGGGAATCCAGCAACAGGGCGTTATCGGTATCCCGATGCACGCGTACACCTGGCAGTGGTGTCCAGGCATCTTCGTCAGGATCGCCCTGGCGCTGGCGCCAGGCAACGCCACCGGTTTCGGTGCTGCCAAAAATCTCCACGGGTGAATTCCCGAAGTGCCGCCTGTAGATCGCAGCCGTTTCCGCGGGCAAGGGTTCACCCGAGGAAAAGATCATGCGCGGTAAGGGATTCCAGTCACCGAGATCCATGAGCTGCGGGAATCGGGTCAGATGACTCGGGCTGGAAACAAGGATGTGGTCCGTGAAGCGGGTGATGCGTTCGCCAAGCTGTTCCGGGTTGGCGCAGGTGCAGCAGTCAAAGGGACGTCCGGCCGCCAACGGCCAGAGCAGTCGGAACAGCAGGCCGTAGATGTGATGGTGCGGCACGGTGGCCAGCACACCGCATCCGCTAACAGCGTCACCCCACTGGCTCTCCTGTATGGTTAATTCCGCGTCGAGCTGGGACAGTGTCTTGTTGATCATTTTGGGTTCGCCACTGCTTCCGGAGGTGTACAGAATCAGCCGGCAGGCAGAGGGATCGAGCCGGCCGAGTCGTGCGGGTGAAAACCGGCCGGCGAGATTGACGACATCGGCATCGTTGATCCCGCGGCAACCATGCGCGGTCAACTGCTTGAGGGTCTCGGGCCGGTAATTGGACGGCACGACGGGGGTGCGTCCACAGTGCCAGAGGGCAAGCAGGGTCGCCAGGAAGTTCAGGGGGTCCGCGCAGGCGACGATGGCTGACTCCGCTGGTTCCGACGAGAGCGCCCCGGTCAGCCGGGAGATCAGCCTGGTGAAGTCGGACCAGACCAGGATGCCGCCTTTCCCGGCGCAGATCATACTGTCCCCGGGACGCGACTCTGTCAGGACATGGGAGATCGGGGTGAAGGTCGGGCTGCAGGGCACGATCAACGCAGTTCCGGAAAACGATACCGGCGCAGCAGCCATTCGCCGGCGAACAGCATACCCATCAGCACATAGGCGATAAAACCATTGTAGAGCGCCCATGTTTCCCGCGAGGCGGCGACCGCTGTCCATGATGCGGCCAGGCCATTCCCCGCGAAAAACAGACACCAGGCATAGGTGACATGACGGGTATAGCGCACACCTTCGGCAGGCAGGTGTTCATGGCGCAGGCGCGCAAAACGTTCGATCATGGAATGGGATTGCCAGAGCGTCATGCCGAATATGGTCAACAGACCAAAATTAACAGCGGCGGGGTAGAGTCGCAGCAGGGTTTCGTTGTTGACGACCAGCACCGCCAGGCACAAGAGCAGCAGGGCGATGAGTATCCCGTGGGAAACCCTGGACAGCCCGGCCAGAAGTTGCGCTGCCTGGCGTTTCCAGCGCAGCAGCAGGAAGATGGCCAGCACCGCCGCGATGTCACGCGGTTCGAACCATCGCAGTGCGAAATAGACAATGACGGGATATAGCAGACCGAACAAGGCCCGTGTCAGATGGGCGATGGACATCTATCTCTCAGGTGGCGAGAAGGTGATGGACAACCGCGATCACGTCACCAATGGTTCGTATGCCCTTGAATTCGTCCGGTTTGATGCGTTTGCCGGTCATTTCCTGCAGCTTGATGGCCAAATCAACCGCGTCGATACTGTCGAGATCGAGATCGTCGAAGAGGTTTGCGTCCAGGGTGACGCGGTCTGATTCGATTTCAAAGTTTTCATGCAGAATGTCCTGCAGGTATTTTAGTATCTGTTCGTCGTTCATGATCGATCTGTGCCGGCCGTCCGGGTTATTGAGAAGCGACATTCTGGGAGTTGATGTATTCCGCCAGTGTGCGTAGTGAACGGAAATGCTCGCGTACCTGGCTGTCCCCTTTTACGAGTTGCAGGTGGTATTTCTTGCGCAGCGCAACACCCAGCTCCAGGGCATCAATGGAGTCGAGTCCCAAACCCTCATCAGCAAACAGGGGTGTGTCTTCATCGATATCATCCGGACTGATGTCTTCAAGATCAAGCGATTCGATAATCAGTTGCTTCAGTTCAAGCAATAGCGCGTTCATGGGTCATCAATTCACGGGTGAAATAACCTTCCAGTTGCTCGGTGAGTTTGCGGGCGGCGATGCCGGATGGTTCACTGTCGACATTGAAACCGGCAACATCCAGAAGCGGCCGTGCCCGAATGGAGAAACGGAAGCGTTTGGGAGGTATTTTGTACCACTTCTCGCCTTTGGCGAGCGTTGGAGGGTCACATTGGAGCACGACCGGCTGGATGGCGGCGCGGCTTTTCAGGGCAATATGGGCAGCGCCCCGCACAAAGCGCAAAGGCTGTCCCGGAACAGTACGGGTGCCCTCTGGGAAGATGATTAACGGCGTACCGTCATCCAGGCTGGCGACGCAGTCATCAATCAACGCATCCGGATCGTCATTGCTGATGTAACCGGCGGCGCGCACGACGCTACCGTAGAATGGATTTTTCCAGAGCGTGCTCTTCACGATACAGTTTGCGTAAGGAATGCAGGAGATCAGTACTACCACGTCTATCAAGGTGGGATGGTTGGCGACTACGATTACCGGCCCGGTCTTGCGCAGTGCCTCAACGTTCTGCATGTCCAGGCGCATAATACCCAGATGCCGCATGAACCGGACAAAGATGCCGAAAAACTTGTGTATCATGAACTTTGCGCGCCTTGAACGAACATCAGGTCGACCTGGCAGCAAGCGCATGGCCGGTAATATCAGTCCTGACAGCAGTATGCTTCCCACGCCGAAGACGGCAAAGCAACCTCCTGTCGCTAATAATCGCCACCAGTAATTAAATCTGTCCATACATGCGTTGCCAGCGCCAGAGGTGGTCCGGGCCCGTCCACCGGGTGGCAGCTTCGCCGGTAAGGCAGTTTATGAAAGAGTGTATGGCATCCTCTGTAACCTCACAACTTTTCACGGCTGTCCACGTGCATCGAACAGGGTAGAGCGCACGCCTCGCTTCCACCCGAATGGCAACGGCATAGGGCTCGCGGGGCGACTGTACCTGGTCGGCATAGAGGGTCGGTGGCGGATCATCCGCACAAACCAGCAACACCGTGGCATCCGGATTCCGCCAGGCTTGCGAGGCGGTTTCGATCAGCGCCATGGCGAACGTGGCTTCGCCGGCGGATATGGCGGTTGCCGGGGAGGTATCCTGTCTGGCGATACTATAAAGGCCGGGAACGGCGTTAAGCACCGACAGGCTGAATCCCATGGGAGAAGGTAGTTCGCCCCCGGCGATTTCAGTCAGCAGTTCCGTGCTGCGATGTAATTCGCCGTGTCGAGAGGCAAATATCAACTGCACACGCTCGTGCGTTTCCAGACAACCATTGGCAGCGCGCAGGGCGGCACGGTCCATGGGGCTCAGTCTGCGGCGCAACATCGGATCGATGAATTTGACGTCCGGCTGTTCTGAAGTTGATCCCATGCCCCAAACCGACCAGGCCGATATCGGGATTACAATGGAGTTCGCATGTGATTCATTATTCCGGTCAGGGTTTTTCCCCGGGCATTCCGCTTTGGGTTTAGTAACCATCTTCCCCACTTTCACACGCTCAGGGCCGGCATATTTCCGCAAGCACGTTGACCCTTCGCTCACTCTGGCTGACGTAAGGGTTGCTGTCATCCCAGGCATAGCCGGCGAGAATGGAACTGATCATGCCTTTAACGGTTGCCGGCTGGTCATGGTGGAAAATGATATCCTGCAGGCGCTGATCGTACCAACTCGTGACGAAGGTGCGGAATGTGTCGACACCGGTTTTCAGCGGGACGGCATAATCCGTCTCCCAGTCGACCGTCTCGCCGTTTAACTGGCGATCAAGCAACGCCGCCGCCAGACTGGCCGATTTCAGGGCAATCGTGACACCGGAGGAAAACACGGGATCGAGGAACTCACCGGCATTGCCGAGCAGCGCAAAGCCCCGGCCATGCAGGCTCTTGACGTTGGCGGAATAGCCGGTGATCTGTCTTGCGGGCTGGATTATTTCCGCGTTGGCCAGCAGGGTCGACAGGCGTGGTTCTTCATGAACCATGCCCATCAACCGTTCATCGAGGTTATCCGTGTAGCCGTCGAAGAACGATTTTTCGGCAACCACACCCAGTGAACAGGTGCCGTTGGAGAACGGAATCGTCCAGTACCAGATATCGCGGAACTTCGGATGAACGCTTATCAGGATCTTGTTGCGGTCGAAGGACAGGTCACTGATGTTGTCTTTTATATGTGTGAAGCAGGACTGGCGCACGGGGAAATTCGATGGTGACTCGAGATCCAGCAGACGCGGCAATACCCGTCCAAAGCCGCTGGCATCGAGCAGAAAATGTGCACTGGCGGTGTGAATTGCACCATCCGGCGCGCGATATGTCACCTGCGGTCGGGCACCGCTGACATCAACCGTGATAATTTCGTGCCGGTAGCGTACGTCGGCGCCCAAACGGAAGGCCTCATCGGCCAGGATCTTGTCGAACCGCGCGCGTTGCACTTGGAACGTGGTGCCGGGGCCAGGCGTGAATTTTTCGGTGAAATTGAAATCGGTGTACTTGCCCGCATGCTGAAATCCTGCGCCGTTCTTGTACTGAAAGCCACCTGCCTGAACCGCCTCAAGCATGCCCGCTTCTTCCAGGAAGACCATGCACTGGGGCAACAGACTTTCACCGATGGAAAAACGCGGGAATTCGTCTTTTTCCAGCACCAGAACCTTGCGACCCTTGTTCGCCAGCAGGGCAGCGGCAACGGCGCCGGACGGGCCTGCGCCAATAATCAGGGCATCTACCGGGTCATGCCCGGCAGCTATACGCTCATGTGTGGTCATTCATCGGCCCGCAGGTAAGTCTGAAGAAAGGATCACCGGATAACGTCATCCGGCATCAGCCGGCCCGATGTTCATAATATTCTGTGAAATGCACACATCTATCTGGATTTCCAATAAAAATTCCCGGCCGGCAGCATAAGGTATTCGCGGTGCCATGGATAGTCTCTCCATGGCTTCAGGATGGTTTTCCGTCCACGCCGCAGGAAAACGGAAGTTGCCAGGCAGGCACAGGTTTTACCGTCTGGTCGAGCTTTTATATATATTGTGGAAACTACGTATAGGCGCCAAAAATTAATCGATATATTCGCTACCCATGGCTTGTTTATTATAAATGAATCCCGGAGGTTCACCGCATGAATAACGCAGCACGTGATCGCACTGGACGATATGCCCTGGCAATCGGGGTACTTATAATGATTGCATCGGTCATTACGGGCAATGTTATCCAGGCGGAGGTAAGCACGTATGGTCATGTCGAATTCACGAAATTATATGGCCTCTCCGGTTGGGCCCGCTTTCTGTTTTTTGCCTTCGGGTTGCCGCTGGGCCTCGGCATCAGCGCCCTCGGTCTGTCCGGAACCGGGGGAAACTCATGGAAACATACAGTCACGGCATTTGTTATCGTCCTGTTCGCCATCTTGTCGGCGGTCATTATCCCCTTGCTGTTCGGCAGAGGGCAAAGCGCGGTATTTTTTGGTACGGGAGGATACCTCATCCTGTTGATGCTTCTTGCCGTCACATGGTTATGGGGAAAGTACCGGGCAGGTTTGCCACAGGAGGCGCGAGCGGGCACTGACCTGAAAGGGGCAGGCTATCTCTACTTTGCCATAGCCACCTGGAACCTGTGCGGCATTGGCGGAATGCCCTCGTTCGCACTGGAACCGGACAGAATGATCGGGTTGGGGACAAGAGAATTTGCCACAGGTCAGATGAAAACCGTCATGGTGCTGTTGTTGATAGGCTGGTTTCTCACGGCGCTTGGTTATCACAGGTCCTGTAAAGGCAGCGTTCGATAACCCGGTCAGCCGGCTCTATGCGATTCCAGTCAGTGTCACATTTCTTCAGGGAAAATCGCAGGATGCCGGTTTGGGAATGACCCGTACCAGATTCAACATATTCCTGCTCTTTGCAGCGCTGGTATGGCTGGTGTCCGGTTGCAGCAGAATACAGTTTGTGTACAACCAGCTGGACTGGGTAATCCCGGTATACCTGGAGTCCTACATGGAGCTTTCCGATGCGCAAAGCACCTACCTGAAGGAACATGTGAAGAACTTTTTGTCATGGCATTGCAGTACACAACTTACTGCCTATGCGGGCCTGATCCGGGATGCGGCAGGCAAGATTCAGACCGGTCATATTGAACGTGCCCAGATTGAATACTACAACCAGCGTATTGAACAGTTCTGGATCAGCATCGTGAAACAGGCAAGTCCTGCGATCGCGGAGGTGCTGTCGAATTCCAGCGACACACAGATTGAAGAACTGTTTAAGGATTTCGATAAAGGCAACCGGGAGTGGCTGGACAAATTCCGTGAACAGACGGCAGAAGAGCTGCGCAATGATTATGATGAACGCATGACCACAGAGCTGGAACGCTGGTTCGGGCCGCTGAACCGGATCCAGCAGCAGGCAGTAGCCGCATGGAGTTATAACTTCAGTCCACTCGGCATGGAAGGACTGGCGACTCGCGTACAATGGCAATCAAGACTGCGCACGCTGCTCGATCAGCGGAAAGACCAGCCATACTTCAACGCGGCATTTGATGAACTGGTCGTTAACGGGAAAATGCCACATTCGTCTGCCTACCAGAAAAAAATGGATAACAACAGGGAAGTCACCATCGACCTGCTTTACCTGGTTATGAACAATACAAGCGAAACGCAGCGGCAACACCAGGAAAACACGGCGGAATCAATTGCCCGGGATATCGACAAGCTGGTGTGTTCCGCCGACAAGCCGCAGATAACGCACTAGACCGGTATCAGGCAAGCGAGATTCAGCCATGTCGATAACACCATCGCATATTCTGTGCCGTATGCCTTTTCTGGCAACACTGCTGATCCTGGTGTCACTGGCGAGTGGGTGTGCAAGCGTACCGTATCACTACGGGAAAGATGACGAGTACATTCCACCCGTCACGGCACCGGAGAAATTACCTATTGAAGAGGGGCGGCCTAATAAATTCATCGATACGCTTGGCTGGATTTTCGGGATTCCCTCGAAAATAATCCTTTGGGACAGACGTGTAGACAATCACGAAATCTCGAAAGAAACACGGAAAGCGATTGAGGATTATCTTGATAGCAATGAACTGGATACCGTTAAGGTGCGACTGAATCAATATGCTCCAGGAAATGAATTCTCACGGACTGTCAACAATGCATCGGTAGGTGCGGGCTGGAAATATACCGTTGGAATGCTGAGCTGGCTGTTTTACACAATTCTGCCCCAGAGGGTTATTGGTGGCGACAATTACAACCCCTTCTCGAATACCATCAATTTATACTCGGATGTATCCGCGATTGCCGTACATGAGGGGGCACATGCCAAAGACTTTGCCGGCAGGGAATACAAGGGTACCTATGCCGCCGCCTATGTGTTTATCCCCTTCTTTCCGTTGTATGCCGAGGCAATCTCAAGCAACGATGCGATCAGTTATCTGCGTGCAGATGGCACCGCAACAGAACAGAAAGAAGGATATAAGATACTTTATCCCGCCTACGGGACGTATGTCGGGGCGAGTATGGCGCCATTTTTAAACTCCCCATGGAATGTCCTCGCCCCGGTCCTTGGGGCCATTCCCGGACACATCATCGGGAGGGTAAAAGCATCTGAAATAGATCAGGACGGCTATAATATGGTGGATACAAAGAAGCCGGAATAGCACGCATACCACTTGCTGAAATGTGGCCTGATCAGCCGATCGTCAGAGGTAACAATCAAGGTATCCGGTCGTCTGTGGTCGGGTGGTTGAAAGATGTCCAGCTTGGGACCGGAGACGACCCGGGCGCTATCCGCAGATGTAATGTTCCAGCTGTTCGATAATGAATTGCTGCTCGGCGATGATGGATTTGACCAGGTCGCCGATGGAGACGATACCGAGCAGGCGGCCATCCTCCGTCACTGGCAGATGTCTCACCCGCTTTTCCGTCATCAGCGCCATGCATTCCTCAATTGTCTGCTCCGTATGGACGCAGTAGACGTGCGTGGTCATGACTTCTCTGACCTCGGTGTCCCTGGACGAACGTCCCTTGAGGATGACCTTGCGCGCATAGTCTCGCTCCGAGATCAATCCAACTGGCCGGTTGTCCTCCATGACCATCAGGGCGCCGATGCCGTTATCAGCCATGATCTCGATCGCGCTGTAAACTGAGGCGCCGGGATCGATGGTCAGGACCTCGTAGCCTTTTTGCTCCAGGATCTGTCTGATCGTGCGCATGAAAGTCCTCCCTGGATGTCGGACGGGACCACTCCCGCCACGAAAAATTCGAAACCTGCTAAAAGATTAGCAGAGGAACGGGGTATCGTGCACGGTTGGTCAGTGCGGTGTCCGAAACCCGGGAGTTTGCCGGGATTGCTCCGTCATGGGGTTATATTCTGCAGGAGCCTGAACAGATCGCTGTCGGTCGACAGGATCAGGGTGGTGTTGTCGGCGATGATGGACTTGTAGGCGTCCAGGGTCCGGATGAATTCGTAGAACTGCACCGCCTCGGGGCTGCGGTTGTAGGCCGAGGCGTAGATCGCGGCAGCTTTCGCGTCGGCCTCGCCGCGGATTTCTTCCACGCGCCGGTAGGCCTCGGACTGTATCCGGTTCAGATCCCGTTCCCGGTTGCCGAGAATGCGCGCGGCCTCGCCGTTGCCTTCAGAACGGAAGCGCTCGGCGATCTGACGGCGTTCGCTGATCATCCGGTCGTAAATCTTTGGCTGCACGCTGGCGTTGTAGTTGATGCGTTTGAAGCGGATATCCAGCAGTTCGATGCCGAACACACGGACCTTCGGCGCCGCCGCCCCGATGATCTCCTTTTCGACCTGCTGGCGTCCTTTCTGGATGGGTACGAGCGTGCCCACGGCGGTGTTGTTGGGGTCGGCGAGCGTGGCGTCCTGCAGCGGCACCCGGTCCTTCGTGGTGCGGATGATCTCGATGAGCTCGTGCTTGGCGACGGCGTTGCGGGTCTCGCTGCCAAGGATGTCGTCCAGGCGGGACTGGGCGCTGCGTTCATCATGCAGGCGCAGGAAATACTGCAGCGGGTCGACGATACGCCAGCGCGCGAACAGGTCGACGGAGATGTAGAGCTTGTCCTTGGTGGGCATGTCGGACGGACTGCCGTCCCACTCCAGGATGCGCTTGTCGATGGAATTGACTTCCTGAATGAAAGGGACCTTCATCTTGAGCCCGGCGGTGGTAACGGGATCACCGACCGGCTTGCCGAACTGGGTGACGATCACCTGTTCGATCTCGTTCACGGTGTAGAGCGATCCGGCGAGGACCAGCGCGGCCAGCGCCAGCACGATGAGGAGTATGAGCGATTTGTCCATGTTCATGGCTGTGCTGCCTTGTTCGCGTCGAGGTTGAGCAGCGGCAGGAGGCCGCGCACCCGGTCATCGACAATGATCTTGGAACGCAGCCCCGGCATCACCGTCTGCAGGGTCTCGAGGTAGATGCGCCGTCGGGTGACCTCGGGCGCCTTGAGATATTCGGCCAGCACGGCGTTGAAACGCGCGACATCGCCCTCTGCTTCGTTGATGCGTTTGAGCCGGTAGCCCTCGGCCTCGCGGATGCGCTGGTCTTTCTCGCCCTCGGCCAGCGGTATCACCTTGTTGTAGCCCCGGCGTGCCTCGTTGATCAGTCGCTCTTTCTCCTGCTGGGCCTGATTGACCTCGTTGAAGGATGCCTGCACCGGGCCGGGCGGGTTGATGTTCTTCAGCTGCACCTGGTCGATGCTGACGCCCATCTCGTAGTGGGTGGCGAGCGCCTGCATCCGGGCGAGCGCCTCGACCTCGATCTCCTGGCGGCCGACGGTGATCACCTCGTCCACGGTGCGATCGCCCACGACCTCGCGCATCACGGATTCGGAGACCGCGCGCAGGGTCTCGTGCGGTTCGCGCACCTTGAACAGGAAGTTCTCCGGATCCGCGATGCGGTACTGGACCACCCATTCCACCAGGGCCGTATTGAGGTCGCCGGTGACCATCTGGGTTTCCTTGCCGGGTTCGCGCGAGTTCTGCCAGGGATTGGTCGCACCGGGCGTGGAGAAACCGAATTCCTGCTTGAGCTGGCGCTTGACCGGCAGGATGGTCGCCACGTCCACGCCGAAGGGCAGCCTGAAGTGCAGGCCCGGCTTGACCTCCTTCAGGTATTTGCCGAAGCGCTGCACCACGGCGACGGAGTCGCTCGGCACCGTGTAGATCGCCGACCAGACGCCGGCGACGAGCAGCAGGAGCAGCAGGGCGCCCGGCAGGCCGCCGCGGGGAAGGGGTAACGAAGGCAGGTTCATCTTGTTTTGATTCATTATCTTGATAGTGCTTCCATGTCAGGTTGACAAAGTATAACGCAGCCGGAAGGACTGGGCTGGTTCCCGATCCGGGATCGGGGCTATACTGACGCGCCGCAATCGGTATGCGGTTTATCTGTCACCGATTCCTTTGCCAGAACAGCATGCAATGATGAACGAAACCGCCGAACACCGGCGGCCATCCTCCACGCCCGCACTCACGCTGCTCGCCCTCGGCGTGGTGTACGGTGATATCGGCACGAGTCCCTTGTACGCGCTGAGGGAGACATTTCATCACCAGCACGGCATTCCCCTCGATACGGAGAACATTCTCGGTGGTCTTTCGGCCGTTTTCTGGGCCTTGATGATCATCGTTTCGCTCAAGTATGTCACCCTTATCATGCGGGCGAACAACAAGGGCGAAGGCGGCATCATGGCGCTGCTGGCGCTCGCCTCCTCGGAGTATCCCGCGTGGGGGCGCATGCGCGCCCTGATTCTGACGCTCGGCGTGTTAGGCGCCGCGCTGTTCTTCGGCGACGCCGTTCTCACCCCCGCGATCTCGGTGCTCTCCGCCGTGGAGGGACTCGAGATCGGCACCGTGATGCTGAAACCCTATATCATCCCGATCACGGTGGTCGTGCTGGCGGCGCTGTTCAGTTTCCAGCGCCAGGGTACCGCGTTCGTCGGCGCGTTGTTTGGACCCATCTGCCTGGTCTGGTTCCTCGCGCTGGGCGCGGGCGGGATCTATAACATCATCGGGAATGCTACGGTGCTGCAGGCAACGAACCCGATGCACGCGCTGCACTTCGTCACCGCGCACGGCATCCGGTCATTTATGGTGCTCGGCTCGATCTTTCTTGCGGTTACGGGCGCGGAGGCGCTGTACGCCGATATGGGGCATTTCGGCAAACGTCCGATTCGCATCGCCTGGTTCGGGCTGGTGCTGCCGGCGCTGATGCTCAATTATTTCGGACAGGGCGCGCTGCTGATCTCGGATCCCGGCGCCATCGTGAATCCGTTCTATCATGCCTATCCGGACTGGGCGCTCTACCCGATGATCGGGCTCGCCACCGCGGCGACCGTGATCGCCTCACAGGCAACGATCTCGGGCGCGTATTCCCTCTGCCGGCAGGCGATTCAGCTGGGTTATCTCCCGCGTCTCGATGTGCTGCATACTTCCGCCAGTCACATCGGTCAGGTGTATCTTCCCGGTCTCAACCGTATCCTGTTCGTCGCCGTAATCATCACAGTGCTGGCATTTGAATCTTCCACCAGGCTTGCCTCGGCCTACGGTCTGGCCGTGGCGGGCACCATGCTGATTACGACCATACTCACCTTCTTCGTGTTGCGTCACAAGTGGGGATACAACCTGCTGATTGCTGCTGTCGCCACCGGTGTGTTCGTTTGCGTGGACGCACTGTTCTTTTCGGCAACCGTGTTCAAGATCCACGACGGCGGCTGGTATCCGCTGCTGGTGGGTACGGTGATGTTTACCCTGATGGCGACCTGGCGGCGGGGCCGCGCCTTGCTCTACCGGCAGCTCAAGCAACAGTCGGTGGCGCTGGATGCCTTCCTCGATTTGCTGTACCGCGACCCGCCGGTGCGGGTTCCCGGAACGGCGGTGTTCCTCACCTCGGCGCTGGGTACCGTGCCGCACGCGCTGCTGCACAACCTGATGCATAACAAGGTGTTGCACGAACGGGTCGTTTTCCTTACCGTCGTCGTCGAGGAAGTGCCGACGGTTTCCGACACGGACCGGGTGGATATCGAGTCGCTCGGGCATGACTGCTACCGCCTGACGGTGCACTTCGGGTTCATGGAACGGCCCGATATCACGAAGGCACTGGAGGCCTGCCATGAGCGTGGACTGGAGTGCAAGGTAATGGAAACCTCCTTCTTCCTCAGTCGCGAGTCCATTATTCCGAGTATCCGCCAGCAGGGTATGACGCTCTGGCGCGAGCGCCTGTTCGCGGCCATGGTCCGCAACGCCGGCAGCGCGGTCGAGTACTTCAACCTGCCGACCAACCGGGTGATCGAGCTCGGAACCCAGATCGAAATCTAGAACTCAACCGCCGCGCAACGTTAGCAGCGGCGGTTGTCCCAGCACCGAGCGCGTGCCCATCGTCCCGGCCAGGCCCACACCGAGAGCACCGCCGAGGGCGCCGGCGAGCCACACCCAGGGATTGGTATGGTAGGGCAGTTCGAACACCCGCACGGCGAGCACGTAGCCTACAGCGCTGGCGCCAACGGCAGCCAGTAGCCCGGCCAGCGCGCCGAGCGTGGTGAATTCGATGAACAGACTTGCCAGCACCTGGCGCCGGCTGGCGCCCAGGGTTCTCAAGATCGCCGTATCGTGGCGGCGACCTTCAAGACTCGCCTGGATCGCGGCATACAGCACCATCAGACCCGCCAGCAGAGTAAATGCGAAGACATACTCGATCGCCAGGGTGGCGCGGTCCATGATCGCGCGCACCTGGCGCATGATGGCGCGGACATCGATTACAGTGACACTCGGGAACTGCTGGATCAGCCGCGTGAGAAGCTTGCCGTTGTCATCGGGTAGATAAAAGCTGGTGATATAGGTGGCAGGGAAGCGTTCCAGCACGCCCGGGGGCAGGGTGACGAAGAAGTTGACCCGGAACGAATCCCAGGCAACGCTGCGCAGGCTGCTGACCCGGGCGGTCAGATCCTGCCCGGCGATGCTGAAACGCAGACGATCGCCCAGCCGGATGCCCAGCGTTTCCGCCAGTCCCTGTTCCAGGGACAATCCGTCACCGCCTTCAGCGCCGGCAGGCCACCAGCGGCCGGCGACGATGTGGTTGTCATCCGGCAGCAGACTTGCCCAGGACAGGTTGAATTCGCGCTCGACCAGCCGCCGTGCGCGCGGTTCGGCGAAGTCTTCCGGACGCACCGCGCGGTCATTAATCGCGATCAGGCGGCCGCGCACCATCGGGAAGAAGCCGGTCAGGGAGACTCCGCCCGCGCGCAGCAAAGCGCCCATCGGTTCGATTTCCCCGCTCTGGATGTTGATCAGAAACTGATTGGGTGCATCGGCCGGCAGGTTCGCCCGCCAGGTGTGCAGCAGGTCGATACGAACAATCCCGAGAATCAGCAGAGCCATGATCCCCAACCCGAAGGCCGCAACCTGCAGGCCGCCCAGGCGCCCGTGCCGGGACAGTCCGGCGAGTCCAA
>Ga0210073_1000133_pt1 | contig 14564 bp, 13 predicted proteins | sample Browns_ThreeSqC__2_FD_184853 | JGI IMG/M metagenome (GOLD analysis project Ga0210073, IMG submission 184853) | Wetland microbial communities from San Francisco Bay, California, USA, that impact long-term carbon sequestration - Browns_ThreeSqC_D2... | ecosystem: Environmental > Aquatic > Marine >...
CCATGGACCGAGGTTCCGGCAATGATACGGTCTTCGTGCTTGCGCACCACCCCGCCGCGCAGGTAGCCTATGGTGCGCGCATTGATGCCGGCTAACCACTACACCACCATTTCCATACCTTAATTCAAGGAGTCCTGAAGATGACAGAAATCACCGAAGACATGATTTTCGAGTGCTTCGCGGCCGCACGACAGGGTAGCGATTTGAACGCGACGGCGGAATCCTTCGTCGACGTGGAGGAGTACGAGAACCAGATCATGTATCCGGAATTCGCGCGCTGGGCGCAGCAGGCGGGATTCCCCAAGCTGGCCACACTGTTCCGCAAGGTCGCGGGTGAAGAGAAGCTGCACGCGGTGTGGCTGCGCGAACTCTACCAGAGCATGGGAACCCCGACGCGTGGCGAAGACACCCAGCGGGCCGTCGATGCCCTGACCACCATACAAGCCAATTGCGACAAACTGATCGGGATGAACCCCGAGGGTGTGGTGGAAAAAGCGCTGCGGGTGGCCATCCGGGTCGAGGAGCGCGAATACCTCGATATCTACCCGCATTTTCGCGACCAGGCGAATGCCTCCGAAAATCCCGCTGCCGCTGCCGTCTACCAGAAGGTCATCGATTCGGAACACCAGCATGCCAACTGGTTCCGCGCTGCGCTGCAGGAATACTTCGCAGGCTCACCCGAACCCGCTATGGCCTGACGGCCGTTCGATCAAGTCCTGCCACCCCCTCCGACGGTGACTACCAGGGTAAGGTGGTGGCAGGCGCTTGATCCTCCCATCTATCTCATCTCGATCCTGCCCGGGGCGGCGGTCTGGCTGCTGACGGACATACAGGATCGCCGTCTGGCCGAGGTCGGCGCTGCCACTCTGGCCGTCGTATTGCTGCAGCACGCCATCAACGTCCTCAACGACGTGAGCGACTGGCGCCTCGGCGCCGACATCGACAAGCGCAACAGCTGGGTGCGCTTTCACGACGAAACCCCGCACGCAGCCGCCATCCATGGTTATGCCAGCCTGGTGCTCGGCGCCCTGCTGGGACTGGCGGTGCTGATCGTGGCGTCCAGGGCCTGGATTGCCCTGGTGGGCGCGCCACTGGTGCTGCTTGGTTTTCTCTACAATTCCGGCAGCCGACCGCTGTCCTATACCCACTTCGGTGAATGGGTCACCGGGCTGTGCTACGGGCCGGGGGTATTTGGCTGCCTGTGGTTGCTCGCCGCCGACCGTCCGATCCCGGTCGGGATCTTCGGCAGCATCGCGTTCTTCGCCTTGTCGGTGGCGCTGCTGCTATCACACCAGCCGCCACAGATCGACACTGACCGGCAGGCCGGCAAGCTGTCCTTCGCGGTCCGTTTTGGTGCGCGGCAAACCTATATCGGTGCAAAACTGCTGTTTCTGCTGTTCCTCCTGACGCTCGGACTGGCGCTCTCGATCAGCGATGCGGGTACGGCCAGCCGCATTGCCTATGACGTGAGCGCTGTCATCGCCGGCCTGCTGATTCTCCGGCTGCAGCCCGCACCGCGACGTCTGCTCCCCGCCGCCAGCGTCGTGATCCTGGGCACATTGATCGTCGCCCTCGCCGGCAGTTTCCAATGATGCCAGTGCGTTAGCGCTCCCCTCACCGACCGGTCGGGTACGCCCGCCGTTGCGCCCCCCATATCCCCGCAGCCGCCGTTTCGGCATGAGCACGGTTGTCACCGTCACCGCCGCGACCAACGCGAATCGCGGCGAATCGACTTCAGTGCACACAGGACCGGCGAGTGGCAAAGGAATTGCATCCGGAATACGCCGGTTGTTGCGTGATGCCCCACAGCGGCGCCGGTTGCGTTGCGCGGCATGACCTTCTACGCTATGCAGCCCGTTAGCCCGATCATCCTTTGCTGGTGTATGTCTGAAGCCATAAACAAGAAGAAATCATGATACGCATCAAACAAGGCCTCAATATCCCTATCGCGGGCGCACCGGAACAGAAGATCCATGCGGCCCCGGCGGTGCAAACCGTGGGGGTGCTGGGCCGGGACTATCACGCCTACAAGCGCCTGCCCACGCTGCTGGTCAGCGAGGGCGACCGGGTCCGGCTCGGCCAGCCACTGGTGCGCGGCAAGTTTCTGACTTCGGTGACCACTACCTCGCCCGGCAGCGGCGTCGTCGAATACATCGAACGTGGCGCCCGGCGCTTCCTCGAAACCATCGCGATCCGTCTGGAGGGCGATGAAGAGGAAACCTTCAATGCCTGGCGGCCGGAAGAACTCGCCGGTCTGAATACGGAGCAGGTCAGGGAAAACCTGCTTGCCTCCGGCCTGTGGCTGTCATTCAGGACGCGTCCCTACAGCCTGGTCGCTGATCCGGAAACGGAGCCTTACGCGATCTTCGTCACGGCCATCGACACCAATCCGCTGGCGGCGGATCCCACGGTCATCATCGCCGACGCCCCAGAGGACTTCACCAACGGGTTGACGGTGCTCAGCCGGATGACCCCGGGCATGGTCCACGTGTGCACGGCGGCCGGCGCCGACATCCCGACCGGCGACAGCACGAACCTCCGGTTCACTGAATTTTCCGGGCCCCACCCCGCAGGTCTCCCGGGAACCCATATCCATTACCTGGCGCCGGTCAGCGCGCAGCGCATGGTGTGGTACCTGAATTACCAGGACGTGATCGCCATCGGCCGGCTGTTCACCAGCGGACGCCTGTCCACCGAGCGCATCGTCGCCCTGTGCGGACCGGCGGTGAACAATCCGCGGCTGATCCGCACCCGACTCGGCGCCAGCACCAACGATCTGCTCAGGGACGAACTGCGTCCGGGGGAAGCCCGCGCCATCTCCGGCTCGGTCCTTTCCGGACATCAGGCCGTCGGCAGAACGGCCTTCCTCGGGCGTTATCACCTGCAGCTGTCCGTCCTGCGCGAGGGGCGCGAGCGCGAACTACTGGGCTGGATGGCGCCCGGTGTCAATAAGTACTCGGCCAGCAAAGTGTTTCTTTCCAGTCTGCTCGGCAAGCGGAAATTTCCGCTGACAACCTCCCAGAACGGCAGTCCGCGGGCCATGGTGCCAACTGGCACCTTCGAACGGGTCATGCCGCTCGACATACTGCCGACCCAGCTGCTGCGTGCGCTGGTCGTGCAGGATACCGAAGCCGCCCAGGCGCTGGGTTGCCTGGAACTCGACGAGGAAGACCTGGCGCTGTGCACCTTCGTCGATACCGGCAAGTATGACTACGGCACGATTTTGCGCGACAACCTGCGGCGCATAAGGAAGGAAGGCTGATGGGAGCGTTCAGAAACTACATGGATCGCATCGAGCGGCTGTTCAGCCGCGGCGGCCCTCTGGAGCGGTTCAGCGCCCTCTATGAAGTCGTCGATACGTTCATCTATACGCCGGCCGACGTTACCGGCGGCGCACCGCATATCCGCGACGGAATCGACCTCAAGCGGCTGATGATTATCGTGGTTTTTGCCGCCACACCGTGCTTTCTCATGGCGATGTATATGGTCGGCCACGAGGCCAATGCCGCGCTGGCCTCGCTGGGGCTGCAATCGGACGGAAGCTGGCGCGGCACGATACTCACGCGGCTTGATATCGGTTGCGATCCGGGTAATCTGTGGGCCTGCATGTGGCACGGCGCGCTGTATGTCCTGCCGGTCTACATCGTCACACTGATCGCCGGCGGCTTCTGGGAAGTTCTGTTCGCGCTGGTGCGCAATCACGAGATCAACGAAGGCTTCTTCGTCACCTCGATGCTCTACACCCTCACCCTGCCCGCGACCATCCCCCTGTGGCAGGTGGCGATCGGCATCTCCTTCGGCGTGGTGATTGGCAAGGAAGTGTTCGGCGGCACCGGCAAGAATTTCCTCAACCCCGCGCTGGTTGGACGGGCATTCCTGTTTTTCGCCTACCCCTCGCACATGTCGGGCAACGCCGTGTGGGTACCGGTCGATGGCTTCAGCGGCGCCACGGCCCTGTACCTGGCCAAGGAAGGCGGCGTATCCGCCATCCTCAACGCCGGCATCACCTGGACCGACGCTTTCCTCGGCAATCTGATGGGCTCGATGGGGGAAACCTCGGCGCTCGCCTGCCTCATCGGCGCCGCCATCCTGATATTCACCCGGGTGGCCTCCTGGCGCATCATGGCCGGGGTAATGCTGGGCATGGTCGGCACCAGCCTCCTCTTCAATACCATCGGCAGCCAGACCAACGCGATGTTCGCCATGCCGTGGTACTGGCACCTGGTGCTGGGAGGCTATGCCTTCGGCATGGTCTTCATGGCCACCGACCCGGTCTCCGCGGCGATGACCGACGTCGGCCGCTGGATCTACGGCGCCGTGATCGGCGTGATGGTGACGCTGATCCGGGTGCTGAACCCGGGATTCCCGGAAGGGATGATGCTGGCGATCCTGTTCGGCAATGTGTTTGCCCCGCTAATCGACTGGTTCGTCATACAGACCAACATCCGCCGGAGGATGCGCCGCCATGCCAGCTGACAGCGCGCAGGCGGGCATGGCCCGCAGTCGCTGGGTTTTCTCCCGGCCAAACGACGACCCCGGCAAGATACTCGCCGTGGCGATCACGCTGTGTCTGGTGTGTTCGGTGCTGGTGGCCAGCGCCTCCGTATTGCTCAAGCCGCTGCAGGATCGCAACCAGGCGCTCGCCATCAGAAAACAGATTATCAGCGTGGCCGGCTATCAGGCGGATAATCCGCAGGAGGTCGAGGCGCTGTTCCAGCAGCATATCAAGACCCGCATACTGGACCTCGACTCCGGCGAGTTCGACGACAGTATCGACCCGGCCAGCTACGATGCGCATGCGGCGGCGCGCAATCCCGCCACCAGCCGCGCGCTGGCGTCGAACGAGGACCCGGCCAAGATCAAGCGGCGCCCCAACCAGGCGCCGGTCTATCTGGTGCGCGACGGCGATCGCATCAAGACCGTCATACTGCCGGTCTACGGTTACGGCCTGTGGTCCACCATGTACGGATTGATAGCGCTCGCCGGCGACGGGCGGACCGTCACCGGCCTGACCTTCTATGAACACGGAGAAACACCGGGCCTGGGTGATTTCATCGAGAACCCCGTCTGGCAGGCGCAGTTCCCCGGCAAACTGGCGTTCGACGAACACGGCAAGCTCCGCCTCGGCGTCGTCAAGGGCGGTGTCAACCCTGCCTCACCCGATGCCAAGTACGAGGTCGACGCCGTCGCCGGCGCCACTCTGACCAGTAAAGGTGTGGACAAACTGCTGCATTACTGGCTCGGAGAGCAGGGTTTCGGACCGTTCCTCAAACGCCTGCAAACGCATGGAGACAAGACATGAACCTGGAAGACAAGCGGATTCTGTTCGAACCCGTGGTGGACAATAACCCCATCACCCTCCAGGTCCTCGGCATCTGTTCCGCCCTGGCGGTGACGGCCAAGCTGGCGCCCTCGCTGATCATGTGTCTCGGGCTCAGCGTGGTGCTGGTCTGTTCCAGCGCGACAATCAGCCTCATCCGCAACCACATACCCACCAATATCCGCATCATCGTGCAGATAACCATTATCGCCTCGCTGGTCATCGTGGTGGATGAGATGCTGCGCGCCTATGCCTACGACATCAGCAAGCAGCTGTCCGTATTCGTGGGCCTGATCATCACCAACTGCATCGTGCTCGGCCGGGCCGAGGCGTTTGCCCTGCAGAACCCGGTGCGCGCCAGCGTACTCGACGCCCTTGGCCATGGGATGGGCTACAGCGTCATCCTGATCCTGGTCGCCACGCTCAGGGAATTGTTCGGGTCGGGAACCCTGCTTGGCCATCAGGTCCTGCGGCTTACCCGCGACGGCGGCTGGTACGAGCCCAATGGCCTGATGCTGCTCGCCCCGAGCGCCTTCTTCATCATCGGTCTGCTGATCTGGGCCGTGCGCACCTGGAAGCCGGCACAGGTCGAAAAGACGCAGTACCGCATCCATGTGGTACACCGCAGCACCGAGGCCCTCTAACACCCAAGGTCCAGCACGATGGAAGCCTATCTCAGCCTGTTCGTACGGTCGATTTTCGTTGAAAACCTCGCCCTGTCATTCTTTCTGGGGATGTGCACCTTTCTCGCCATCTCCAAGCGCATTGAGACGGCCATCGGACTGGGCGCCGCCGTCATCGTGGTGCAAACCATCACCGTTCCCGCCAACAACCTCATCTTTCAGTACCTGCTCAAGGACGGCGCCCTGGCATGGGCCGGCCTGCCGGATGTCGATCTCGGCTTTCTCGGTCTGATCAGTTACATCGGCGTGATCGCGGCCATCGTTCAGATACTGGAGATGCTGCTGGACCGGTATTTCTCCGGGCTCTACAACGCGCTGGGCATCTTCCTGCCGCTGATCACTGTCAATTGCGCGATACTCGCCGGGTCCCTGTTCATGGTGGAGCGTTCCTACACCTTCGGTGAGAGCGTCGTCTATGGCGTCGGCAGCGGCTTCGGCTGGGCTCTGGCGCTGGTGGGCCTTGCCGGCATCCGCGAGAAACTCAAATACAGCGACGTCCCCGAAGGACTGCAGGGACTGGGGATCACCTTCATCATCGGCGGCCTCATGTCCATGGTCTTCATGTCGTTCTCGGGAATTCAACTCTAGGAGCGCCAACCCGCCATGCTTGAGATCAGCCTCGGAGTCGCGCTGTTCACCGCTATCGTGCTGGTGCTCGTTGGCATTATCCTGCTGGCGCGCGCCAGGCTGGTCGCCACCGGCACCGTCAACATCACCCTGAACGGTGAAAAGATCCTCCCCGTGCCGGTCGGCCTGAAACTGCTCAATGCCCTGGCCGACGCCAGGATCTTCGTCCCTTCGGCCTGCGGCGGAGGCGGGACCTGCGGCCAGTGCCGCGTGAAGGTTCACTCGGGAGGCGGAGACATCCTGCCCACCGAGACCACCCATATCACCCGGCGCGAAGCCGCCGAGGGTGAACGGCTGGCCTGCCAGCTGGTGGTTAAACAGGATATGCAGGTCGAAGTGGCACCCGAGGTGTTCGGCGTCAAGAAGCTCGAATGCCGCGTGCGCTCCAACAACAGCGTCTCCACTTTCATCAAGGAACTGGTGCTGGAGCTGCCGGATGACGCGCAACTGGATTTCCGCGCCGGTGGGTATATCCAGATCGAATGTCCACCGCACACCGTCAAGTACGCGGACTTCGACATACCGGAGAAATTCCGCGGTGACTGGGACCGTCACAACCTGTGGCGCTTCGTCTCGGAGACCACCGAACCGGTGACGCGCGCCTATTCCATGGCGAACTACCCCGGCGAGAAGGGGATCGTGATGCTCAACGTGCGCATCGCCACGCCGCCGCCGGGCAATCCGGACGCGCCGCCCGGCATTATGTCCTCGTTCATCTTTGGCCTCAAGCCGGGCGACCAGGTCACCATCTCCGGGCCCTACGGGGAGTTCTTCGCCCGGGACACCGACGCCGAAATGGTCTTCGTCGGCGGGGGCGCGGGCATGGCGCCGATGCGCGCCCATATCTTCGACCAGCTCAAACGGCTCGACAGCCGGCGCAGGATGTCCTTCTGGTACGGGGCGCGCAGCTGTCGGGAAATCTTCTACCAGGAGGATTTCGACCAGCTGCAGCGGGAACATCCCAATTTCGAATGGCATGTCGGACTGTCGGATCCACAGCCCGAGGACCACTGGGAAGGCTATCGGGGCTTCATCCACGAAGTCCTGCTGATGCACTACCTCAGCTATCACCCGGCGCCGGAGGATTGCGAGTACTACCTGTGCGGCCCTCCCATGATGAACACCGCCGTCATCAAGATGCTGGAAGACCTCGGCGTCGAGCGTGACAACATCCTGCTGGACGATTTCGGCTCGTGAACTGATGGCTGTCCAGGCAGGCAACCGGCTGTGCCAGATCCTCTTCCTCGTTTCGATCGTTCTGTTGGTCACGGCCTGCGGCGACGATTCATCACAGGCCCGTTTGAAGGAATTCGACGGCGACACCCAGGGCACAACCTACCACATCAAGGTCGTCGATCTGCCGGCGACGCTCACGCCGGACAGGGTCAAGAACGCGATCGAAGCCGAACTGGACGACATCACCCGCCACTTTTCGACCTACACGCCCGATTCCGAACTATCGCGCTTCAACCGCAACCGCGATACCGGCTGGATACCGGCCTCCGCGGGACTGGTGCAGGTGCTCTCCGAGGCGCGGCAGATCAGCGAACTCAGCCATGGCGCGTACGATGTCACCGTGGCGCCTCTGGTCGACCTGTGGGGCTTCGGGTCCGAGGATACCGGAGACCGGATTCCTTCCGAGACTGAAATCGCGGCGGCGCAGGCGCGCATAGGCTATGCCCGCCTCGGCATCCGTCTCACGCCACCGGCAATCCGCAAGGATATCCCCGACCTGACCGTCGACGTGGCATCGATCGCGCAGGGCTACACCGTGGACCGGGTAGCGGAACGACTCGAAAAACTCGGCATCGCCAACTATCTGGTGGAGATCGGCGGTGAACTGCGCGGCAAGGGCCTGAATCAGCTCGGCGGACACTGGCGCATCGGCATCGAACGCCCCACGCCCGGGGAGCGCGCCGTCTACACCATTATCCGCATCGCCGATGTCGGGGTATCGACCTCGGGGGATTATCGCGACTATTTCGAACGCGACGGACAACGCTATTCGCATACCATCAACCCGCAGACGGGCCGCCCCGTGACGCACCGGCTGGCTTCGGTAACGGTGGTCAGCGAGAGCACGATGCGCGCCGACGCCCTCTCCACAGCATTGATGGTCCTCGGCCCCGAGGAGGGTTATCATCTGGCCGAACAGGCGGGAATCGCCGCCTACTTCATCATCAAGAGCGATGATGGCTTCACGGCCCGGGAAACCACGGCCTTTGACCTGCATCGCCTCAAGGACAAGCGCTGAAAATGACCGAGATCCTGTTCAGCATCGCGATCTTCGCCCTCGTCGCCGTGGCGCTGGGTATCGGGGTGCTGCGCGGCCGGGGGGCGATCGAGGGCAGCTGCGGAGGCCTGAACCGTATTCCCGGTGTTGAATCCGACTGCGGCGGCACCTGCCGCCGCCCTTGCAAAAAGCGCCGTGCCGGCGCCGCGGCCACCAAATAACAGCGAGAAGAGACCCATGTCAGAGGCAAACACCGTAAAGACCTACATGTCGAGCCACGTGGTCACCCTGCATCCCGATATGGACGTACTGGAAGCCGTGAAGATCCTGACCGATCGTGGCATCCCCGGGGCTCCCGTCGTTGACGACCTGGGAAACTTCGTGGGCCTGCTGGCCGAGAAGGACTGTCTCGAGGCGGTGCTGAAGGCGACCTACTACGAGGAATGGGGCGGGCGCGTCGCGGAATACATGCAGAAGAACGTCAGGACCATCGATGCCGGCATGAGCATCATCGAGGCGGCCCGGCTGTTCGTCGAAACCTCACTGCGCGGGTTTCCCGTCATGGATAACCAGCGCATCGTGGGGCAGCTCAACCGTTCCGACCTGCTCAAGGCGCTGATCCGGTTAAGCCGCGACATCGCCGGAAAACCCGCCCGCAGCTGACAGCCGGCGGGGGACAATGACGCACGAAAAGCCGTGGTGTACCCCGAAGGACATGCGGACTAGCATCACAGCCGAGCCAACCTGGATTTAAAGGACGGTTTGCGGTCGACTTCGCCCTGCACGGACAACCCGCGAACGGCAACTTCGCCACTGCTTTATGAAAGTGGGAAAGTACTCACGTGTTGTCATACCGGGTTCTTAATCAATCCATTATTCAGCACCGCAATACCTTTCCTGTAAACGCATGGTGATGCAGCGCATTCATCGACACCTGATGAAGAGCAACCAGCACCCGGGTTATTCGAGGTTTGTTGTTTGGTACTGACTGCTAATTACATGACTGGTAATCGACTGATGCACGGATAAAAAGATACTCACGCAAACCGGAACGATCAGGAACGTTATGATGAACAGCCTGACGATCGCGGAAACGATGCCACGGTACTTCATCGGCGCCCCGCATTGAGGTCTGACTTCCGTGGTATAGCTAAAAGATGCGCCACAACTTTTGTATTTTGTCAGGTACATAGCCACCCCCTCCGATTCTCGGGCTTCACGGTTTAATAGCCCGACTGCACAATAGTGGGGGATCGGTCGCTTCCGCCTACTTCGTCAACGTACGCGGATTGCCAGAGTATCGCCCCCCCGGGCCATCCAATGTAAAACGGCTAATGGGGGTCGTCTCTCGTCTATTAGTAACGTCTTCTTTTGCGCCCTGCCCCCGATTGTTATTCTTAATAAATAATCTAGAGAAGTGCCAGGAATCAACAGTTGATTTAAATCAAATGAAATAATCAAATATCATCGCAAGATTTTATAATCCAGTATAAAAATGTCGTATGTAAAAATACGGATACCAGCCCTGTTGAAACGAATGCTAAGAAGCGATCTGTCAGTCAAGCAAGTCCCACCGTCGCGTCAGGAAATCACGAATCCGTAGTCTGTTCCCCTGTCAGTCCTATAATGAATGAGGGGGCAGACCGCGATTGCGGTTTACCTGTGATGCAAGCGTATCGAAACGTCAGGGGGGGACCGTAATGAACAGTTACCGCTACATCCGTCGCTTTGGCGAACTGGGCATCGACGATGTCCCGCTGGTCGGGGGCAAGAACGCGTCGCTCGGCGAAATGTACCGCAACCTGTCGGGGGAAGGCGTCAGGGTGCCGAACGGCTTCGCCACTACCGCCCAGGCGTTTCGCGACTATCTGGTGCACAACGGTCTGCGGGAGCGCATCCAGGCAGCCCTGGATGCGCTCGATGTCAACGATGTCGACGCGCTGGCCGAAACCGGGGCACTGATCCGCGGCTGGATCATCGACGGCGAGCTGCCCCCGGCGCTGGCCGAAGAGATCGGCGCCGCTTACGGCGAACTGGTGCAGGAATACGGCCTGGAACCGGATATGGCCGTGCGCAGCTCCGCCACCGCGGAGGACCTCCCCGACGCTTCGTTCGCCGGGCAGCAGGAAACCTACCTCAACATCCGCGGCCTCGACCAGTTGCTGCGCACCTGCAAGCGGGTGCTCGCCTCGCTCTACACCGACCGTGCCATCCACTACCGGGTCGACAAGGGGTTCGATCACATGAGCATCGCCCTGTCGATCGGCGTCCAGAAGATGGTGCGCTCCGATATCGGCGCCTCGGGAGTCATGTTCACGCTGGACACGGAAAGCGGCTTCCGCGACGTGGTGATGGTCACCTCCGCCTACGGTCTGGGCGAGAACGTGGTGCAGGGGGCGGTCAATCCGGATGAATTCCTGGTGTTCAAACCGACGCTCGCCACCAGCCACCGCCCGATCATCCGCCGCCACCTCGGCGAGAAAGCAATCAAGATGATCTACACCCGCGACCCGGTCACGGCCGCGGCCACCCGCAACGTGCACGTGAAAAAAAGCGAGCGGCAGCGTTTCTCGATCACCGACGACGAGGTGCTGGAACTTGCCCGCTACGCCATCGCCATCGAACGGCATTACTCGCAACACGCTGGCCAACCGCGCCCCATGGATATCGAATGGGCGAAGGACGGGGTCAGCGGCGAACTGTTCATCGTCCAGGCCCGGCCTGAGACCGTGCATTCCATCCGCAGTCAGGCCTTCCAGGAAGTCTACACGCTCGAACAGCGCGGCCCGGTACTCGCCAGCGGCAAGAGCGTCGGCGCCAAAATCGGCGCCGGTCGGGCGCGCATCATCCTCGAGGCCGCGCACATGCACGAACTCAAGCCCGGCGAGGTGCTGGTGACGGATATCACCGACCCCGACTGGGAACCGGTCATGAAGATCGCCAGCGCCATCGTGACCAATCGCGGCGGGCGGGTTTGCCACGCCGCTATCGTGGCGCGTGAACTGGGCATTCCCGCCGTGGTCGGCACCGGCACCGCCACGCACGACATTCACGACGGCCAGGAAGTCACGGTCTCCTGCGTCGAGGGTGACGTCGGCTACATCTACGAAGGCCGGCTGCCCTACCGCAGCGAGCGCATTGACCTGACCGGGCTGCAACGCCCGAAGACGAAGATCATGCTGATCGTCGGCAACCCGGACCTGGCGCTGGAATACGCGGCCTTCCCCAACGACGGCGTCGGACTGGCGCGCCTGGAGTTCATCATCAACAACAGCATCGGCATTCATCCGCGCGCCCTGCTCGAATACGACAGCCTGCCGCAGGAGATCAGGAAGCAGATCGAACCGCGCATTGCCGGCTACGCGAGCCCCGAGCACTTTTACATCGACCGGCTGGCCGAAGGCGTGGGGACGATCGCAGCGGCGTTCTACCCCAAGCCGGTGATCGCCCGCCTGAGCGATTTCAAGTCCAATGAATACGCGGCGTTGCTGGGCGGTGCGGACTTCGAGCCCCGCGAGGAAAACCCGATGATCGGATTCCGCGGCGCCTCCCGCTATCACTCGAAGGCGTTTGCCGACTGTTTCGCCCTCGAATGCGCCGCGATGAAGAAGGTGCGCGAGGACATGGGGCTTACCAACCTGGAGCTGATGATCCCCTTCGCCCGCACCGTCGGGGAAGTGCGCAAGGTGCTTGATCTGATGGCCGGCCTGGGACTGCGCCGTGGCGATAACGGATTGAAAATCAATGTGATGTGCGAGATCCCCGCCAACGCGATCCGGGCGAGGCAGTTTCTCGAATTGTGTGACGGCTTTTCCATCGGCTCCAACGACCTGACCCAGCTGACCCTCGGCGTGGACCGCGATTCGGGACTGCTGACCGGATTCGACGAGCGCGACGAGGCGGTCGGCGCGCTCATGGAGATGGCCATCCAGGCCTGCCATGACGCCGGCAAGTACATCGGCATCTGCGGGCAGGCCCCCTCGGACTTTCCCGAGATCACCCGCTGGCTGGTCGGCCAAGGCATTGATTCCATATCACTCAATCCGGACAGCGTCCTGAAAATGACCCGGGTGGTGCTGGACATGGAGGGCGGGTAGAGGCGACACTTCTCTATTAAGGCGCTGGGAGACAGACCACGTTTTTTCGAATGAAAAAACGTGGTCTGTGCCCCCTTAGCCCGGGATGAAAGACGGCCGTAGATGCCGCACCCGAACAATACGCCTGCAGGCACCATCATTTCCAACAACCAAGAAAAGAGAGAATCTCCAATGGATGACAGCAGCTCGAAAAAAAGTCAGGAACCCGGATCAAGATTCAGCGTCGAAATCCGTCCGGTACTGCCCAAGCGTTTCTCGCGGCTGGAAGAACTGGCGGACGACCTCTACTTCAGCTGGAACCGCACGGTTCGCGGCCTGTTCTGGCACCTGGACAAGGACTGCTGGAATGCCTGTTCCCACAATCCCAAGGTGTTTCTGCGTCGGGTTCGCCAGAGCAAGATCGACGCGGCGGCCGAAGACCCGATCCTGCTAACTGAGTATCGCAACGTGCTCACCGCCTACGATACCTACCAGGAACAGAGACCCACGATCTCGATCGACAAGTATCTGGACGGAAAAAAGGACCTGGTCGCCTATTTCTCGGCGGAATACGGCTTTCACGAAAGCATGCCGATCTATGCCGGCGGACTCGGCATTCTCGCCGCCGACTACTGCAAGGCCATGAGCAACCTGTGGGTGCCCTTCGTGGGCGTAGGCATCCTCTACCGCCAGGGCTATTTCACCCAGCGCATCGACTGCGAGGGCGCGCAGATCGCCCATTTCCCGTACACCGATCCCGGCGATTTGCCGGTCTCCCCCGCCCTGGACGACGCCGGCAATGAAATCTCCGTACACCTGGATTTCCCGGGGCGTGGTCTGGAACTCAAGGTCTGGCAGGTACGCGCCGGCCATATCCGGCTGTTTCTGCTCGACAGCGACGTACCCGCCAACAGCCCGGAGGACCGCCAGCTCACCGCGCAGCTCTACGGCGGCGATCTCAACCTGCGCATCCAGCAGGAAATCATCCTGGGTATCGGCGGTACCCGTGCCCTGCGGGCGCTGGGACTGCGCCCGACTGTCTGGCACATCAATGAAGGTCACGCGGCCTTCCTCATTCTCGAGCGTTGCAAGGAGAAGGTGCGCGAAGGTATGGACTTCGACAGCGCGCTCGAGCTGGTCGCCGCCAATACGGCCTTCACCACCCACACCCCGGTGCCGGCCGGCCATGATGTCTTCGACTATGACCTCATGACGCGCTATTTCGACACCTGTATCCGCGATTGCAGCGTAAGCCCGCAGAAGTTCATGGAACTCGGCGCCAATCCGCGCAACCCGCACGGTTTCTGCACCACCACGCTGGCCTTGCGCGGCTCGCGTTACCGCAACGGCGTCAGCCGCATCCACGGCAGCGTGGCATCGGATATGGAATCCCACATGTGGCCGGATATCCAGACCTCGGAAAACCCGATCGGCTACATCACCAACGGGGCGGACGTCGACACCTACCTGGCGCGTTCCTGGGTGGCGCTGTTCGAGATGTACATGGGGGGTGGCTGGCGCGCCAAGATCACCGACAAGAAGTTCTGGGACGAGTTCATCGAAAGCATACCCGACCATGTCTTCCTCAGCGTCCGGCAACTGCTCAAGGCGGCCGCCATCGAGGA
>Ga0210073_1000134_pt1 | contig 14539 bp, 12 predicted proteins | sample Browns_ThreeSqC__2_FD_184853 | JGI IMG/M metagenome (GOLD analysis project Ga0210073, IMG submission 184853) | Wetland microbial communities from San Francisco Bay, California, USA, that impact long-term carbon sequestration - Browns_ThreeSqC_D2... | ecosystem: Environmental > Aquatic > Marine >...
GCGGCCTGGAAATCGCCGCCCCCTATTACATAAACCTCGCGCCCAACTACGACGACACCCTCGCGCCCCGGTTCATGAGCGAGCGCGGCCTGCAGCTGCAGAACCAGTTTCGCTACCTGACCCCCCACTCGGAAGGGAATTTCGATCTCGAAGTGCTGCCGCACGACCGGAAGGAAAACGGGGACGACCGCGCGGCCGGCCAGTACCTGCATAAACACGTTTTCAACAGCCTGTGGACCGGCAACATCGACCTGCGCTACGTATCCGACGATAATTACTTCAACAACTTCGGCGACAACCTGGCCCTTACCAGCCAGACGTACCTGCCGCAGAACGCCGAGGTGGTCTACCGCGGTCCGCTGTGGAACTTCAGCGCCCGTGCCACCAATACCCAGACCATCGATCCCACCATCGCGCCGGTCGACCGGCCTTACGCCCGTCTCCCGCAGCTCAATTTGTCGACCAACCTGCCGTTCGGGCCCAATCGCGTGAATTATTTCTTTGATAGCGAGGCGACGTATTTCGAGCGCAGCATCGGGGTCACGGGCGAACGCCTAAATCTCTACCCGGCGCTGAGCCTGCCGCTGAAGAACAGCTACGGCTTCGTCACACCCCGCCTCGGCGTGCGGTACATCGGCTATCATCTCTCGTCCACCCAGGACGATACGCCGTCCCTGACGCGGGGCGTGTTCAGCGTCGACAGCGGACTTGTTTTCGAGCGCGATTCGCGCTGGGGCGAACGCCTGTTCACGCAAACCCTCGAACCCCGTCTGTACTACCTTTACATCCCGGCCAAGGGCCAGGACGGCTTGCCCAATTTCGATACTGCCGTCCCGGACCTGAGCTTCTCCAACCTGTTTCGCGACAACCGCTTCATCGGCGGCGACCGCATCGGTGACTCGAACCAGATCACCGCGGCGCTGACCACGCGATTCATCGACGAGAAAGACGGCGCCGAGCGCGGACGCGTCAGCCTTGGCAGGATCTATTACTTCGCTGACCGGCAGGTCAACCTGCCGCCAGGTCCGATTGATGCGGACGCCTCCGACATCGTGGGCGAGGCTGCTGCCACCCTCACCCGTAGCTGGCATGCCCGGGCCACCGTTCAGTGGAACCGTATCGATGATCATTTCCAGAAATACAACTACTACCTCCAATACAACCCGGCCAGAAACCGCATCGTAAATATCGGTAAACAATATACCCGCGACGAACTGGAGCAGACCGACGTCTCCACCGAGTGGCCGATCGCGGGGCGCTGGGCCTTCCGGGCACGCTCGGTGTATTCGCAACTCGACCACCGCAACGTGGACAGCTACGTCGGGTTGGAATACAACGCCTGCTGCTGGGCGATACGCATCCTGGGCAGCCGGCGGCTTTCGGTCGACACAGCCAATAACAACGCCGCCACCCAGAACTCCTCGATCATGTTCGAATTGGAGCTGACCGGCCTGTATACACACGGCCACATCCCGGAGAGTCCGCTGGCTCAAAGCATGTTTTCATTCCCGTCACGACCCCCCGTGCCACAGGCTGCCGTTCCCTAGGCGGTAGCCGCCATGCGCCTTTTTATCTCGGGAGCTGCTGCTGCCGCCGCCTCCGAGGGGTCCGTTCCGCCCGAGGCTTAGGCTTTTTCGGAGATGGGGTCCTGCGTCTCTGTCCGAATGAGCTTCGCCGGTAACGGTGTCACTGTGTCGCCTCAGTCGGAAGGGAGTTACTCTGCGCCACGGGAGCCGGCGGCTGGTTCATGTTATTCTAGCGTTACGCCGGTGCCGCGCCGGAGAGTCGGTCTTTGAAATGTATGCCGAGACCAGCGACGCGGAACGACATTAATATCCATATCGGAAATCATGCCTCTTGTAGCCAAATCCTCCGCGGCCCGGAACGCGATATTCGGGCTCCTCTTGTTGCTGCTGCCGTCAGTCATGGCGCCCGTCCCCGCGGCCCCCATCAGCTCCGGGGAAATCGACCGCATCCTGGTCATCGTCAACGATGACGTGATCACCGAAACCGAGCTGGCGAACCGTCTCGAGGAAACCAAGAAACAGCTCGCTCTCGAAAAAATCAAAATGCCCCCGGACGACATACTCCGGAAACAGTTGCTCGACAGGATGGTGCTGGAACGCCTGCAACTTCAGCTCGCCACGCAAACCGGCATTCGCGTAGGCGAAGCCGACGTGGATCACGCGATTGAAACCATCGCCCGGCGCAATAATATGAGCGTCGAGGATTTCCGCAAGACCCTGGAAAAGAGCGGTATGGATGTGGAGGCGTTTCGCGCCCAGACCCGTGACCAGTTGACGATCCAGCAACTGCTGGAGCGCGAAATTAACAACCGTGTCAACGTGACCGACAACGAGGTCAGCCATTTTCTGGAAAATCCGCAAAACCGGGCGGACATGGACGTCACCTACAATCTTTCACACATTCTGATCGGCATTCCCGAGTCGGCTTCTCCCGAGGCAATTCAGGCGGCGAAAAAACGCACCGAGGACATCCTGCAACAGTTGAAAGCGGGGGCCGATTTCGAGCAAATCGCCGTCAGCTATTCCCAAGGGGCGGACGCCCTCAAGGGCGGCAGTCTCGGCTGGAAAAAACCCGGCGAGCTGCCCGAACTGTTTCTGGGCGCGCTCAAGAACATGTCGCCGGGCGGTATCAGCGATATTCTGCGGAGTCCCAACGGATTCCACATCCTCAAGTTGAATGACAAGCGCGGCGCCGCCCAGGCCGAGGCCGTAACCCAGACTCACGTGCGTCACATTCTGCTGCGGACGAGCGAAATCCAGTCACTGGAGGACGCGCGCCAGAAGCTGCTGCACCTGCGCGAGCGCGTCGAAAACGGCGATGATTTCGCGGCATTGGCACGCGCCCATTCCGAGGATACCGCCTCGGCCGCCAACGGCGGCGACCTTGGCTGGGTGAATCCCGGCATGATGGTGCCGGAGTTCGAAAAAGCCATGAACGCGCTCAAGCCGAACCAGCTGAGCCAGCCGGTACGTACATCATTCGGCTTGCATCTTATCCAGGTGCTCGGCCGGCGCGACCACGATATCACCCAGGAACGCCTGGAGGCCGCGGCGCGTCAGCAAATCCATGCACGCAAAGCCGATGAACGCTACGAGCAATGGGCGCGGCAATTACGCGATGAAGCTTTCGTGGAATACCTGGTGGATGAACCCGGCTGAGTCCGTGTTTCATCCAATTACCCCGCTTTACGCCTTTGAAACGCCGCGTACCCGTCGCGTGCCCCTGGAGTGCGCGCAAGCGCGGCCCATTCGGTCCGGCCATGACTGTGCGATGAAATCAACATATGTCTAAAGTCCCTGTCATCGCCCTCTCTCCGGGTGAGCCCGCCGGTGTCGGACCGGATATTGCCGTGCGCGTCGCCCTGCAACCGCCTGACTTGGCGCTGGTGCTGATCGCCGATTCCGCCATGCTGCAAGCGCGGGCACAGCAGCTGCATCTGACATTCGCCGCGCCTGAATGGAATGGACGCGGAGACGCCGGTCCGGGTGTATACGTACTGCCGGTGATAGCGAGACAGCCCGTCAAGCCCGGCCTGCTGAATGTTGCCAACGCGCCTTATGTGATCGAAACCCTGAAGACCGCCGTCAGCGGCTGCCTTCGCGGCGAGTTCGACGCGCTCGTCACCGGGCCGGTGCACAAGGGCATCATCAATGATGCCGGTATCGCCTTTACGGGCCACACCGAATTCCTCGCCGCGCAGAGCGCCGCAGCACAGCCGGTGATGATGCTCGCTTGCCCGGGATTGCGGGTGGCGCTCGTCACCACACACCTGCCGCTGGCGGAAGTCAGCCGCCACATTACCCGGGAACGGCTGACTTCCGTGCTCGAAGTGCTGCACAACGACCTGAAGCGGAAGTTCGGCATCGCCGACCCGAGGATTCTGGTCTGCGGTCTCAATCCCCATGCCGGCGAATCCGGGCACCTGGGGCACGAGGAAATCGAGGTTATCGAACCGGTGATCCGGGACTTGTCGGCACGGGGGATGCGCCTGCGCGGCCCGGTGCCCGCGGACACCGCCTTCATCCCGGCGCAGCTCGCCGACGTGGACGCGGTGCTCGCGATGTACCACGACCAGGGCCTGCCGGTGCTGAAGCACCGAGACTTCGCCCGGGCCGTCAACATCACCCTCGGCCTGCCTTTCGTGCGCACCTCGGTGGACCACGGCACGGCGCTGGAACTCGCCGGCACCGGCGGCGCCGACGTTTCAAGCCTGCAAGCCGCCATCGAAATGGCGCGCCGCCTGATCCGATGAATCATCATCGGCCGCGCAAGCGCTTCGGCCAGCATTTCCTGCACGACCGGAATATCATCGACCGTATCATCGCCGCGCTGGCCCCGGAAAGCGGCGATCACGTGGTTGAAATCGGTCCCGGCACGGGCGCGCTCACGCGTGAACTGCTCGCGCGGCTGGCGCATCTCGATGCCGTGGAGCTCGATCGCGACCTGCTTGCGCGCCTGAGAGCCGAATTCCCGCGCGACAGGCTGGCAATGCACGATGCCGACGCGCTGAAATTCGATTTCTGCGCGCTAACCTCCGGCGGCGGCAGGTTACGGCTCATCGGCAATCTGCCGTACAACATCTCCACGCCGCTGCTGTTTCATCTGCTGGACCAGGCCGGATGCATCAAGGACATGCTGTTCATGCTGCAGAAGGAAGTGGTGGAGCGGCTGCGCGCGGCGCCGGGCGGAAAGGATTACGGGCGCCTCTCGGTCATGATTCAGTACCGCTGCGCCGTGGAGAAACTCTTCGACGTGGCGCCGGGCGCGTTCACGCCGCCGCCCAGGGTGGATTCGGCCGTCGTGCGCCTCGTGCCCCATGCCGTCCCGCCCGTGGCGGTCGACGACCCCGCGCGGCTTGCGTTCTTGGTGCGCGCGGCCTTCGCCAGTCGCCGCAAGACCCTGCGCAATAACATGCGGGGCTTGCTGAGCGCGGAGACCATGCTTGCCCTGGGCATCGATCCCGGCCGGCGCGCGGAAACCCTCTCGCTCGCCGAATTCGCATTACTCAGCAACGCCGCGTGGTCCGGTTAATCCGGCTGTTTTCCTTCCAACCGGGCCATCGTGTTTTCGATCCACTCCTCCGCCTCACGCCGGATGTCTTCGGCGCTTCTGCCATGGCTGCCGATTACCGGGCCGATGACAACGCGAATCGTGCCGGGACGCTTGAGAAAACCGCGGCGTGGCCAGAAGGAGCCGGCGTTGTGCGCCACCGGCACCACGGGGTAACCGCTCGCCGCGGCAAGCGCAGCGCCACCGATACCGTAGCGCCGCCGGGTTCCCGGGGCCACGCGCGTGCCTTCCGGAAACACGACGACCCAAATACCGGACTGAAGACGCTCCCGCCCCTGCTCGATCACCTGCTCGATTGCCAGGCGGCCCGCACCACGATCAATGGCGATCGGTCGCAGCAACGCCAGCGCCCAGCCGAACAGCGGAATCCACAGCAGTTCACGCTTCAGCACCCAGGTCTGCGGCGGCAGGATCTGCTGAAACGCGATGGTCTCCCAGGCCGACTGGTGCTTGGCCATGATCACCGCCGCGCCTGCGGGCAGATGCTCGCGTCCCTCCACGTGAAAATCCAGCCCGCAGATATGTTTCAGCATGAACATCTGCCAGCGGGCCCAACCGCTGATCAGCCGGTAACGCGACGGAAAAGGAAGCACGACCGTGAGCAATGACAGCGGCGCATAGAACGTGACCGACAGCCACATCAGGAGATTGAACAACACGGAACGTAGCGCGACCAAGTCAGTTCGCGGGCAGTTTGCCGGAGAGGAGATTGTCGGTGAACGCCGCCAGATCATCGAACACCGGAGTGTCCGCCACCGCCTTGCTTTTCTTCAGCGTGCGCTTGCCCTTGCCGGTGCGCACCAGCACCGGACGCGCCGATACCAGGCGCGCCACGATGATGTCCCGCTCGCTGTCCCCCACCGAATAAACGCCGTTCAAGTTGACCTTGAGCCGCTCGGTGACTTCCTGGAACAGGCCGGGCTGCGGTTTGCGGCAACGGCAATTGTCCTCGGGGCGGTGGGGACAGAAGAAGATGGCGTCGATCTCACCACCCTTGGCGCGCACCGCCTCGAGCATCTTGGAGTGAATGCGCCCGAGCATGTTCATATCGAACAACCCGCGACCCACGCCGGACTGGTTGGTGACGACCACGACCTTGTATCCCTCGCGGTGGAGTCGCGCGATCGCCTCGAGGCTGCCGGGAATCGGCACCCACTCCTCGGGCGATTTGATGTATTCGTCCGAGTCGTGATTGATGACACCGTCGCGGTCGAGGATGACGAGCTTCATAATTTACTCTTTAAATTCCGACACGCGGATACGGCCGTTGATCATGCGTGACTCGCGCTGCTGCACCTTCTGCATCTTGTCCCAGAACGCCTGCCGCAGGTCGAAATCCGCGGCGATCGCCGTGCCGAGAATCAGGATGAACAAATCGGCGCACTCCTCGGCGAGGTGCTCCTTGCTCTTGCCCTTGGTCACGCAAGCCGATATTTCACCGAGTTCTTCGGTCATCAACGCCACGCGATAGGCCAGTTCCTCGCCCCCGGTTTCGCGGAAGCGGTGCTTGTCGTGGAACGCCTGCACCGTGGCGAGCATGTCCTGATACGAATCCGGATTCATAAGTAACCTCGATACTCAGCCTTGCAATCGCGAAATATCCGCAACGTTCAGAAACAGGTTGCTCAGGCGGTTGAGCAACGCAAGACGATTCTGACGCACGGCCGGATCATCCGCCATCACCATGACCTTGTCGAAAAACTCATCCACCGCCGGGCGCAGACCGGCGAGACGCTTCAAGGTGTGCGAATAGTCGCCGGATTTCAGCAACGGCGCCACTTGTTCGTCCAACGCACGCACCGCCTGCGCGAGCTGGCGTTCCGCCGGTTCGGTCAGCCGACCGACATCCACTTCCCCGGCGGGGCTCCCGCCCGCCTGTCGCAGGATATTGCGGATACGTTTGTTGGCCGCGGCCAGCGACTGCGCCTCCGGAAGCGCGCGAAACTCCTTGAGCGCCTTCAGGCGCGGCAACACCTGGTCCAGTCGTGCGGGCGCGAGCGACACCACGGCGTCGATCTCGTCCGGTTCAAAGCCCTTTTCCCTGAGATAGGGCTTCAGGCGCTCGAGCATGAAGACGTGCAGATCCTGAACAACGCCATCGGCGATGACGCCATTCGGAAACTGGCTGCGCGCGCGCGAAAGTAGCTCGACCACATCGAGCGGCAGGGATTTTTCGGTCAACAGTCGCACCACGCCCAGCGCCGCGCGCCGGAGACCGAAGGGGTCTTTCTCGCCGGTCGGCACCAGGCCTATCCCGTAGATCCCCACCAGGGTGTCGAGCTTGTCCGCCAATGCCACGCATACTGCAACAGGATGCTTCGGGAGTTCACCGCCCGCGGTGCGCGGCCAATAATGCTGTTCGATGGCATCCGCCACCACGCTGCGCTCGTGGTCATATTGGGCGTAGTAACGCCCCATGATGCCCTGCAGTTCCGGAAACTCGCCCACCATCTCGGTGAGCAGGTCCGCCTTGCTCAGTTGCGCCGCGCGTTCGGCCTGCGCCACGTCGGCCTTGACTAACTGTGCGATCTTTCCCGAGAGTTTTTCCAGCCGCTGCACGCGCTCGAGCTGACTGCCAAGCTTGTTGTGGTACACGACGTTCGCCAGCCGCGGCAACCGGTCCGCAAGCGAGTGCTTGCGGTCCTGGTCATAAAAAAACTTGGCGTCCGACAACCGCGCGCGCAGCACCCGTTCGTTGCCGTGAATTATCTGCCTCATATCGGCGGCCTTCATGTTGCTCACGAACAGAAACCGGGGCAGCAGCTTTCCCTGCCCGTCAGCGAGTGGAAAATATTTCTGGTGTTGCTGCATGCTGATGATGAGACATTCCTTCGGCACCTCGAGAAATGCCTTGTCGAATCTGCCGGCGAGTACCACGGGATATTCGACCAGGCTGGTGACTTCGTCGATCAGCTCCGCCGTTTTGCCAAGATTCCAGTCGGCCCCCGGGGCAATCTTCTTGGCTACCGCGTCCAGCGACTTGGCGATTGCTTCGCGCCGCGCTTCAAAAGAAACCAACACCTTGCCCGATTGTTTCAGGATTTTTTCGTAATCTTCGGCCTGGCCGATCGTGATAGGTCGCTGGCTCAGGAAACGGTGGCCGCGCGTCCGGTTGACGCTCTTGAGTCCGAGCACCGTTCCCGGCACGGATTTTTTTCCATGCAGCAGGATCACGCCGTGCACCGGACGCACGAATTGCGCCTCGCCGCTGCCCCAGCGCATGACCTTGGGAATCGGCAATTTCTTGAGCGCCGTTTCGACGGCGGCGGCGAGGTGCAGCTTGAGCGGCTCGCCCTTCTGTTTCGAGGAATAAACAAAGTATTCGCCCTTGTCGCCGGGGCGTCGCGCGAGTTTCGCAACGTCCACGCCGCAGGACTTGGCAAATCCCAGCAGGGCGGGCGTCGGATTGCCGGCGGCATCGAGCGCCGTGGCCACCGCCGGCCCCTTGCGTTCAACCACGCGGTCCGGCTGTTTGTCCAGCACGTTTGAAATGACGACCGCGAGACGTCGCGGCGTCGCATACGGCCGCGATTCGGCGGCGCCGGACAGGAAATTTTTCTCTTTGAGTCCTTCGAAGATTGCCCGGCTGAATGCCTCCATCAGCCGGGAGAGTGCCTTGGGCGGCAATTCCTCGGTTAGCAGTTCAACCAGCAGAAATGCGCCACGGATGGCGCGCCTACGGACCGAAGCATGGAATGGCGCGGTCACGATGTTTTCGTCTTTTCCCGCCTGAGCAAAGGGAAATTAAGCCGCTCGCGCGAATCGTAGTAACTCTGCGCCACCAGGCGCGCGAGCGTGCGCACGCGTCCGATGTAGGCGGCACGCTCGGTGGTGGAAATCGCGCCGCGTGCATCGAGCAGGTTGAACGTATGCGAGCACTTCATCACCATCTCAAAACCGGGCAACGGCAGGTTCAGCTCCATCAGACGCCTGGCCTCGGATTCATAGTCATTAAACCGCTGAAACAACCAATTCACGTTCGAGTGCTCGAAATTGAATTTTGACTGCTCTACCTCGTTCTGGTGATAAACGTCGCCATAGCTCGTTCCCTTCGTCCAGACGAGATCGAAAACGTTTTCAACCCCCTGCAGGTACATCGCGAGGCGTTCCAGACCGTAGGTAATTTCACCCAGCACCGGTTTGCACGGCAGCGAGCCGACCTCCTGGAAATAGGTGAACTGTGTCACCTCCATGCCGTCGAGCCAGACTTCCCAACCGAGGCCCCAGGCACCGAGCGTGGGCGATTCCCAGTCATCCTCGACGAAGCGAATGACGTGTTTTCTGGTATCGATACCAATGGCGCGAAGCGAATCGAGATAAAGATCCTGGATGTCATTCGGCGACGGCTTGAGCACGACCTGAAACTGGTAATAGTGCTGCAGCCGGTTCGGGTTCTCGCCGTAGCGCCCGTCCTTGGGGCGGCGCGACGGTTGCACATAGGCCGCCTTCCACGGCTCGGGCCCGAGCGCGCGCAGGAAGGTCGCGGTATGGAACGTTCCCGCGCCCATCTCGATATCGTACGGCTGCAGGACGACACAGCCTTGGCGGGCCCAGTACCGGGACAGCGTGAAGATGAGTTCCTGGAAGGTCAAGAATGTCGCCCTACTTCGTTCGTCTGGCCATAATAGGTTTTTTATGCGGGGCGTCCGGCTCGTTTGGCCGGATTATACCCCGCCCCGCTCCCGGGTACAGGACGGGTTCAGCGCCGACCCGCCGGTGTAGATAGATCTTCCACCGGCGGTTTGCCCGTCGTATCGGTCCCCGGCGATGTGCTTCCGTTTTCCGTCGCCGGCGCCTCATTACGGTCTTCCGCCGGCGGTGACACGGTTTCGCTTTCGGGTGCGGCTTCACCGATGTCGTTGCCGTTCTCCGGCGGTGGCGCAAATAGTTCCGGCGCACGTTCGTACACGGTGTCGACGGCATCGCCCGGATAACGTTCCAGCAGCGCGAGAATCTTCCGGGCGCGCTTCTGAAAATAACGCGTGTGGGTGACCGGATTGTTTTTTACCGGGCTGGGCAGACTGGCGGCGAGTTCCGCTGACTGTGCCGCGGTCAACTGATCGGACGGGATTCCCCAGTAGGATTGCGCGGCGGCTTGCACGCCGTAAACGCCGCGCCCGAACTGCGCCACGTTGAGGTAGAGTTCAAGGATGCGCCGCTTGTTGAGATTCCGTTCCATGCTCCAGGTGAGGATAAGCTCATGCCACTTGCGCAGCGGGTTGCGTGAGGAACTGAGGAACAGGTTTTTCACGGTCTGCTGCGAGACCGTGCTTGCGCCGAGTACCAGGCGGCCCTGACTCAGGTTGTAATCCATCGCCTCCTTGAAGGCGATCAGATCGAAACCGCTGTGCTGATAGAAGCGGCTGTCTTCGGCCAGGATCACCGAGCGGATCATGTGCTTGGGAATGGCCGACAACGGAACCGGTTGCCAGCGCAATCGCGGCCAGTCCTTGTGATCGGCCAGCTGTTTTTCGTAGTCGATCATGAAGGCCGACTTGGGCACTGGTCCGGCGGCAAGTTTCTTCCAGTCCGGCCAGGTCACCGCGAGATAGAACAGGTCAAGGACCAGGAGCAACAACAAGATTCGAAACGACCAGCGAAATACCCGCGTGGCGCGGCGCAGAAATCCTTTCATGCCGCGGCTGCCGCGACGCCGTTTCCAGAACATGTTCTGCAAGACCATCCCTTGTAAGGCCGCTGGATTACGCGTGCAGCAATTCTAGCATTGCCGCCGTGGCGCACCCGACCGCGCGGCATTTGTTTCGGCACGCCGGTCATGGAGAGACCGGCATTGTATCGGTCGGTTCCCCATTTCCGGCTGGACAGCTGGCCAGGATTTGGATAATGTCCCGGCGTGTTTCGGGTATCGCCTGAATCACCACGGAGGAAAAAGCTGGTCCCAAGCAGTCCGGCATGAACAACAGGGCCCGCAAGGGCCCTTTTGTTCGCGTTCACAACCGCGCGCTTCACCGAGACGTGCCCCAAAACACGGATTGGGCTAGTATCACTCTCCCCGGTTTTCAATGACGGTACTCTCCATGTCCATCCTCAAATCCGTAACCGCGCCTGCGCAAACGGCAAAAAGAGAGAGTGAAGCCAGCAGGGCATCCTTCTCCCACCCGGCGCCAGTCGCTTCGAGGATATCGGCGCGTACGGCCCCGGCCATGGGCGTGACGCGCAAGGCCGTGGCGTTGATCTCGGGAGGGCTGGATTCCATGCTCGCAACCAAGGTCATGCTCGAGCAGGGTATCCACGTCGAAGGCATCAACTTCTATACCGGTTTCTGCGTAGAGGGGCACACGCACGCGATCCGCAACCACGAACATGCCAAACCGAAGCGCAACAACGCCCTGTGGACGGCGGAACAGCTCGGCATCAAGCTGCACATTATCGAGGTCATCGAGGAGTACAAGGACGTCGTCATCAACCCCAAGCACGGGTACGGCGCCAACCTAAATCCCTGTCTCGACTGCAAGGGCTTCATGGTGCGCAAGGCGCGCGAATGGATGGAAAAAAACGGCTTCGATTTCATCATCACCGGCGAGGTGCTGGGTCAACGTCCGATGAGCCAGCGGCGCGACACCCTGCCGGTGGTGGCACGCGAGTCCGGCGCCTTCGACCGGCTGCTTCGGCCGCTATGCGCCAAACTGTTGCCCGAAACGCTGCCCGAGCGCGAGGGCTGGGTGGACCGGAACAAGCTGCTCGACTTCAACGGCCGAAGCCGCAAGCCGCAGATGGCACTGGCGGCGAAATACGGTTACACCGATTACGCCCAGCCGGCCGGGGGTTGCTGCTTTCTGACCAATGAACAGTATTCGCGCAAACTCGAGGATCTGTGGGCCACGCGTGGCAGCAAACAGTACGAGCTTGACGATATCATGTTGCTCAAAGTCGGGCGGCACTTGCGTCCGCGCCGGAATTTCAAGCTGATCGTAGGCCGCGACGAGGGCGAGAACAACTTTCTCGAGGGCTATCGCCGGCGCTTCATCCATCTCCATGCCACGAGCCATGAGGGCCCGCTGACGCTCGTAGACGGAACCGTGAACGAAAACGATCTCGAGCTCGCGGCGCGTCTGACCGCCCGTTTCGGCAAGGGCCGCGATGCCGAAGCGGTGACCCTCCGCGTGACTGATGTCCAGGGGAACAGCCGCGAGCTCAAGGTCGCTCCGCTGTCGGCAACGGAGATCCTCCCGGAGTGGTATTTATAATGACGAGACGAGCGAAGCAGGACTGAAATCTAAGACGGACGTAATGGGACTACAGTTATGAGTCATTTCGTACTGGATGCGCGTTATCTGCTGTGTCCGATGCCCGTGATCCGGACCCAGAACCGTATCGCCGAACTCGCGCCCGGCGATACGCTCGAGGTACATGCGACCGATCCCGGCGCCCTGCACGACATTCCGTCCTGGTGCAGGGTCCACGGCCACGAAATAGTCACCGTCGCGCATGTCGACAAAGAGGTGTCGATTACCGTGCGTGTGGGTGGGACGGCGACATGAGTGCCGCTCACGAAAACGGCCATTTCAACACTTCGAGCGATGCCCGCTACGGCGCCAGCCGACGGGTCACGCTGGTGAGCGTGGTCTGGAACCTGGTCCTTACGATCGCGCAGATCATCATAGGGTACGTGGGCCATTCACAGGCTTTGATCGCTGATGGATTCCATACCTTGTCCGATTTCGTCACCGATTTCATGGTGCTGTTCGCGCTGAAGCACGGGAGAAAAGACGCCGATCAGGAACATCCCTACGGCCATGAACGCATTGAAACCGCCGTGACCATGATCCTCGGCATAATGTTGGTAGTGGTTGGTGCCGGCATCGCCATCAACGCCGGCATCCGCCTGTCCTCGGCACAAACTTTTGTGGTTCCCTCGGCCATGACCCTGTGGATCGCCGTCATCACGCTCGGGGCCAAGGAAGGCCTGTACCGCTATACCATGACCGTGGCCAACCGATTCGATTCGAACATGCTGCGCGCCAATGCCTGGCACCACCGTTCGGATGCCCTATCCTCGCTAATCGTTGCCGCCGGTATCGGCGGCAGTTTGCTGGGGCTCGGATACCTCGATTCCGTCGCCGCCCTGATCGTGGCTCTCATGGTGGTGAAGGTCGGTGGCGAACTGGCGTGGCAGTCACTGCGCGAACTGGTGGACACCGGACTGGCCGAGGAAGACCTCGAATCCATCCACCAAGCGATCCTTTCTGTTAACGGGGTGAAGGCGCTGCACTTGCTGCGCACACGACGCGTCGGCGAACGGGCGCTTGCTGACGTGCATATCATCGTGGACGACCACCTCAGCGTCTCGGAGGGGCATCAGATCAGCGAAATGGTGCGCGCCAAGCTCATCAGGGAGGTCGCGTCTCTGTCCGACGTCATGGTACATATCGACACCGAAGAGGACGTCAACATGCCCAGCGGCGCTGGACTGCCGCTGCGCGATGAACTTCAGAAGCGTATGGATAAGTATTTGCGCGATATCCCCGAGGCGCGGTTGGTCGAACACATGACACTGCATTATCTAAACGGACGCATCGATATCGAACTGCTGCTTCCTCTGGATGTGATTACTCCCTCAACGACCGCCCGACTGCTGACCCAGCAATTTGCCGATGCCGTTCGGAATGACCGGGAGATTGGCAATGTGGACCTTTATTTCCATTGATGCACCAATTTGGTACATTTTGATATTGACGCACCATATTGGTGCGATTAAGCCCGATTTAATCGACGATGACGATATTAACTATATGATTTTAAATCAGTTCGTGACTGGCATATTTCATGCAAAAATACGCACTCAATTTTCCGCTGCTCTGCAGCATACCTAAGGCTTAACGTTTCCCAGGAGGAACTCCGATGTCCGGCGCCGATGTTATCAAGATGATCAAAGACAAAAAGGTTAAGTTCGTCGACTATCGCTTCACCGACACCAAAGGCAAAGAACAGCACGTCTCCGTCCCGGCCAGCACCGTGGATGCGGACCTGTTCGAACATGGCAAGATGTTCGACGGTTCGTCGATCGCTGGCTGGAAAGGCATTCAGGAGTCCGACATGATCCTAATGCCCGAGGCGAGCACCGCGGTGATGGACCCGTTCATGGAAGAGCCGACCCTGATCCTGCGCTGCGACGTCATCGAGCCGAATACCATGCAGGGCTATGAGCGCGATCCGCGCTCGCTCGCCAAGCGCGCCGAAGCCTATCTCAAGAGCACCGGGATCGCTGACACGGCCTACTTCGGGCCCGAGGCCGAGTTCTTCATTCTCGACGACGTCCGCTGGGGCGCCGACATGAGCGGCTCCTTCGTAAAGATTGACTCCCAGGAGGCCGACTGGAACTCCGAGCGGGTCTACTCCGATGGCAACATGGGTCACCGCCCAAGCATCAAAGGTGGCTACTTCCCCGTTCCCCCGGTCGACTCGCTGAATGACCTGCGCG
>Ga0210073_1000137_pt1 | contig 14513 bp, 11 predicted proteins | sample Browns_ThreeSqC__2_FD_184853 | JGI IMG/M metagenome (GOLD analysis project Ga0210073, IMG submission 184853) | Wetland microbial communities from San Francisco Bay, California, USA, that impact long-term carbon sequestration - Browns_ThreeSqC_D2... | ecosystem: Environmental > Aquatic > Marine >...
GGCGCGCCGGGCTCCGCGGCGTAGTCGATCCCCTCGTGTTTGCGCCAGCGCTGCAGGATCGGATGGAAGCGCGCCGCAGCGAATCCCGAAGAGATGCGGCGGAACTCCACCGGGACTCGGAGGAAGCTCCGGCGCAGAGAGACACCGTTCCCGTCGTAGAAGGCCGTGTGGCCCTGTGGATCGTCATATTCGAAGGCGCGGAGCATCCGGCCACCGACCACCAGATCGGCGGCGAGCATGCGCCCGTAGCGCAGCTCCCCATCGGTCGAGCGCAACCGCTCGAACAGGATCCGGAATCGGTCGCCCGGGCGGAAATCCCGCGTGAAGTCGGCCTGCCAGCGGAAAATGTCGGCGATTTCCCAGGCCATATAGGCCCGTTCGCGCGCATTGAGGAAGCTGTCCGGAATGACCGCGGCCAGAGAAGCGTAGAGCGAATGGCGCAGATCGCCTTCGACCCGGAAGACCTCCGGGCGCCAATACGGTTGGGAGGCGGCGGCGTGCGCGCTAGCCGCGGCGGCCGGCATCGGGCGCACCGACGCCAGAGCAAGCAGCAACGCGATCAGGAGCAGCGACTTTCCGCGCACGTCGTATCTCCACGAAGAGGGCTTTCTTACCCCTGGGGAGAGGGCAGATCATGTGCCAGAAGGAGGGCTGGTTGATGTACAGAACGTTGACGAGCGTGCCAACCGGTGTCAACTGTCTATATCTATGACACACAATACTTTACAGTAGTACGCCAGAGGATGGTTATGGTGACGCATTAGAAGGCAGTTCCGACATCGTTGCTGGCCCGCCTCAGGAGCATTGCAAGGCACTACCCCAACCGCCCCCGCAGCGTGATGGACATCACATCGAGGCCATGCTATCCTCGGTCCTTCATGCCCCGAATCCGTCGCGCGCCCCACGTTCACAAGTTCGGCGGTGCCTCGGTGGCCGACGCCACCGCGGTCGCCCGCGCCGTGCACATCCTTGCTTCGCTCCCGGGTCCCCACGTGGTCGTGGTGTCGGCCATGGCCGGCGTGACCGACGCCCTTCTGGCCATCGGATCGGCGGCCGGCCGGGGCGATGACGCCTCGGTCCGTCCGATAGCCGATCTCCTCGCGACCCGTCACGCCGAGGCGATTCAGGCGCTGGTCCCCGAGGGACGGGTCCTGCACGAGCTGTTGGCTTCGATCGCGGAGAGTTTCGAGGAGCTCAAGGTCCTGGTGCGGGAGGTGAGCAAGCGCCGCGACCTGACTGCGGCTACTTCGGACCGGATCGCCGCCCGGGGGGAGCGTTTGAGTGCCAGGATCCTGGCGGCGGCGCTCCAGGCGGCCGGGAAACCCGCGCGTTATCTCGACGCGACCGAGTTCGTACACACCGACGGGCACTTCGGCAACGCCTTCCCCGATCTCGCGGCCAGCGATCGACTGATTCGGCAGGTCCTGGCGCCCTTGGTCGCTACCGGAGAGGTGCCGGTGGTGCCGGGTTTCCTCGGCGCCGCCCCGGATGGGCAGGTCACGACCATGGGTCGCGGGGGGTCGGATCTCACCGCCACGCTCATTGGCCGAGCGCTGGGCGCGAGCCAGATCTCGCTGTGGAAGGACGTCCCCGGCCTGCTCACGGCCGATCCCAAGGTGGTTCCCGACGCTCGGGTGATCCCTCAGCTGAACTTGAGGGAGGCAGCGGAGCTGGCCTATTACGGTGCCAAGGTGCTCCACCCGCGGGCCCTGATCCCGCTGGCCGGACGGAACGTTCCGCTCTTCGTTCGGCCGTTCGCCGACCCGACGTCGCGCGGCACCGAGATCTCCGGCCGGCGGACCCTGCTCCGCTATCCCGTCAAGGCGCTTTCCGCCGTGATGGGGCAGTCGCTGGTGACGGTGACCGGAAACGGGATGCTGGGGGTACCCGGGATCGCCGCCCGCACCTTTGCGGCACTCCACCGGGAGAGGATCTCAGTCTCGCTCATCTCCCAGGCCTCCTCGGAGCATTCGATCTGCTTCGGCGTTCCCGAAACCAGTGCGGAACGTGCCCGAATCAGCCTCAACGAAACGTTTAGCGAGGAGATCGCTCGCCGAGAGATCGATGGGGTAGAGGTTCAATCCGGCGTGGCCACGCTGGCGGTCGTGGGGCTGGGCATGGCGGGGACACCCGGGGTCGCCAGCCGGGTCTTCACCGCCCTCTCGAGTGGAGGCGTGAACGTCGTGGCCATCGCGCAGGGCTCCTCGGAGCTCAACATCTCGGTCGTGGTCGGCGCCAAGGACGCGCCGGTCGCCTTGCGCCGGATTCACGCCGCGTTCCAGCTCTCCAAGATCGGCGGCGGGGCCGTGGCACCCACCGAGCGGGCCGATCTGGTCCTCCTGGGCTTCGGACAGATCGGACGAACCCTGGCGGCGCTGACCCCCAAGGCCAGGGGCGCACCCGTAGCCCTCAAGATCGTGGCCGTAATCGATCAGAGCGGGTTCGTGTTTCGTCCCAGCGGGCTCTCCAGGGCCGCGCTGCTGGCGCTGGCGCGGCACAAGGCGCGGGGCAAGCCATTGGCGCAGCTGCGCGACGGACGCGCCGCTGCGGCGGAGGAGGCGGTGAGCTTCGTCGCCCACCATGCTCTGGCTCATCCGATTCTGATCGACGTCACCGCCAATGAGACCGGCCCGGTGCTCAAGCGCGGACTCACGCTGGGGATGAACCTGGTCCTGGCCAACAAGCGCCCGCTTTCCGGCCCCAAACGGGAGGCCGACGAGCTGGCGGAAACGGCGCGAGCGCACGGACGCCGGATTCTGTTCGAGACCACGGTGGGCGCGGGGCTGCCGATCATCGACACCTACTACAAGCTGGTCGAATCGGGGGACCGGGTGAGCAAGATCGAGGGGTGCCTGTCGGGCACGCTGGGATTCCTGCTCACCGAACTGGAGCGCGGGCGCAGCTTCTCCGAGACTCTCCGAAAGGCCCTCGAAAAGGGGTACACCGAACCGGACCCGCGAGATGACCTCTCCGGACTCGACGTGGCGCGGAAGGCGCTGATCCTCGGCCGGCTGCTTGGCTATTCGGGCGAACTCAAGTCCGTGGGGCTCGAATCACTGGTTCCTGGATCGGCCCGCGACCTCCCGCTCAAGGCCTTCCTGGCCCAGCTCAATCGCCATGACGACGAGTGGGGCCGCCGGGTCGAGGCGGCGCGAGAGCGGGGCGGGGTGTTGCGCTATGTCGCCTCGATTACGCGGCGGAGGATCTCAGTGGGTCTTCAGGTCGTGGACGCGACCAGTCCGTTTGCAGCGCTCCGGGGTACCGACAATCAGGTGGCGTTCACCACCACGCGATACCGCACCAACCCGCTGGTGATCACCGGCCCGGGTGCGGGGCCGGCGGTGACCGCCGCAGGGGTGCTCAACGATGTCCTGGAGCTCGTGGGATGACACCAACCAGGAAACGCGCCGCTATCCGGATTCGCGTCTTCGCTCCCGGGAGCGTGGGCAACGTCGGCCCGGGCCTCGACATCCTGGGCCTGGCGCTGGCGGCCTGCGGCGACCGGGTCGAAGCCAGCTGGGACCCGTCGAAGGAGATCGTCATCGCCGATCCTGGGCACCCCTCGATCTCGACCGACCCTCGTCGCAACACGGCGGGATTGGCGGCGAGTGAAGTCCTGCGACGGGCAGGCCAGGCCGGTCGCGGGGTGCGACTGCGGGTCGAGAAGGGGCTTCCGCTCTCTGGTGGACAGGGCGGGAGCGCCGCCTCCGCGGTCGCGGCGGCGGTGGCAGTCAATCACCTGTTGGACGTTCCGCTCGATCGCATGGCCCTGCTCGAGGCGTGTCTGGCGGCGGAGGAGGCGGTAGCCGGTCGCCACGCCGACAACATCGCCCCCAGTCTGCTGGGGGGAATCGTGTTGATTCGCTCATTGGACCCGCCCGATCTGGTACCGCTGCCGGTGCCGCGCAATCTCTACGTAGCCCTGGCCCGTCCGGAGCAGCAGCTCCGGACCATGGACGGGCGCGCCGTGCTCCCGGGCCTGGTGGCTCGGGACCTGGCGATGTACCAGGCGGCGCAGGTCGGGGCGATGATTGCCGCACTGGGCAGTGGCAATCTCCGCCTGCTGGGCCGCGCGCTCGACGATCGGATCGCGGAGCCGGCCCGAGCTCCGCTGCTTCCCGGCTTCGAGGAGGCCAAAGCCGCAGCACTCGATGCCGGCGCTCTGGGGGCGTCAATATCGGGCAGTGGGCCGACCGCCTTTGCGCTGGTGGGCAGCGAGGCCGCGGGACGCCGAGTAGCGGAGGCCATGGCCACGGCGTATCGACGGGCCGGCCTCTCCTGCCAGACCCTCGTCTCGAAGGTCGACCGGAAGGGAGCGCGCCTCGAGTCATGAGCGTGACTCAGGTCTGTACCCGCTGTGGCAACGTCCTGGTGGAGACCGACGCGAGGACTCGCTGTCCCTGCGGCGGTCTGCTCGAGATTCGCATCGATCCCCCCGACGTCCAGGGTGCCGCGCTGCGGGAGCGCTTCGCGGCGCGTTGGAATTCAAGGGAGCTCATCGACTACTCCGGCGTCTGGCGATTCCGCGAAATCGTGCTTCCCACCGCGGGCTCAGCGATCGTCACACACCCCGAAGGCAACACACCGCTGCTCAACCGGCCGGCTGTGACCTCGTGGACGGGAATCACCGGCGAGCTCCTCCTCAAGCACGAAGGGCAAAACCCCACCGGATCGTTCAAGGATCGGGGGATGACGGTCGGCGTGACCCAGGCGCGCCGAATCGGGGCGCGCGCGGTGGCCTGCGCCTCCACCGGCAACACCTCGGCCTCGCTCGCGGCCTACGCCGCCCAGGCCGGGATCCCTGCCCTGGTGTTCGTGCCCAGCGGACAAGTGGCGCAGGGGAAGTTGGCCCAGGCCCTCGCTTACGGGGCGCGGACCCTGCTGGTGCGGGGCGATTTCGACGTCTGCCTCCGCCTGGCGGGCGAGGCCAGCGAGAAGTTGGGCGTCTATCTGCTCAACTCGATCAATCCGTTCCGGATCGAAGGGCAGAAGACCATCGTGCTGGAGTTACTCGAGCAGCTGGAGTGGCAGGTACCGGACTGGATCGTGCTCCCCGCCGGCAACCTGGGGAACACGGCGGCGTTCGGGAAGGCGCTGAGCGAGGCCAGGTCGCTCGGGCTGATCGACCGTCTCCCGCGCCTGGGAGCGATTCAGGCCGCGGGGGCGGCGCCCTTCGCCCGGAGTTTTTCAGAGGGCTTCGCCCATCAGCACCGGGTGCAGGCGGAGACCGTGGCTACCGCAATCAGGATCGGCGATCCGGCCAGCTACGAGCGCGCGGTGCGCGCGATCCGGACTACCAATGGGGTGGTGATCGCGGTGAGCGACGAGGAGATCCTGGAGGCCAAGGCGGTGGTGGATGCCTCGGGAGTCGGCTGTGAACCGGCCAGCGCCGCGAGCGTGGCGGGGCTGCGGCGCCTGGTGGCTCAGGGGACCATCGGCAAGAGCGAGCGCGTGGCGGCGGTCCTGACCGGCCACATTCTCAAGGACCCGGGGCTCCTGATCTCCTATCACCAGCAGACCGATCCCCCGCCTCCGCGGGCGAACCGTCCGATCGAGATCGAGCCGAGTCTGTCGGAGGTCGAACGGTTCCTGCCGTCCTGAGGGCATCCCACCAGCGTTCCTGTAATCCAGCCGCCCGCGCCAGGGTGACCGCAGTGCTACGCGCCTCCGGGGCGTTGACCTCGAGCACCGAGTCGTCCGGGAAGGCCAGGAGAGGAGAGCGATAGGCCGCCTGGCGGGCGTAGTTCCACATGTAGGCCTCATCTCCCCGCACGAAGCCATCGGCTCCGATGTAGTAGCGGCCAAAGAGAAATGTGGTCCGCTCGCGGAGCCCCTCGTCCCAGACCGGAGTCCCCTGCTCCAGCGCGCGGCCTTCCTCCACTCCCAGCAGGTCGAGGACGCTCGACTGAAGGTCGATGTGAGAAGTCACGCCTGAAACAACGAGTGGCTGGCGCAACGCCCGAGGCGCGTAGATCAGGGCGGGCACGTGAAACGAGTAGTCGTCGATCTTTCCACCGCTGTAGCCGGGGTCCTCCTGGTGGGTCCTGATCCCGTGATCTCCGACCACGACGATCACGGTCGACTGGAGCCGTCCTGATCCTTCAAGGAGCCGGATCAGATCCCCCAGCCACCGATCCTGCTGTCGCGCCAGGGTGCGAGCGCGCCGGACCGGGGCATGGACCGACTGATCGGGACTGATGTCGGGCCAGGGAGCGTGACCCAGCTGCGGGAGAAAGACCGCAGCATACCGCTGCCCCGTCGCGATCCATCCGCTCAGATCGTGGAGGAGCAGGTCAAAGGAAGCCTGATCGCGCAGACGGCGGGATTCCCACTCGCTCGGCGAGGGCGGAACAGTCTTCTCGGGGACATGCTGTTCCTGGATTCCCAGGGCGGCCCACATCGCCGAGTCCCCCGCGAACCGTTGGGGATTAGGGGCGTACAGCGCGGTGCGGTACCCGGTTGCCGCGAGGGCGGACATGGTGCCGCGGATCGCGTACCCCTCGAACGGTCGCGCCAGCGGGCCCAGGCGATCGCTGGGGTAGATGCCGGTCAGGATCGAGAAGAGGGCGAACGAGGTGTAGGGATAGGTAGTGAAGTGCCGCGGCAGCACCAGCGCCTGCGACCGCAGGCGCGCCAGGTTGGGGAGGTCCTCGAGGTCTCCATCGATCGGGAGAACGCGCGCCGGCGTCGTCTCCAACACGAAGTAGATCAGGTCTGCGCCTCGGGCTTGCCCGAAGAAGGCCGGATCCTTACGGCGGACCGGGCTCTGGCTGAGCGACCGGTACTCCGCCTTCAGCACGGGAGTCGCGTCGAGGACGTTTTCGCTGGCGCTCTGGCCTCGCACGGCGAGGGTGGCCACCGCGTGGGCCAGGGCGCTGCCCTGGCACGATGTGCGCGGGAGAGGCACCAGCCAGGGGAACAACACCACGCCTGCCATCGCCGCGATCGGGGCCAGCCACCGGCGGGGACTCCCCTGCCCTGACTCAGTCTTGGCGCGGTCCCCTCTCGCGGCCCACGCGGCGCCCGCCAGCGTGGCCGCGACCAGGAGTGCCAGCTCCACAAACTGGCTCGGCGCCACATACTGAGAGGCGAAGCCCGCCTGCTCCCCGGCCCAACTCACACCTTTCCCCACGAAGAAGAGCGAAACGAAGGCCCCCGACGCATCGAAGGCCCGAAGCTGGATGAAAGCGATCAAGACAACCAGAAGCCCAGCCGCAGTGCTGATGGCGGCCCGCCACCGGGGGCCGAGCAGGCGGAGGACGAACAGGAGCACGGCAGGAATGACCAGGATCGCCAGGGCGAGGTCGGCCCGATAGAGAGCGAACCGCTGCCAGAGGCTCAGGTCGGATTGGCCGAGCTGCCGAGCCACGATGACGTAGCCACCAGTCGCCAGCAGCCGATGCTGGAGGTACAGGGCGGCGCCGGCGGCCGGGGCCCAGGCCGCCAGGTATCGAATGGGAAACGGACGCGCGCTCATGCCTGGCTCTCATTCGGGAAGCTCCACACCAGCGCTACCAACGGCAAGGGGCGGCCGGAGCCGCCCCTCGAAAGACCTGGTACCGCCGGCCGGCGCTAGTTGCCGCGCCGATCCCGGTGAAGATCGCGCCGATCCCGGCGCCATTCCCGCCGGTTGCCGCGGAGCTCGCGATGATCGCGATGCAGCTCCCGATGGTCGTGCGCCACCGCGCGGCGATCGTGGTGCCGGCGGTCGTACTGCAGCTCCCGGCGATCGCTCCGTAGCTCCCGGTGGTCCATTCGGTATTGGTGCCGATCCCGGCCCAGCTCGCGGTGATCCCGCTGCAGCTCCGCGGGCGGAGCCGTGACCTGGGCGGCCGCGGGCGCGGCCAGCGCCAGTGAAAGCGCCACACCCGCGCCGAAGATCCAAGCGGCCGGTCGAACCGTCGTCATGCGTCGCATACAATCCTCTCGATGAGGTACGCCTGAGCGACGGCTGGATGAATCGCGGGTTAAGCCCGTAACGCGCCCCACCCGATCACTGTGAGGCGCATCACGGTGAGCCCCATCACTCTTTCGGCGCGGCCTCCTCGATTGCCTTGCCCAGTTCGGTGTAGGCGGTCGCGTCGATTTCCCGGAACGGCTGCATGATGTGGGCGATCTTGCCCTGGGGATCCACCACGAAGAGCGAGCGGTCGTCGAGCTTGTACTGGGCGTTGTAGGCGCCGTATGTGCGGCCGACGACGCCACCCGGATCGCTCGCGAAGCGGAAGGGATATCCCCGGTCCTTGGCCCACGAGGCGAGCTCGGCGGCGGAATCCACGCTGATCGCGAGGAGCGTGACGCCCTGGCCATTCTTGAACAGTGTCGCGTACTGATCACGGTACGCGTCCATTTGGATCGTTCAGCCCTTGGTTCGCGCCTTGTAGAAGAACGCGAGAACCACGGTCTGCCCGCGATAGTCGGAGAGCTTGACCGGAGCCTGGATCCCGTCCCGGGTCGCGGAGGTGAGGGAGAATTCGGGAGCGTCCTGGCCCACCGCCAGGTGGTTCGCCTCCTGGGCCGCGAGAGGCGCGGCCAGGAGGGCCGAGGTCAGCGCCAAACCGCGGAGCGTCCTGGATTTCATGCAGACTCCTTCCGAGAAACCATCAACTGCGGTAGAAAATCCGCCAGATCTTGCCGTTGCGATCGGCGGCAATGTAGAGCGAGCCGTCGGGGCCCACCGCAACCCCCGAGGCCCGTAGCCCGGTCGGCGCACCGGCGAGGGATGCGAAGGTCGTGAAATCGCCGGTGGGGTTGGTTCCGTCAAACGGGACAAAGACTATCCGGTAACCCTCCTGGGGCAAGGGCGATCGGTTCCACGAGCCGTGAAAGGCGATGAACGCCCCGCCTCGGTAGGAGGCGGGAAACTGGGTCCCGGTATAGAACGCGATGGCCATGGGCGCCCAATGACCCGGAAAGGCTGCGACCGGGTTCTGTTTGTCGGCACATCGTCCGGTGCCTTTCCCATCCCCTCCGTAATCAGGCGCCAGCACCTTCCGCCGCATTTCCCTGTCGTAGTAACAGTAGGGCCAGCCGAAATCGGCCCCCTGGGCCGCTACGCCCATTTCTTCGGCCGGCAGTTCGGCGTTCCGCTCCGGCGGGTAGCCCCAGTTCTCTCCCAGTTGATCGCGCCCCATCATGGCGAAGAACAGACGGTCGGTCCCCGGTTGCAGCGCCAGAGCCACGGCGTTCCGGATCCCGGTGGCGAAGCGGGCACCGTCGCCCGGGCGCTGGTTCGGGCGGTCGGCCTGAAAACGCCAAATGCCGGCACGTTCCTCGAGCTCGCGACAGGGATCCTTCCCCGGCGAGCGGTCCCCGCGATCGGACTCCTGGCAGCTGTTGGTGCGCGAGCCGATGTTCACGTAGAGCGCCCCGCCCGGCCCCAGGGCGAGAGAGCGCGCGGTATGACCGCCCGTAGGGAGTCCGTCGATGATCGTTTCAGGCGATTCGTCGGGGGCGACCTGCCCCTCGTGCCAGCGCCAACGCACCACCCGCGAATCAGTGCCCAGATAGAGATAGCCTCCGGTGAGAGCGATTCCGGAACCGCCCTCGGGGCCGAACCGCTGCTGGAGATCGGCTTTCCCGTCTCCGTCGGCGTCTCTGAGGAACAGGACCCCTTCCCCACTCCGCTCGGCGGCCAGGATGTCTCCGTTCGAGGCAACGGTCAGGTGGCGCACGGGACCCACGCCCTCCGCGACGAGCACGGCGCAGAAGCCCGGCGGCAGGGTCAGACCTCCATTGTCGGCGGCGCAAGGGGGACGGGATATCGGACCGCGGTGCGGAGCGGACTTTCCAGCAGCCAGAGCGAGGGCGGCGAGAGCCAGCGTACAGGGGATTCGAGAGAGAGTGGGCATTCGTCGCGAGGGACCGGGACTGCGCCTGAGCATCGAGGGGGTTTGGGACCGTGGCGCTCCCCAAGTATACTCGCCCCGGGCCGCACCCGGGGGGGCGAGCCCCTGCCGAGGGCCGGTTTTCCCGAGGGAAACCGGGCTTTTCCCTCTTGAAACTCCTCGGAGAAGTTGTACCTTGGGTCTCGCATGCGGCGGCTCCGACCGGAAGCGCCGGTTCATTCCCCCCTGCGTGGAGGCATTCGATGGCCACCAAGAAGAGGAAGGCGAAGAAGAGAAAGGCGACGAAGCGGAAGCCGAACGCCGCGTTCATGAAGCCTGTGAAGCCCGATGCGAAGCTCGCCGTCGTCGTCGGCTCGGCCCCTCTGCCGAGAACCCAGCTGACCAAGAAGCTCTGGGGGTACATCAAGCGCAAAGGCCTTCAGGACAAGAAGAATCGTCGCATGATCAACGCCGACGCCGCGCTCAAGGTCGTGTTCAACGGCAAGAAGCAGGTGTCGATGTTCGAGATGACGAAGCTGGTCAACCGCCACGTCAAGTAGGGCGCGAGCGACTCCGCACTCGGAATTGGTGGCACCACGCTAGAGGAGGCGCGCCAGTCGGCGCGCCTCAATGCGTTTTGAGGGCCCGCTTACCGCCCGTCCCGGACCGTGGTATTTTCCCGCCCGCATGCCGAACTACCAGTACATTTTCACGATGCGGGACCTGCGCAAAGTGGTCCCGCCCAGCCGTGAAATCCTGAAGGGGATCTACCTCGCCTTCTTCCCCGGCGCCAAGATCGGCGTAATCGGCGCCAACGGCGCCGGGAAGAGCAGCCTGCTCCGGATCATGGCCGGAGTCGACGCCGATTTCATCGGGGAGGCCAAACCCGCCGAAGGGATCCGGATCGGGTACCTCTCGCAGGAGCCGACCCTCGATCCCGCCAGAGACGTGCGGGGAAACGTGGAGCTGGGAGTCGCCCCGGTTCAGGCGCTGTTGACCGAATTCGAGGTCCTGAGCCAGCGACTGGCGGAGCCGTTGAGCGAGGAGGCCATGAATCGGCTCCTCGAGGCGCAAGGCGATCTGCAGACCCGGATCGAGTCGGCTGGGGCATGGGACCTGGACCGCAAGCTCGACATCGCCATGGACGCCCTCCGGCTTCCTCCCGGCGACGCCGATGTGACGACCCTCTCCGGGGGAGAGCGGCGGCGGGTGGCCCTCTGCCGGGTGTTGCTCGAGCAGCCGGACCTGCTCCTGCTCGATGAACCGACCAATCACCTCGACGCCGAGTCGGTGGCGTGGTTGGAGCGCCATCTGGCCGAGTTCCCGGGAACCGTGGTGGCGGTGACGCACGACCGCTACTTCCTCGACAACGTGGCCGGCTGGATCCTGGAGCTCGATCGCGGCGAAGGCATTCCCTGGCAGGGGAACTACTCCTCCTGGCTGGAGCAGAAGCGCCAGCGTCTGGCTACCGAGGAGAAGCAGGCCTCGGCGCGGCAGAAGACCCTGGAACGCGAGCTCGAGTGGATCCGCATGGCCCCGCGGGCCCGACAGGCCAAGTCCAAGGCGAGAATCAGCGCGTACGAGGACCTGCGCACGCAGGGCGAGCGACAGACTGAGGGCACCGCGGAAATCCTGATCCCGGTCCCCTCCCGCCTGGGCGACGAAGTGGTCATCGCCAAGGATCTGGCCAAGGGGTATGGCGATCGACTGCTGTTCGAGAACCTCAACTTCTCCCTGCCGCGCGGCGGGATCGTCGGCGTGATCGGCCCCAACGGCGCCGGGAAGACCACACTGTTCCGGTTGATAACCGGGCAGGAGACCCCCGACGCCGGCACCCTGACCGTGGGTTCCACGGTCCAGGTGGCCTGGGTCGATCAGCTGCGGGACGCCCTCGATCCGGAACACACGGTGTACCAGGAAATCTCGGGCGGACAGGACACGCTGAACTTCGGCAAACGGACCGTGAATGCCCGCGCCTACTGCGCCGGGTTCAACTTCAAGGGCGCCGATCAGCAGAAGAAGGTGGGCCTTCTCTCGGGGGGCGAGCGGAATCGGGTCCATCTCGCCAAGCTGCTCAAGAGCGGAGGGAACCTCCTCCTGTTGGACGAGCCGACCAACGACCTGGACGTGGACACGCTGCGGGCCCTGGAGGACGCCCTGCTGGGCTTCGCGGGATGCGTGGTAGTGATCAGTCACGACCGCTGGTTCCTCGACCGGATCGCGACCCACATGCTCGCCTTCGAGGGAGACAGCCAGGTGCGGTGGTTCGAGGGCAACTACCAGGATTACGCTGCAGACTATCGCAAGCGGAAGGGCGTCTCGGTCGATCAGCCACACCGGGTCCGCTACAAGAAGCTCGTCCATTGAGCTCCTCCCGACCGGCGCGCTCGAGGCTCCCGTTTCAGGATCATCCATGACCCCGGACCCCAGTCGGATCCCCTACCTGCCCGGACGGATCGAGGGGCTCGCCTCGATCGCGATGAACCTCTCGTGGAGCTGGAACCTGGACGCCCGGGCCCTGTTCCGGCGGATAGACGAGCCGCTCTGGCATCTCACCCGGCACAACCCGATCGAGATGCTGCGCCGGGCCGATCCAGCCCGGTTGGCCGGCTGCGCCGCCGATCCCGCCTACCTCGCCCTCTACGACCGGGTCATGGCCGCGGCCAAGGAGCGAGCCGGCCGGGCCACCTGGTTCTCCTCCACCTTTCCTCAGCTTTCACGGCAGCCGGTCGCCTACTTCTGCGCCGAGTTCGGTCTCCATGCCACGGTCCCGATCTATTCGGGTGGGCTCGGCGTCCTGGCCGGCGATCATTGCAAGGCATCCTCGGACCTCGGCGTTCCCCTGGTCGGCGTCGGGCTGTTCTACACCAGGGGCTATTTCGACCAGCAGTTGAGGCTGGATGGCTGGCAGCAGGATGGCGATGTGCGGGTCGATCCGCGTTCGACGCCGCTCGAGCGCCTCGAGGGCCCTGACGGCAAACCCTATCTCGCCGTGGTGCCGACCTTCGGGCGTCCGGTTCACGTCGGAGCCTGGCGGATCATGGTGGGAGAGGTGCCGGTCTTTCTCCTGGATACCAACCTGGAGGAAAACGATTCCGCCGATCGCGACCTCTCGGGAAAGCTCTACGCCGGCGGGCCCGACCTCCGGCTGCGACAGGAATGGGTTCTCGGCGTGGGAGGCGTGCGCCTGCTCCGCGCCCTCGGAATTCAGCCGGCGGCATGGCACGCCAATGAGGGACACGCCGCGTTCATGATGGTGGAGCGCCTCCGGGAGCTGGTGATGGGAGGAACCGCCCTGGATGCCGCCATCCACGAGGTCCGGGCCCGGAGCATCTTCACCACGCACACGCCGGTCGCCGCGGGGCACGACAACTTCACCAAGGAGCAAATCGAGGGATGCGTCGGGCCGGCGCAGGAGACGCTGGGCCTGGACCCCGAGCAGCTGTTCCGGCTCGGCCAACACCCCGCCAACCAGGACGGCCGCTTCCACATGACGATCCTGGCGCTCCGGCTTTCCCACCGCGTCAATGGGGTCTCCCGGCGACATGGAGAGGTATCCCGTCAGATCTGGCACCCGTTGTGGCCTAATCGCCCGGTCGAGCGGGTGCCGATCGGCCACGTGACCAACGGGGTCCATCTCGAGACCTGGATGGCGAGCCGGATGTTGCGGTTCATGGAGCGCGTGCTGGGAACGGACTGGATGGAGCGAGCCGGAGCGCCGGGATTCTGGGAGGTGGTCGAGCAGCTCGATGACCGGGAGCTCTGGGCCGTGCACCTGGACATGAAGCGGGGCCTGGCGAGTTACGTGCGTGAGGAGACCCGGCGGCGCTGGGCGGAGCGGTGGCGCGAAGCGGCGCACGTGGTGGGCGCCGGCACCCTGCTCAACCCCGACGTTTTCACGATCGGCTTCGCGAGGCGATTCGCCACCTACAAGCGGGCCTCCCTGCTCTTTCACGATTTTCATCGCCTGCACGACCTGCTGGTCAACCCCTGGCGACCGGTCCAGATCATCTTCGCAGGGAAGGCCCACCCCGAAGACGGGCCCGGCAAGGAAGTGCTCCAGACGATTTACAGCTTCACACGAGACCCGGCGCTCGAGGGACGCGTGGCGTTCATCGAGGACTACGATCTCCACCTTGCGCACCGTCTGGTCCAGGGGGTGGACCTCTGGCTGAACCTGCCCAAGGTGCCGCTCGAGGCCTGCGGGACCAGCGGTATGAAAGCCGCGCTCAACGGGGTTCCCCAGCTGAGCACGCTGGACGGCTGGTGGGAGGAGGGGTATAACGGGCAGAACGGCTGGGCCATCCCGGTGGCGTCCACCGACGGCGACGTCGACGCCCAGGACGCCGAACGGTTATACTCTCTGCTCGAAGATGTGGTCGTCCCCCTGTTCTATACCCGGGACGAGCGCGGTCTGCCGGCCGACTGGATCCGGTATATGAAGCACGCCCTCAAGGCCGCCGGGGAGCGGTTCACCGCCCGGCGGATGGTTCAGCAGTACGTGACCGACTCCTATGTCCAGGCCATCGGGGGGCAAGCCCCGGGAGACGACCCGCCGCTTGCGTAAGGATGCCGCACCGGTAACCGCCCGCAAGAGGAAGTCGGCGGCCGCGGCGAAATCTCCTCTACGGCTCGCGAACGGCGAGGCCGTGGGCGTCGTGCACCTGGTGGCCGAGTATTGGCCCC
>Ga0210073_1000138_pt1 | contig 14417 bp, 13 predicted proteins | sample Browns_ThreeSqC__2_FD_184853 | JGI IMG/M metagenome (GOLD analysis project Ga0210073, IMG submission 184853) | Wetland microbial communities from San Francisco Bay, California, USA, that impact long-term carbon sequestration - Browns_ThreeSqC_D2... | ecosystem: Environmental > Aquatic > Marine >...
GTCATGACCGGTCCGGAAGATCTCGCCGAACGTGATGCCCTCGAGGCCGGACATTACCGCAGCCTGCTGCGCAAGTCCGCGGTGGCGGCGCTGATCGGAATGCCACTGATGGGCGGTGACTGGCTGGGTCTGCTGCCGTCAGTCGGTTCTCTCGCGGACTCGCTGTTCTGGCCGGGTGTCGGGATCGTCACGTTCGCCGTACTGGTCTACTCCGGCGGCCACTTCTATACCGGCGCCTGGCAGTCGCTGCGTCGTCACAATGCCAGCATGGATACCCTGATAGCGCTGGGTACCGGTAGCGCCTGGTTGTATTCCATGGCGGTGGTGCTGTTTCCTGAGCAGATACCCAGCCTTGCCCGCCACGCCTATTTTGAAGCCGCTGCCGTCATTCTCGCCTTGCTCAATCTCGGCTCCGCGCTCGAGATGAGGGCGCGCAGCCGGTCATCGCAGGCCATCAGAAAACTCATCGGCCTGCAGCCCCGTACCGCGCGTGTGATCCGCGACGGGAAGGAAGCAGACATTCCGATCGAGCAGGTCGGTCTCGACGAGTCTGTCCGCGTGCATCCCGGCGAGAAAATTCCGATGGATGGCGTCATCATCGAGGGGCGCTCCAGTGTCGATGAATCCATGCTGACCGGCGAGCCACTGCCGGTGGACAAGGCCGCAGGGGACGAGGTGGTCGGCGGGACGCTCAACCGCACCGGCAGTTTCCTGCTCAGAACCCGTCGCATCGGCAGGGATACGGTGCTGGCACACATCATCGAAATGGTGCGCACGGCACAGGGCTCCAGACCCCCGGTGGCCCGCCTGGTCGATCAGGTGGCCGGCGTGTTCGTACCCGTCGTGCTGCTGATATCCGTCATGACCTTCCTGGCGTGGTTCAATTTCGGTCCTGAACCAAGGACCGCATTCAGCATTGTAACGGCCATTACCGTGCTGGTGATCGCCTGCCCCTGTGCCCTGGGTCTGGCAACACCGATCTCCATCATGGTCGGCATCGGCAAGGCGGCGGAACAGGGGATTCTGATCCGCAGTGGCGAGGCACTGCAGCGTGCCCGCAAGGTGACCACAGTGGTGCTCGACAAGACAGGGACGGTCACGGAAGGACGGCCCCGGGTGACATCCATCGAAACAGTCCCCGGCCGGGAGGAGGCAGCCGTGCTCGGCCTTGCCGCCGGTGTCGAAACGGGGTCGGAACACGCTCTGGCCGAGGCGATCATGGCGGCGGCACGCGCACGCGCAATCGAACCGGAACGGGTGGAAGGATTCGAGGCGATTGCCGGGCATGGCGTGAGCGGAGAGACACCCGACGGGCGCAGGCTGTTGCTGGGCAACGCCAAACTGCTGCGCGACCACGGTATCGATATCACGGCACTGCTTGCCTTGTACGATGAACGCGCCGCCGCCGGCCAGTCATCGGTCTTCCTCGCTGTCGATGAGGAACTGGCGGGCATGATCACCGTCGCAGACCCCGTCAAGGCGGATGCGGCGGCGGCGATAGAGCGCCTCAGGGCACGCGGTCTGCGGCTGGTGCTGTTGACGGGTGACGCCCGCGCCACGGCGCAGGCCGTGGCGCGGGCCGTCGGTATTCAGGACTTCGTGGCCGAGGTCCTGCCGGATGGCAAGGCGGCGCATGTGGCGGCATTGCAGGAACAGGGTGAAGTGGTGGCGATGGTCGGCGATGGCATCAACGATGCGCCGGTGCTGGCACGCGCCGATGTCGGCTTCGCGCTCGGTACCGGTACGGATGTCGCCATCGAAAGCGCCGATGTGACCCTGATGGGCGGTTCGTTGCATGGCGTGGCCGACGCCATCGCCATTTCCCACGCCACGGTACGCAACATCTGGCAGAACCTGTTCGGGGCGTTTATCTACAACTGCCTGGGTATCCCGATCGCTGCCGGCGCACTTTACCCGCTGACCGGCATGCTGCTTAATCCAATGATTGCCGGGGCGGCCATGGCGCTGTCTTCGGTGACCGTTGTCAGCAATGCCAACCGCCTGCGACGGTTTAAACCTGCCAGGGGCGCAGCATGAGCCCCGACATCTGGATAAACATCGGTGGCTGTCTGCTGATGGCGCTGATTATCTGGTGGTTCTGGCTGGCCGATTAGGTTTTCCGGATTGCCGGTTATTTATAACCAGTTATTTTATAAATAAATATTATTACGCAGTTGAATAATATTAATGTTTTTTAATAGACTACCCACCCCCATGCGGCGATACTGCACGTCCCGGGTTGCAACCCGAACGTCATGCCGTACCCCATTAGCAGTGATGTGAACCGTTCCAACAACCCTATGGAGTCAGGAAAATGAAGAAACTTGTGAGTGTGATTACGATGGGTCTATTGCTTGGTCTGAGTGGCGCTGTGCTGGCTGCCGGTGACGTGGCGGCAGGCAAGGCCAAGGCTGCGGTATGTGCCGGATGTCATGGCGCCGAAGGCGTCAGCAATAACCCCATGTGGCCGAATCTGAAAGGCCAGAAGGAAGGTTACATCATCAAGCAGTTGAAGGCCTTCCAGGCTGGAACCCGTACTGACCCGATGATGAGCCCGATGGCGAAGCCGCTGACCGATGCGGATATCGACAACGTGGCCGCGTATTTCAGCAGTCTGTAACCGGCAATCACCTACCGGCAGGCCGTCGGCCTGCCGGTAGTTTCCTTCTCATTTATTCCTGCCCGACCTGAACTGCCGACCCCTCACCAGGGTGTCTCGGGTTAGGCACGTGCGTAAATCAGGCGATGATTCACGATCAGGATCACCGTCAACAGCAGCAGGGCGCCGGCCTGGTGACTGGAGGCGAGCGGTGTCGGCACATGCAGCAGCAGGGTCGAGATGCCCAGCGTGACCTGTAACAGGACGGCCGCCAGCAGGGCATGCACACCGATGCGCACCGATGCCAGTAATGTATGGCGCCGTGCCGTCAGCCAGAAGCTTATACATCCGACAAACACCAGGGTGGCCAGCAGTCGATGATCGAACTGCACCGTGGCGATGTTCTCGAAGAAGTTGCGCCATGTCGGTGACAGCAGGAACAGGGCCTCGGGTATCCAGTGACCGTCCATCAGCGGGAAGGTATTGTAGGCAAATCCCGCCTTGAGACCGGCCACGAAGCCGCCGGAAAGCGCCGTGATGAAGACCAGGCCACCGAGTAGCGCGGCGAACCGGCGCAGACCGCGTGGTGCTGGTGATGCCGCCGCCCGGTCAGCATTCGTCCACAGTCCGAGGGCAATCCAGAGCATATAGGAATAAATGACCAGAGCCGCCGCCAGGTGCGCCGTGAGTCGGTACTGGCTCACGTGCGGCCTGTCCACCAGGCCGCTCTTGACCATGTACCAGCCCAGTACACCCTGTAGTCCTCCGAGGACGAATAGCGTAGCCAGCCTCGGTATCAGCGGCCGTCGTATCCGGCCGGCGAACAGAAAGTAGAGGAATGGAATCAGGAAGACCGCACCGATCGTTCGTCCCAGGAGACGGTGAGCGAACTCGAACCAGTAGATCTGCTTGAAGCCGTGCAGGTCCATGCCAACGTTGATTTTCCGGTATTCGGGCGACTCCTGGTAGAGGCTGAAAGTCGCCTCCCACTGCGCCTCGCTGAGCGGCGGCACGATGCCAAATATCGGATCCCACTCCACCATCGACAGTCCCGAACCTGTCAGCCGGGTCACGCCACCGAGTACCACCATGGCAAAGACCATGGCGCAGCAGATCATGAGCCACAGCGCCAGCTGGCGGTCATGGACCGTACGGGCAGCCGCGGCTGCCAGTGAACCAGTGGGTGGATACATCGCTATCCTCCTTTGTCGCGTGGATAGTGTCCGTCAAAAGAAATAGACTCACCGCAAAGGCGCAAAGGCGCAAAGAACGCAAAGTCATTTATTGTGTTCAGTGAATATCGCTGCGTACTTTGCGTCTTTGCGGTGATAATCATGTTTATGGAATGAGACTGAATGGAATCAGTATGCCGGGTCGCCGGAGTATGCGCGCTACCTGGTGCGCGTCGGACGTCAGGGCATCAATCAAACCGGTAATTCTTCGGCACTACCACGATTCCGTTGTCGGAGAGGGTGAAGCGTGTGCGGTCTTTCCCGGAATCCAGTCCGATGGTTTCGCCGTTCGGCACCCGGACTCCCTTGTCGATGATGCAGTTGCGCAGCTTCACGCGATCGCCGACATGGACCCGTTCAAACAGGATGGAATCCCTGACCACGCTCTCATCGCCGACATAGACGCGCGGAAACAGGATCGAATGCTGGACGCTACCCCCGGCGATGACGACGCCTCCCGAGATGATGGAGTTGATGGAGATGCCTTCATTGCCCGAATCGCCGGGAACCGTGCGTGCCGGTGGGGGCTGTGACTGGTAGGTGCGGATGGGCCAGTCGTCCTGGTAAAGGTTCAGCGAGGGCACCGGTCTCAGCAGATCCATATTGGCCTCGTAGTAGGAATCGATGGTCCCCACGTCGCGCCAGTAATTATCGGGTGAAACGCGTCCGGCGGTTCCGCCGAAGCGGTAGGCGCAGACCCGATGCGTTTGAATCAGGTTCGGCAGGATGTCATTGCCGAAGTCGTGGCCGGAGTCCGTCTTCCCGTGGTCCGCTTCCAGTGTATCGAGCAGCAGCTGCTTGGAAAAGATGTAGACCCCCATGGAAGCCAGGCAGTGTTCGGAATCGCCGGGGATCGTTTCCGGGATGGCCGGTTTTTCCGCGAATGCCGTGATCCGCTGGGTGTCATCAACGCTCATGATACCGAAATGGCCGGCTTCGCTGCGTCCGACCTTCATGCATGCGATGGTGACGTCCGCCTCGTGGTGGTTATGAAACTTGAGCATGGCGGCGTAGTCCATGCGATAGATGTGGTCGCCCGACAGGATCAGGATGGTGTCCGCATTCGCGCGCTCCAGCAGAAACAGGTTCTGGTGAATGGCGTCCGCGGTCCCGCTGTACCAGGTTTCGCCCTTGCGCATCTGGGGCGGTACGGGGGTGATATATTCACCAAGCTCGGGGTTGAATATCGACCAGCCATCGCGCAGGTGTTTGTGCAATGAGTGTGACTTGTACTGCGTGAGCACCAGTACGCGGTGCATGCCGGAATGCAGGCAGTTGGCGAGAGTGAAATCAATGATCCGGTATTTGCCGCCAAACGGCACCGCTGGTTTGGCGCGATCACTGGTGAGTGGGTGCAGACGCGAGCCGATGCCCCCGGCGAGCAGTATCGTCAATACATTGTGCAGCATGCGGAAACCTGGATGATGGGTCAGATGGCCCGGTTAACGATCGGCCGGGGCATTATACCCGCTTGCTAAGGCAATGCATCGAATGATCCATAAGCCGACCACCGGACCGGGCTGCGGTGGATACGAAAGTCAGCTCTATCCAGCTGCTTCAGTAGCAGGCGAGGCAGAATTCACGACAGGCTTTCAGACAGGCTGCCGTCCTCGGCGTCGAGAGGGTTCAGCAGACGGGTTGTAATTCCGGGGCGTCCGGGTGGATTCCTGGAATTGCGGCTGCGGGCCATTTTCGCCCGGTATGGAAGCGCTGTGGGTTCTCCGCCGGGGATATCGAGGTACTGGCGGCGGGTTTCCTCGGACTCGAAATAGATCTTGATGGCGAGGTGCCCTCTGCCCTCGATTACGAATGGCTTGAATTGCGGATTACGGATTTCTTCGCCGGTAATCGGATCAGTTGTCGTTATGATCACGCTCCCCCCAGGCTGTTGTTTTTCCACGTTCAGCGCAGGGTTGGAGTATAGAACGATAACGGGTCAATGCAAACGCTCGATTGGGGTATTCCGGTGGCGGGGGTTGACCGGCAGTTCCCCGTCGGAATGCCGGGAGTAAGACCTACGCCGGAGCACACGGCCGACCGGATGCTGGACCTGGTGCGGCGAGGCGGAAACCCGCCACGCCGCACCAGGACGCTATCACTCAGGTGCTGGCGCGGTTGTCCAGTATGCGCTGGATGATCGGCGCCAGGATGATTTCCATGGCGAACCCCATCTTTCCGCCCGGCACCACGATGGTGTTGCGCCGTGACATGAACGAATCCCGCAGCATGCTGAGCAGGCAGGGGAAGTCGACATCGAACTTTGCCGGGTCCTTGAAGCGAATCACCACGAAGCTTTCATCCGGTGTCGGGATATCGCGCGCTATGAAGGGATTGGAGGTGTCTACAGTCGGGACGCGCTGAAAGTTGATATCCGTGTTCGAGAACTGCGGTGTGATGTAGTGCACATAGTCGTACATGCGCCGCAGGATGGTGTCCGTGACGGCCTCGGCGGAGTAGCCGCGCTGCGAGCAGTCACGGTGGATTTTCTGAATCCATTCCAGGTTGACGATCGGCACAACGCCGATCAGCAGATCGACGTATTGAGCGACATTGATCGTCGGAGTTACCACGCCGCCGTGCAGGCCCTCATAGAACAACAGATCGGTATCGGCCCCGACGTCCTCCCACTGCGTGAATTCGCCGGGATTCTGTCCGTAGGGTTTGGCTTCTTCCTCGCTGTGCAGGTAGTAGCGCCGCTTGCAGGCTCCGGTTTCGCCATAGGTCTTGAAGGTCTCCGCCAGCTTGTCAAAGATGTTGGATTCCGGCCCGAAATGACTGAAGGTGTGTACACCCTCCAGTTCGGCTTTTTTCATGGCCTCCTTCATCTGCGCTCGATCGTAACGGTGGTAGCTGTCGCCCTCGATGACGACCGGGTTGACGCCTTCGCGCAGGAAGATGTGTTCAAACGCCACCTTGACCGTGGTGGTCCCTGCACCGGACGAACCGGTGACTGCGACAACAGGATGTTTTCGGGACATGAGAGGCTCCTCGTCCGTCTAGTAAGAGATCTGTTCCAGCTCCGGCTTCAGCTACGCAGCGACCGTGCTTTAACAACGTATTGTCACGTTGCTTCACCATCACCGTCAAACCAAGGGCGCGTATTGAACCACTATTACGCCACTGTTCTCAAGTTCATTAGTCAGGGCGGCCAATAAAAATTACTTATTTATTATACAAAACAATCAGCTGCCGGTGCACACCGTTTGCTTGCCGCGTACCGCCAGAACGGCGCCACAGTCGCGTGCCGGCATCCGTAGATCACCTGCTGCCAGTCGGACAGCGCCGGTTGGAAGTGCCGGCGCGCGTCAGATCCGCTCGAACAGCAGGTCCCTTACCCCGTGTCCGAGTCGTAGACCGCGCTGCTCGAATTTCGTTAACGGCCGGTAATCGGGGCGGGGGAACGTGTTGCCGGGGCCGGCACGGTTTCGAAATGACGCGGTTCCCGCCATGACCTCCAGCATGTGCTGCGCGTAGTCTTCCCAGTCGGTGGCCATGTGCAGCACGCCGCCTGTTCGCAGCTTGCGGGCCAGCAGTTCGACAAAATCGGGCTGGACGATACGGCGCTTGTGATGGCGCTTCTTGGGCCAGGGATCGGGAAAAAACAGCAGCACCCGATCGAGTGAGGCATCGGGCAGGCAGGTCTTCAGCACCTGGATGGCATCCGCGCTGATGACCCTGACGTTGTCGAGTTCACGCCGCTCGAGTGTCAGCAGCAAATGTCCGATGCCGGGACGGTGAACCTCGACGCCGAGGAAGTCCGTCGTGAGTTCCTGGTTCGCAAGGCTGGCCAGCGTTTCGCCATTGCCGAACCCGATTTCCAGGGTGCGGGGCGCGCGGCGCCCGAAACAGGCATCAAGATCGAGGCGGGCATCCGCCTCCAGTCCGTACCGCGGCCAAAGGCGCGTCAGCGCCTGTTCCTGGGCGCGGGTAATCCGCCCTTCACGCCGCACAAAGGAGCGGATGGTCCGCGAGTGAGGGTTCGTGGTGTTCAAACGGATCTCGTGCAGAGTGCTTTCTTGCCCATCTTGATGGTGTTCATCCATAAAAACCGTCTTCACCGCAAAGACGCAAAGTTCGCAAAGAACCCTTTACCAGGTGGTATTAAATTTCTCTGCGTTCTTTGCGTCTTTGCGTTGAGTTTGTGGTTCTATCGATGGGTGCCAAACTGCAATGCAGCGCCGGCTTAGAAAAACGTCCCGTCGATGGGCGAGGAGGCGCTGGCAAAGCGCTTGCGCGGGATGCGTCCGGCGCGGAAGGCTTCGCGGCCGGCTTCGATGGCCTTTTTCATCGCCGAGGCCATCAGGACCGGGTCATTGGCGCCCGCGATCGCGGTGTTCATCAGCACTCCGTCACAGCCCAGTTCCATGGCGATGGCGGCATCCGAAGCGGTGCCCACACCGGCATCCACCAGGATGGGCACAGTGGCATTTTCGACGATGGTCAGGATGTTATAGGGATTGCGGATGCCGAGCCCGGAGCCGATCGGCGCGGCGAGCGGCATGACAGCAATGCAGCCCATCTCCTCGAACCGTTTGGCGATAATCGGGTCGTCGTTGGTGTAGACCATGATCTGGAAGCCTTCCCTGACCAGAATTTCCGTGGCCTTGATGGTTTCCAGGATATCCGGGAACAGCGTCTTTTCGTCCCCCAGCACTTCCAGCTTGACCAGTTCGTGGCCATCCAGCAGTTCCCGCGCCAGGCGGCAGGTGCGCACGGCGTCATCGGCCGTGTAGCAGCCGGCGGTATTGGGCAACAGGGTGTAGCGCTCGGGCGAGATGACATCCAGCAGGTTCGGCTCGCCCGGGCGCTGGCCGATATTGCTGCGGCGGATGGCGACGGTGACGATTTCCGCGCCGCTCGCCTCGGTGGCGGCGCGGGTTTCCTCGAGATCCTTGTACTTGCCGGTGCCCACCAGCAGGCGGGATCGGTATTCAACGCCGGCGATGATCAGGGGATCGGCCGCCGGCCGGGACTGTGACTGCATGACTGTGGACATGATGACTCGACTCTTTGATACTTCGTTTCCGGTCAGGGCGCCAGACCAGTCGATCAGCCGCCGCCGATGGCGTGCACGATCTCGACCCGGTCGCCGGGCTGCAGACGGTAGCTGTCGAAGCTGCTGCGCGGGACGATCGCCTCGTTGACTTCCAGGGCCAGGCGTTTGTTGCCAAGGCACAGGACGCCGAGCAATTCAGCGGCGCTCAGCTTGTCCGGGACATCCCGCGGGGAACCGTTCACTATGATATTCATGGCATCACTTCTGAAAACCCGCCTGCAACCGGGCGTTATTCTACCGTAATCAGGAGCGCCGCGTTCATTACCATGGAATATAACGACTTATGACGCAATGGACCGAGGATATCATCTCGGCCGAAATAGCGGGAACACTCGACGGCCTGCTCTATGAACGAGTCCGGCGTACGCCGGATGCGGTGGCCTATCGCAGTTATGATGCCGTCCGCAAGCTCTGGGCGGAAACCAGCTGGAATGACGTCGGGCGGGCCACGGCGCGCTGGCAGGCCGGGCTTGCGGCCGAGGAACTGCTGGCTGGCGAACGTGTCGCCCTGCAACTGCGCAACAGCAAGGAATGGGTCTACTTCGACCAGGCCGCTCTGGCCTGCGCGCTGGTGGTGGTGCCCCTCTATACCGATGACCGTCCGGAGAACATCGCCTACATCCTCAGGGACTCCGCCGCACGACTACTACTGGTACAGGATTTCGCCGGCTGGAAACGCCTGGCGCCGTTCCTCAAGGACTATGAGGATCTGAAACGGGTGTTGATCCTGAACGCACCGGAGTCCCCGCCGGTGGAATCCGACATGGATGAACGGGTGCGTTTCGTACCGGGGTGGCTGCCCGAGACATCCCATGCTCCGGCGCGGCGCCGTCATGATCCCCATGCGCTCGCTTCCATCGTCTACACCTCCGGCACGACCGGTCGCCCCAAGGGCGTAATGCTCAGTCACTACAACATGCTCTCGATCGCGCACGCCGCGCTCACCATGATCGATGTTTACCAGGAAGACCTGTTCCTCTCCTTTCTGCCGCTCTCGCATACCCTGGAGCGTACGGCCGGCTATTACCTGCCCATGATGACCGGATCCGCCGTGGCCTACGCCCGTTCGGTTCCCCAACTGGCCGATGATCTGCTGACGATCAGGCCGACGGCGCTCATTGCCGTGCCGCGCATCTTCGAGCGGGTGTTTGTCCGTATCCAGGGACAACTTGACAAGCAATCTGCGCTGGCGCGCGCCCTGTTCCGCCTTACCGCCGGGGTCGGCTGGCGACGTTTCGAACACCAGCAGCAGCGCGCGGGCTGGCACCCGAAGCTGCTGGCCTGGCCGCTTCTGAAACGGCTGGTGGCGGACAAGGTTACCGCCAAACTGGGCGGGCGCCTGCGCCTGACGGTCAGTGGTGGCGCGGCCCTGCCGGTGCCGGTTGCGAAGACCTTCATTAGTCTCGGGGTGCCGATTCTGCAGGGATACGGACTCACGGAGACCAGTCCCGTCATCAGTGTGAATCTGCCGCTGGACAACGAGCCGGCCAGCGTGGGCGTTCCCCTGAACGGCGTCGAGGTGCGCATCGGCGAGGATGACGAGTTGATGGTGAAAACCCCGGGCAGGATGATCGGATACTGGAACAATCACGCCGCTACCGCCGAAATGATCGATCCCGATGGCTGGCTGCACACCGGTGATCAGGCGCGCATCGAGCACGGACACATTTACATCACCGGGCGCCTCAAGGATATCCTGGTGCTCTCAAACGGCGAGAAGATCCCGCCCATGGACATGGAGATGGCCATCTGCCTCGATCCGTCGATCGACCAGGCACTGGTCGTCGGGGAGGGCCGGCCCTACCTTTCCGCTATTCTGGTGCTCAATCCGGACGGCTGGTTGGGACTGGCGCGCCACTATGGCCTGGACGACTATGCGGATGCGAGTCTGGAAGACGAAAAACTGCGCAGCCACTTCGTCAATGTAATCAGGCAGCACCTGAGCGACTTTCCCGGCTACGCGAAGGTAAGGCGGGTGATACTGGTGCGCGAGCCCTGGACGGTGGACAACGGCTTGCTGACACCGACGCTCAAGGTGAAACGCGCCCTGGTGCTTGCGAAATTCTCCGACCGTATCGAGGGTTTGTATGCCGGCGGGCCGGAATAACGGATCGCGGACTACCAGCTGACGTAGGCAAAGCCTTTTTCCTGCAGCAGCATCATGTCTTCGACGCCGACAGGCACCACCTTGGCGTAATCCACCAGATCTTTCTCCGTCCAGTGCAGTGACATCATGGTATTGCCGCAGGCATGGAAGGATACGCCATAGGCGGCCAGTGAACTGGCGCGCTGCTGCAATTCATGCGGAATAGGCCGCAGCGGATGCTTTCCCAGCAGGTGCAGACCAGCGCCGAACACAGCGAACACGATTTCGACATCGTCGCCGTACTTGCGCAGCAACTCACCCGCCGAGAACAGTATGTGTTCCAGGTACTCCGGATCAGCCTTGTTGCATTGATAGATGATGTGGTGAGCCGAGTCTTCCTCGAGATGGCTCTCGGTGTGATGCGCTTGTGCCGACCGTAATCCGAATGCTCCACCCAGCAGGGCAACGGATTTCAGGATGGCGCGGCGTGACTGGCTGAAGAATTTGCCATTATGCATTGGGGCGTATCCTCGGGATAATGTCTGTCGTTATTGTGTGTTATGGCCCACTGTGTCCAGATTTGGTCCCTGCGGCAAAGCACTGCATTGCTTCGTGGGAAAAGGTGGTGGCGCTATTCCAGTTTCTGCACGCCTTTTTCGTTCTCCAGTGCTTTCGCGGTGATCTCCCCGTAGAGACCGACCATGCGAGCCGCCAGATCCTGCCATTCCGGATGGGTATCCAGCAGGGGCTTGAGTCGTGCGCTGTTCGCGAAGACTTCCTCCAGGAAAGCGATGTCCGCCTCATTGAGCAGTCCGCCCTCGTCGACCTTCGCCTTGAGCTCCAGGGCCATGGGCAGTCGGTGCTTCTCGAGTTGTTCCGCCAGCGCCTGAATAATGCCGGCCTCCTTGTCGGTAGATTCAGTCATTTTACCTCCCCGGTTTCGTGTTCGTTCGGCGATTGTGTGTGCAGGACAGGGTAAAGAATAGCATGCTTCGATTCCATCGGCGGCTGGCGGAATCAGCCTGCACTTCCCGACTTTCGCGGCGTACCTTTATCCTCGGGTGGTGACGCCGGGTCGTCAATAAAGATAGACTAGCACCCCTGACAAGAAACGCGCGGGTATAGTTCAATGGTAGAACTGGAGCTTACCAAGCAAGGGATCAAGCGGTTTTTCCCTTTCTGGCGCCACTAAGAATCAACGAGTTAGAAGCTGGTGTTCTTTCGGTATGATTTTCAATGGGGTGGTCTTTCTCTTCGGTACGCTTGTTTCGAAGCGGCAAGCCGAAACGGACCGCAACAACACATTCAACACAATTCAGTGCAACCGCCGAAGCAGCTCCTCCACAACCTTCTCCTGCATGATCGGCTCAAGCTCACACCGCTCCCATTGGTCCAGCAGCTTGAGGAATTCAGTTAGCACTTCTCAAGGCATTCGCTTGGTGACACCCTCCTGCGAGCGTGGTGTGGCTGCCGGTGGATATGCGGGAGGAAAAGTGGAAAAGATAATAAACCGATACACAGGCGCTTGTGTCTGAGTGACTTTCGGCATTACAGGGGCAGGAATTCCAGGATCGGAACGCCAGCCAGGTAATTCGTACCTGTTAGCGCTCGCCCATGAAGAAAAGCATGGGATTGGATTGATTTCGGTCAAGGCAAAAACATGCAGCTCAGGGATGCTGGTATGGCTATGTCGATAGCGACAGCATCGGAATATGGAAGTGACAGGATTAATCCGGTTAGTGGATGGGAATCTTGAAGATCGTCGATTGGTTCTCGGGCTGCATGCGGCCTGTTACCTTTTGATCGTGATAATTACTGTCATGAGCGGCTGTATCCAGCCGCCAACGAAGACCGTGACACAACCACCGCCCTACCATTTCCAGCCCGGGACATTGCATGCACTTAATGAAGGGATATTTACGGCCTCCGTGCAGGCAAGGCACGAATCCGAGGCGTACGCCCGTGTTGCCATGGAAGAATGGCTGTGGCGGGTTCGCCAGCGCATTGAGGAGGATTTTATTCCCTGGTACTCCAGTTACGGGATTCAACAATGGATGACGGCCAAGGTCGTCGCTTTCAAGCTGCTGTACACCGAGGGCGAGGCTACTCCGGAAGAGCGGCTGGTGAGCTATCTGCAGGAACAGTTCTATGAACAGGTGCTGGAGCCGGTCAACAGCTTTGTTGATCCGCAGACTGTCATGGAAGATGCCGCGGTCAACTATCTGCAGGAGTTGAGGGAGCGGCTTGATCGGCTGCCGTCGGAGCATGACGTTCCGGCGGCCGCATTCCGGCAACACCTCGAAACCATCCCGGCGATCGTCGTGCAGGAGGTTCCCCCGCAGGAGGCGTCGCTGTATGAGGTCTTGCAGGCGGCTGACTTGTCCGCCTTGCCTGCTTATAAGGCCCTGCTGGGGAAAGCTGCCGCAGCCAGCGATGTCGCCAATCCGACGCCGTCGGCGGACAGACTTCAAGTGGTGGCCAATCAAGCCGTAACCAGGCTGCTGGATTCGGTGTCGCTGAGTGCGGGCACGGCAACGGCATCGACCATGGTGGGTGGTTATTGGGGAATTGCGATTTCTGCGGGTTCCGCCGCCTATGCGGCTATGGAACACAATCACGAAAAACCGGCAATGGAGGCTCAGTTGCGCGAGAACCTGGATGCCGCGCTGGACCTCATGTGGAAGGATCTGGTGGATGACCCACGCGGCGGTATCACCGCTCTGGTGTACTATATGAGCACGCAGATTGAAGACACAGTAGCCCGACGTGTCAGCGCTCGTCGAGAAGACGATGTCCGCTTGCGGTCACCATGATGCGGCCTTCAACAATGCAGGCACTGAAGGCGATGTCGGAAAACAGACGCACGCGTTACGGATTCGACGGCCGGCATCGGCTTCGCAATTGTTAAAGCCCTCGCTACCCAAGGCGCACGCACCATCGTCAAATGAAAGACTATCGCAAGACGCACGCCGCGATCACGAAGCTCTCTCCGGAGCAATTTCGTGTCACGCAACAAAACGGCACTGAACGCCCTGGTAGCGGGGAGTATCACGATCACAAGGAGCCGGGTATCTACGTCGATGTCGTTTCCGGAGAACCGCTGTTCGCCTCGTCCGACAAGTATGAATCAGGTTGTGGATGGCCGAGCTTCACCAGGCCCATAGAGCCGGCACATCTCAACGAACTGCGAGACACCTCGCATGGCATGATCCGCACCGAGGTGCGCTCGACACACGGGGACAGTCACCTGGGGCACGTCTTTCCCGACGGTCCCGCTGATCGCGGGGGACTGCGCTACTGCATCAACTCGGCTTCGCTGCGCTTCGTTCACCGGGATGACATGGAGGCCGAAGGCTACGGCGCCTACCTCGACCAGGTGGAGGATAGCCGATGAACAGTGAACGCGCAGTGCTCGCCGGCGACTGTGTCTGGGGAATGCAGGAT
>Ga0210073_1000141_pt1 | contig 14263 bp, 13 predicted proteins | sample Browns_ThreeSqC__2_FD_184853 | JGI IMG/M metagenome (GOLD analysis project Ga0210073, IMG submission 184853) | Wetland microbial communities from San Francisco Bay, California, USA, that impact long-term carbon sequestration - Browns_ThreeSqC_D2... | ecosystem: Environmental > Aquatic > Marine >...
CCGCCCAATCGAGGCGGTCGACTTTACCTGGAGCGAGGCGATCAAGACATCGGCCTTTTGGTTTATCACCGGCGGCACGGCGATTCGCGTGATCGTGTTAAGCGCGATCAACGTTCATTATGTTGCTCTCATGGTTTGGAAAGGCATGAGCCCGCAGCGCGCCGCTGTGTTTCTCGCCGCACAGGCGTTCATGTCGCTACCCTCCCATTTGCTGTTCGGCTGGCTCGGCGACCGGGTCAGCAAACCCAGACTCATGGCGACGTGCATGTTGGTCGCGGCGGCGTCGATGCTGCTGCTGGTAAACATCCATGCGGAATGGACGATTTTGATTTTTACCGCGTTGTTCAGCGTGGTCGAGGGCCGCGGCGTGGCGATCATCGGCGAAGGCGCGGCGCAGCAGCGTTTCGAGTTCGCGCCGCGCGATCACTTCGTCGTGCCGTCATGGCACGCGCTCAGGCTGCAGGCGAGCGACGAGTGCGTGCTGTTCAGCTTCTCGGATCGACCGGTGCAGACGGCCACCGCGCTATGGCGCGAGGAGCGCCTGGCCCGCTGACGCAGCTCAGGCGTTGCCGGCCAGCAGCGCCGCGTTGCCGACCGCCGGGGGGATCCGGATCTCACCGACGTGATGGGCCCAGAACAGTCGGTGAAGACCGTGGGTTCCCGGATAGTCGGTGGGAAGCGCCGTTTCGTTGAACCAGATCCCGTCCCGGTCCACCGTGATCACGACAGATTGACCAGCCAGGGAGGCGACCAGCAGGCGAAAGGCCGCACGCTGCTCGTCCAGTGCCTCAGGTTTGTCCCGAAGCACGAAGATGACGCGAGCCAGGTCGGAGGCGATCGCGAGAGTATTGGACATGAATAGTGCGTTCGACTGAACGCAGACCCCAATGTAATAGCGTAGCCGACGATGCGGCAACGGGTTAACTTGTCCCCCCATGCCTCGAATCAGCCCTGTCGCCGCCGCGATACTGGTTGCCCTGCTCGGGGGGACGTCACCCCTCCAGGGCCAAGCGGCTGGCAGTCCGGAACGCGTACTCAAGGACGTCCAGTACCTCGCCTCCGATGCCCTCGAAGGCCGCTGGATCGGATCGCCCGGAGCGGACAGCGCGGCAGCCTACCTGGCCCGCCGGTTCAAGGAGATTGGGCTACAGGCCCCGGACAGCGGGTGGTTTCAGACCTTCACCATCTCACCCAGCGCGCCGGCTGCCCGCGAAGCAGGGCTCGCCGGCGCCGAAGGTCGTAACGTCATCGGGGTGCTTCCCGGTCGTGACAAGGCGCTTCGGGAGGAAGTGGTGGTCGTCGGCGCCCACTACGATCACCTGGGGACCAGCGGCTTCAACGTGCTCGATTCCGACAGCGCTCGGCGGATCCACAACGGCGCCGACGACAATGCCTCCGGTACCGCCGCCGTGCTGGCCATGGCGGCCCGCCTCAAGGAGCACCGTCCCGCTCGCACCGTCGTGTTCATCGCGTTCAGCGGCGAGGAGGAAGGGCTGCTGGGGAGTGCCTGGTACGTGAAGCATCCGTCGTTCCCGTTGTCCCGCACCCGGGCCATGATCAACCTCGACATGGTGGGCCGGCTGCGGAACGATCGGCTGCTGATTATGGGCACAGAGACGGCGAAGGAGCTGAACCAACTGGTGGATTCCCTGAATGGCCTGGCCGGATTCGATCTCCACAAGAAGGGGGACGGCTACGGCCCCAGCGACCAGTCTTCGTTCTACGCCGTGGGTATCCCGGTTCTCTATTTCTTCACCGACCTGCATGAGGATTACCATCGCGCCAGCGACGATTGGGAGAAGATCAACGCGCAGGGACTGGTCCGGGTCGCCGAGTTTGCCGCCCAACTGGCGGCGGCGGTGGCCAACCGCACCGAGCCTCTGACCTTCGTGAGTCTCCCGGCTCCGGTCACCGCGTCGAAGCACGGCGAGCCTGCCCAGACACCCGGGGCCGGCGCCGCCTATCTCGGCACCGTGCCGGACATGGCCGAGAACCCCGGCGGGGTTCTTCTGTCGGCCGTGCGTCCCGGCAGTCCGGCGGAAACGGCTGGTCTCAAATCGGGCGACATCATTACCGGCATCGGCGGGATGGCCATTCCGGACCTGGAGTCGATGAGCGAGGCGCTCCGCCAGCACCAGCCCGGCGATACGGTAGAGATCACCGCCCTGCGTGACGGCGCCGAGGTGCGTATGCGGGCGGTCCTCGGCAGGCGGAGCTAGGTACCAAACCATGGCCGACTCAACGAGACCCCTGGTGCTCGATCCCGATCCGATCCTGGCTGGATTGCGCGGAATCTTCGCGCGAGACGGCGGGAGGCAGCAACTGCTGCAGTACGCCGCCGATCGCATCCGGGCCGCCGGTCCACCCTACACCTCGGTGTATCTCTACATGCTCCACGGCGGGGACCTTCGCCTCGAGGCGTTCAGCGGCCGGGAGACCGAGCACACCACCATCCCGGTGGGCAAGGGCGTCTGCGGCACGGCGGTCGCTACCGGGAAGGACCAGAATGTCGGGGACGTGCGGGCCATCTCGAACTACCTCGCCTGCAACACCTTCACCCGATCGGAGCTGGTGGTGCTGATTCGTCGCGGCGAGCTCATCCTGGGTCAGATCGACATCGACAGCGACGTCCCCGATCCGTTCGGTCCCGCCGAGGAATCGGCCGTGCGCCGGATCGCGGATGGCCTGGCGGTTCTGCTCTAGCCGTTTGCCGTTGGGACACCCGTAGAACAACACCTTGCCGATGAACGTGGGTCCGGAGTCCTCCCTGGCGGCCGTCACCGTGCAGCGCACGGTCGGAGACGCGGTCCTCTTCGAGCGACGCATCGGGTCGGGCCCGCCGGTCGTCGTCCTGCACGGAGGGCCCGGCGCGCACCACGACTACCTGCTGCCGGGCTTCGATGCCCTGGCCCGGGGGCGCACCCTGATCTACTACGATCAGCGCGGAGGCGGCCGCTCTCCGGTGCCGCGCTCGGTCCCGGTCGGTTGGCGAGAACACGTGGCCGACCTCCAGCGCCTTCGCGAGATCTGGGACCTGCCTCGTCTCACGCTGGCCGGCTACTCGTGGGGCGGGCTCCTCGCCCTGCTGTACGCCGTCACCTATCCCGATCGGGTCGAGCGTCTGGCGCTGGTCTCCCCCGCTCCGGCCTGGAAGGAAGGACGCGATGAGTTCGAGCGACGCTTCGCGGAGCGGAGTAACACGCCCGCCCTCCAGGCGGCTCGAAAGACCCTTCGAGAGAGTGGCCTCCGCGAACGGGATCCCGCAGCCCACCAGCGCCGTCTCTTCGAATTGGCGGTGGCCGGGTACTTCCACGACCCCACCCGGGTCAGTCACCTGACTCCGTTTCGGATCACCGACCGCACCCAGAAGGAGGTCTGGTCCAGTCTCGGCGATTACGACCTCCGCCCGGAGCTCCGCCGGTTGCAGCTCCCCGCGATCGTCGTCCACGGGGAGGACGACCCCATCCCCGTCGAAACCGCCAAGGTGACCGCGGATTGCCTCCGGGCGCCGTTGCGAGTTCTCCCTCGCTGCGGCCACGTGCCCTACGTCGAAGCCCCCGAGGACTTCGTGCGGATCCTGGACGGGTTTCTCCCACGCGAGGCCGTGAAGGCAATTCGCCGGTGACCGACCGGACACGTCCGACTCCCTTTGAGTTGGTGTTCGCCGAGCTGGCCCCGGAGCGGTTCGGCGCCATCCAGGATTCACTCGCCGCCGCGAAACTGGATGCCCGCGACCGTGACGCCTTCGCCCTCGACCGGCAAGCGGTGCTCTTGCTCCGTGATCTGGTCCCCGACGACGCGCCCGAAGAGGCGGTGCGGGAGCATCTCGCCCTGCTGCACCACGCATTTCTCACCTGGCAGGCCGGCGGCTGGACCTTCCGTGTCGGCCGACCGCTGGCGATCGAGATATTGACTGCTTCATCTGCGCCGGAAGGCGCGGCTGCCGCGACCCCGCAGGCCTACTACATTCAATTCCCCGCCCGGATGCTCTGGGCCGAGCTGGCGGAGGGGCACCCGCACGAGCCCCTGGACGGATTGTTCGTGCACGCTCCCGCGGCGAATCGCTGGCAAGTGATGGGGATCTTCGGGTTACACCGGGACCGGGCGGGCTTCAGCGTGGTGACCGCCTCCGGTGCTCGGCCAGGGCGCCTGAAGCGGGAAGACGGCTCGCCCGTCTTCGCGAGCGTTCTGCCCGGAGGGACTACCGCCGAGATCTACTCGGTGGTCGGACCGGAAGAGCTGATCGAGCTGGCGGCCCGCACGGCCCCGCTCGTTGCCAGAGCGGCCGCACCGCATCGCACCGCGCCGCCCGAGGGGATCTTCGTGGAATGATGGATCGCAAGGCCGTCGCTCGCGTTCTGGAGCAGATCGCTTCGTTCATGGAGCTCAAGGGGGAGAGCACCTTCCGGGTCCGCGCCTACAGCAGCGCCGCCCGGGCGATCGAGGGCCTGCCGGTCGAGGTGGACGTCGCCCTCGCCGACGGTTCGCTCGCGGAGACCAAGGGCGTGGGTCCCGCCACCCTGCAGATCGTCACCGAGGTACTCCGGGCCGGCCGATCGAGTCTCCTCGAGGAGTTGCGGGAGCAGGTGCCCCCGGGGCTGGTCGAGATGCTGCAGATCTCCGGGCTGGGGGTCGCCAAGGTGCGGCAGATCCACGAGGCACTGGACATCGACTCGCTCCCCGAGCTCGAAGCCGCGGCCCGCGACGGCCGCCTGGCCAAGCTCCCCCGATTCGGCACCAAGACCGCCGACAACATTCTCAAGGGCATCGCCTTTCTGCGGCAGGCCAGCGCCTTCCGCTTCGCGCACCACGCGGCGGAAGAGGCGTCGCGCCTGCGGGAGGCGCTCGAGCGCCAGCCGGGCGTACTCCAGGCGGTGACCGCAGGCGACGTGCGGCGCCGCAGCGAGGTCGTCAGGGAGATCGTCATCGTGCTGGTCGCCGAAGCGGCTCCCGCCGAGATCTTCAAACGGCTGGCTCAACTGCCGGGGGTCCACGAGTTCGCCGGCCAGGACGAGCGGCGCGTCACCCTGCGATTCGCCACCGGCTCCAGCGCCCAGATCATCGTGACCACACCGGTCAACGCCGGCGCGGTCCTGGTGCAGGCCACCGGAAGCGACGCTCACCTCGCGGCACTGGCCCGCCACGCCATCTCCCGGGGCTTCGCCTTGAACGGTGCGGCGCTCTGGCGGGGCAGCGCCTTCGTCCCTACGCCCGACGAGACCGCCTTCTACTCGGCTCTCGGACTCGCAGAGATCCCCCCGGAGCTGCGAGAGGACCGGGGCGAGATCGAAGCGGCGGCGGAAGCCAGGCTTCCCACCCTGTTAGAGCGCGGGGACCTGCAGGGGCTGATCCACTGCCACTCCAACTACTCCGACGGCACCACCACGATCGAGGAGCTGGCCGTGGCGGCGCGCGAGGCGGGATACCGCTATCTCGGAGTCACCGATCACAGCACTTCCGCCGCCTATGCCGGCGGCCTGAGCACGGAAGATCTCGCGCGACAGAGCGAAGAAATCGACGCCCTGAACGCGAAACTCCAGGGCATCCGGGTGCTCAAGGGAGTCGAGGTCGACATCCTGGCCGATGGCAAGCTCGACTATGACGATGCCACGCTGGCGCGTCTCGACTTCGCCATCGGCTCGATCCACACCCGGTTCAGCATGGGCGCCAGGCAGATGACCGACCGGATGCTGGCCGCGATGGAGAACCCGCACCTGGCCATCATCGGCCACCCGACCGGCCGGCTCCTCCTCTCGCGGGAACCCTACCCTTTGGATGTCGAGGCCGTCCTGGTCCGCGCCGCGGAGGCCGGAGTCGCCATCGAGATCAACGCCGATCCCCACCGGCTGGATATCGACTGGCGGCACCTGCGACGAGCGGTGGAGCACGGGGTCACCATTTCGATTGGTGCCGATGCCCACAGCGTCGCCGGGATGAGCAACGTGGATCTGGGAGTCGGGATCGCTCGAAAGGGGTGGCTGGGACGAGAGCACGTGCTGAACGCGAGGCCGGTCGAGCAGTTTCTCGCGCACGTGGCGCGGCGCAGAGGCAAGTAGATGCCGGGGCGAACCACCAGGCGACCGCGGGGGAGGGCTGCCGCTCGACCCCGGCCAAAGCCGGTAAAGGCCAAGCCCCGGCAGGCCAGGCGGGGCCGAGAATCGGGCGAGGCCAAACGGGTACGCGCGGCCGAAATCTTCGGGCGGCTGAGCCGCCAATATCCCGACGCGGTGTGCGCGCTCCACCACAGGAACGCCTACCAGCTCCTGGTCGCGACCATCCTTTCAGCCCAGTGCACCGACGCCCGGGTCAACATGGTGACGCCGGTGTTGTTCGCCCGCTACCCCCGCCCGCTCGACCTCGCCGGCGCACGACAAGGCGAGGTCGAGAAGATCATTCAGTCCACCGGCTTCTTCCGGATGAAGGCCAGGAACCTGATCGCCATGGCGCAGGGCCTGGTGGCTGATCATGGCGGCGAGGTGCCTCGTACCATGGACGAACTGCGCCAGCTTCCCGGCGTCGGCCGCAAGACCGCGAACGTGGTATTGGGGAATGCCTTCGGGATCAACGAGGGGGTGGTGGTCGACACCCATGTGGGCCGCCTCAGTCGGCTCCTGGGGCTGACGACGCGGGCGGACCCCGCCAAGGCCGAACTGGATCTGATGTCCCTGTTCCCGAGAGACGACTGGGCACTCTTGTCCCACCTGCTCATCTTCCACGGCCGACAGATCTGCATAGCCCGCCGGCCCCGGTGTCCCGAGTGCGTCGTCGCGGACCTCTGCCCATCAGCCCGTCTCCCCTCGGCATAGATAGCCGGTCATGAAGGTTCGTTTTCTGGTCATGATCATCGCCCTGGGGGCGTGCACGGTGACGACCGCGCTGGCCCAGCACGCGGACACGATCACGACCGGCACTGCGTTCCCGATTCGCTTCCTGCAACCCATCGTGAGCGGGAAGAACCCGGTCGGGGAACCGCTTCTCGTTCAGACCCTGGCCGCCGTCGTTCACGACAGCTGCGTGGTGGTCCCCGCCTACACCGAAGTGGTCGGCCGGATCACCGTCTCCCACGGGGGTCGCCGGTTCGGGCGCGGAGGCTCGCTGGGGCTGCAATTCGATTCGCTGCGAGTGGACTTCCAGCACTGGGTTCCCATCTCGGGGCTGCTCGACAGCCTCGAGTACGTCAATTCCAGGGCGCGCGTCGACACCGGCACCATCCACGCCCCGAACCGAAAGGTGCACGTGAAGACGGGGGTCCCGCTGGCGGTGGCCGCAGCGACCGAGGTGGCCGTGATCCCCGCCGCGATTCTGACCTCGTTTAACCTGGCCCGCCACGGTCCTCGCGTACGCATCATTGCGGGAGAGGTCGGGCGGATGGCCTTGGCCGCACCGATGGTACTCCCCCACCATCGCCACTGCCTCCTGGTCACCGCCTATCGCACTCTCTACGAAGCTCCGGCCCTGCCGGACCTGCTTCCCAGAACCGAGACCAGGAAGGGGCACCCGGTCGGCGATCCGATCAATCTGATCATCGAGGGATCGACCGAGGACGTGGACGCGGCGTTCATCACGGCTGGCTGGTCGGCGGCTCACCCACCGAGCTTCAAGGCGCTGAGCAAGGAAGCGGTGGCGGTCATCGTGGGAAAACCGGGCGGAGCGGCGCCGGTCAGCACACAATACTTCGAGGGTCGCCCCCAGGACCTGAGCTACGAGCTCCCCGGACCCAACGCCAAGGTCCGCCATCATCTGAGATTGTGGTTGGTGGATACCGCCCGAGGCATCTGGGCCGGGGCAGCCAGCCAGGACATCGGACTCCTGATCAGGCCCTTCCGGATGCCCACGCACCGAATCTCCCCGGACATGGACATCGAGCGGGACTTCATCGTTCGAGGCCTCGAGGCCGGCGGCTGCGCCGACCTGCTCGACTACGTGACCATCCCTGACGCCCCTCACTCGGGGCACAACGCGTCGGGACAGGTGTTCCGCACCGACGGGCGCGCCGCGGTCATCCGCGCCCGACCCTGCACCGCTCCCGAGTTGGTGGGTCCCGGTCTCCGTCGGCCCACTCCACCCGGCTAGTCCTCCCGCTCCCGTCCCAGGAGCAGGTGGATCTCGGGCAGATCTTCGTTCCTCGCCACCAGGTAGACGTAGTCCCCGGCCTGCAATACGGTCCCAGCTTTGGGAGGGAGAAGCTCGTCGTCGCGGACCAGAAAGGAGACTGCGGCGGCGTCCGGCAACGGCAGATCTTCGATCGTCACTCCGACCACCGGCAGCGCCTCGTCGAGATAGAACCCGTGCAGGTCGCCCTTCAACGAGGCCCGCGCGTCGAGCGCAACGACGCTCCCCGGCGGCGCCGGCTCCCGACTCTCCAGGCCCAGCCGCCGCGTGACCCACGGAATGGTGGCTCCGGTGACCAGGGTGTTCACCACCACCACGAAGAACACCAGGTCGAAGATGATATCTGCTCCTGGAGCACCCAGCAGGACGGGAAAGGTGGAGAGGATGATCGGAACGGCGCCCCGGAGGCCGACCCAGGAGACGTAGCCAATTTCCCGGCCCGGATAGCGAAACGCCGCCAGGATCGGTGACACTGCCAGCGGGCGTGCGACGAGGGCCAGGAACGCGGCCAGGGCCAACCCCTTCCAGGCCACCGACGCGAGGTGCGACGGGGTCACCAGGAGCCCCAGTACCAGGAACATGGTGACCTGACTCAGCCACGCCAGCGCATCATGGAAGCGATAGAGCCCCGCGCGGTAGGGAAGCTGAGTGCTGCCCAGGGTCAGGGAAGCGACGTACACCGAGAGGAAGCCGCTCCCGTGGAACAAGGTCGGGAGCCCATACGCGAGGAAGGCGAGCGCCACCGTCAGCGCGGGATAGAGCCCTCCCACCGGGAGCCGCACTCGCCTGAAGAGTGCGCGACCGGTAAGTCCCACCCCGTATCCGAATAACAGGCCCACGATCAATTCTCGAACCACCGCCACGGCGACCGCGGTTCCATTCAGGGCGCCGGGCTCGAGCAGGTTCTCGGTGGAGAGCACCGTGAGGATCACGGCCATCGGGTCGTTGATCCCCGACTCCAGCTCCAGGGTGGCACCCACCCGCCGCTTGAGGTGGAGGCCGCTTCCTCGGAGCACCGAGAAGACGGCGGCCGCATCGGTGGAGGAGACCACGGCCCCGATCAGCAGGGCCGCCGGCCAGCTGAACCCGAGCAGTCGCCCAGCGGCTGCCACCAGAAACGCCGTGGCCAACACGCCGAGTGTCGCAAGCAGAGCAGCCGGTCTGATGTGCCGCCGCACCGCCGAGTAGGGAGTGTTCAGCCCGCCATCAAAGAGGATCAGGACCAGCGCGACGATGCCCAGTCGGTAGGCGACCTGGTAGTTCTCGAAGAAAATGCCTCCGAGCCCCTCTTCCCCCGCCAGCATCCCGATCCCGAGGAAGATCAGGGCCAGCGGAACGCTGAACCGTTCGGTCGCACGGCTGAAGACGGCACTCATCCCCAGCAACAGGCCGAACGTGGTGAGCAGGAGTGCGGTGGCGAGCGGCTCGGTCCCCGGCATCCGGGGAATATGGCCCGGCCCAGGTGACCTGCCCACCACCCGGCGGGCCTACAGGTCTGGAGGGAACCGCGGACTACGGAACTTCGGCCTGATAGACCTCGGTGCCGGTGGGTCGGAACCCACGGCTCAGATAGTTGGGCAGCGCCGCGGGGTGGTCGAGGGTGCAGGTGTGGAGCCAGACCCGGGTCGCCCCCAGCGCCCACGACTCCTCGGTGGCCCGAGTCAACAGGTATTTCCCTCGCCCTCGCCCGACGAACTCGGGCAGCAGGCCGAAGTAGGCGATCTCCACTGAGCCGTCCGGGCAGCGTTTGAGCTCGAAGTATCCGGCCGGGGAGCCGTGCTCGTATCCGACCCAGAGGGTGATGGGCCCTTCGAGATGGGCCCGGATCCGGTCATCGGTCCACCCGGCCCGATCGGTCCACCGATGCGGCCGCCCGACCTCGGTGTAGAGATACCGATAGAAGGAAGGAGGACAGCGCTCGAGGCGCTCGACGAGCAGGTCCGGAACCGCCGCCGCCGGACGCAACTCGCCCGGGGCGGTCATTTCCAGGTAGGTGCGGGTGACGTCGATCCTGGGCACTTCGGCTCCGTCGAGCGGACAGGGCCAATGCTAACACGGGCTGGCCGCCGTCGCTTCGCGGTGACCCTGCGCCGGGTTTCGCCCTTTCTTCACCCGTTGGGTTCCTGGTGAACCGCGCTGCTGTGCAAGTCCCCTTGCTCCACGCATCCCCCAGCACCCTCAAGCATGGAGCATCCGATGTACCGGTATTTGACACTGGCGGCGGTGTTCCTTACCGCCTCGATAAAGCCTGCCAGGGCACAGGGTTGGGTGGAGATTGAGAACCCGCGTCAGCCGGGCCTGGCTACCACGGTGACCCGCATTTCCTCCCAGGTCCGTACCACCATAGAAGGGCGAGTGGCGAAGTTCGAAGTCGAGGAGCAGTTCCGGAACACCGGCGGCACCCTCGCCGAGGGCAGCTACCTCTATCCACTCCCCGGCGAAGCGGTCTTCCAGAATTTCTCGCTCTGGATGGGCAACCAGGAAGTCAGAGGGGAGATGATGAACGCCGAACAGGCTCGGGGTGTCTATGAGACCATCGTGCGGAAGCTTCGCGATCCCGCCCTGCTGACCCTCGCGGGGCACGGCCTGGTTCGAGCACAGGTATTCCCGATTCAACCCGGTGAAACCCGCAAAGTAGTCCTGCGTTACACTCAACTCCTCGATCGGAGCGGCGACGCGTTGCGCCTGCGCTATGCGACGGGGCAGCGGGGGTCGTCCAGTCTGTCCTTCCGCCTGGCAGTTTCGCGTCCCGATGATTACGGGGTGCCCTTCTCTCCGACGCATCACCTGAACACCCAGCGGGTCAACGATCGCCTCGAGATCACCCTCGATCCCGATGCCTCGGGCGATCTGGAATTGTTCCTCCCCCTGCGGCAAGGGCTGGTGGGCACCAGCGTCGTGAGTCACGCACCGGTCGGCGAGGATGGCTACTTCATGCTGTTGCTTTCCCCGCCCCAGACCGAGCAGACGGCGGTGGTTCCCCGTGACCTGTCCTTCGTGATCGACGTGTCCGGCTCCATGTCCGGTGAGAAGCTGGACCAGGCCAAGGCCGCCCTGCTCCAGGCGCTGGGGACGTTGCGTCCCGAGGATCGCTTCCGTTTGATCGCCTTCTCCAACTGGGTTCGTTCCTTTCGGGAAGGCTTCACCGCCGCGACCCCCGGGAATCTCCAGGCCGCGCGGGACTTCGTGAACCAACTGGTGGCGGAAGGCGGGACCAACATCGCGGGCGCCCTGGATGCGGTCCTGGGGGCGACGGTCTCCGAAGAGAGACTCCCCATCATTCTCTTCCTGACCGACGGACTCCCCTCGGTCGGGGAGCAGGCGCCCGACCGAATCGCGGCAAATGCTTCGGCCCGAATCGGCCGAGCGCGGATCTTCACGGTGGGCCTCGGTCACGACGTCAATACCTATCTCCTCGACCGCCTCGCCCGCGAAGGGCATGGCACCGCCGAATACGTGGCACCCGGCGCCAACGTGGAGGTCGCCATCGGCAGCCTGGTCGGCAAGATCCGCCGGCCGGCTCTGGTCAACCTGAGAATCGCCAGTGCTCCGGTCGACCTGCGAGACAACTATCCGGCCACGTTGCCCGACCTGTTCTACGGTGAAGAGCTGGTGGTCTTCGGACGCTATCGCGGCCACGGGGCCGGGCAGGTCGTCGTCGAAGGTGAGCGTAACGGGCGCCGCGAGCGGTTCACCGCCACCGCCGATTTCCCCGAGACCGAGAACTCCAATGACTTCGTGCCGCGCCTGTGGGCCTCGCGCCGCATCGGCGAATTGACTCGACAGATCCGTCTGGAAGGCGCGTCCCAGAACCTGATCGATCAGGTCAGGGAGCTGGGCCTGCGGTATGGCATTCTGACCGAATACACCTCCTATCTGGTCCAGGAGCCCACCCTCGCGGTCCGCCCCGAGATGCGGGAGGACCAACTCCGTGGCGGCCCTGCCGCTGCCCCGGCGCAGACGGGCATGAAAGCGTTCGAGAGTGCCAAGACCAGCTCGCAGCTCTCCGGCACCACCAATCTCGCCGCCGCCGATGCGATCGCCGATCGGCGGTTGAACGAGCTGGAGTCGAAGGACAGTGGGGTGCCTCTGCGTCGGGTCGGTGGGCGGTTGTTCGCCCAGCGGGGCACCGTCTGGACGGACGCGGCGCACCGGGATAGTCTGCCGGTGGTAACGGTGGCCCCCTTCAGCGACGCCTACTTCGCCCTGGCACGCGCGCTGCCGGAAGTCGTCGCCTGCCTCGCGGCTGGAGACGAAGTGCTGATCGCCGGCAAGAAGGTCAGTATCAAGATTACCGCGGCCGGCGCCCGAACCATGCCGGCGTCCGACCTGGCTTCCCTGGTCCGGAGTTTCCGCGGCGCATGAGCCAACGGATCACCCAGCTGTACCACGAATACCACGCGTCGCTGGTCCGGATGCTGTACCGCCGGACCGGTGACGCGGACCGGGCCGAAGATCTCGCGCATGAGGTCTTCGCCCGGGCGCTCGCCGCACCCCCGGAGAACCCGCGGCCCTGGCTCTTCGCCGTTGCCCTCAACCTGGTCCGTGATGACGGGCGTCGCGCGGTTCGCCAGGGCCGGCGGCTGGAGTTGTTGAGGGCGGAGGGGCCTTCCAGTTCTCCCGCCCCCGATCAGGAGCTGGAACGGGTCGAGCAGGCCGCGACGGTGCGCGAAGCGCTGGACTCGCTGGCGCCCCGGGATCGCGAGGTCCTGCTCCTGAAGGCCGAGGGCTTCAACTACGATGAGATCGCCGCCACCCTGGGCCTGGCCAAGGGAGCGATCGGTACGACCTTGGCGCGCGCGCGCCGCCGTCTGGTCGAGGCCTACCACGCGCGGGAGAAACGGAAGCATGCCGCATCTTGAGGAAGGACAGATTCACGCTCTTCTCGATGGAGAGCTGGACTCCGCGGAGGTGCGGGAGATCGACCAGCACCTGGCCACCTGCGAGGAGTGTGCCCGTCGAGTCGAGGAGGCGCGCGGGTTCCTCGGAGAATCCGACCAGCTGATCACCATGCTGGACCTTCCCGTCCGGGAGAGCCGGACCGGAGCGGCACCCGTCCCTCTGGTCCGGCGTCTCTCGCTCTATCGCCGCCTGGCCTGGGCCGCTTCGATCATCCTCGCCGCAGGGCTCGGCTACTATGGCGCGATCCAACGCCGGGGCCAACCGCCGGCGTCCGCACTCGAGGACCAGACCCCGGTAGCGTCGGTGCCGGCCACTCCTCCGCTCGACCGGGAATCAACTGCGGCACCGGTAGCAGCCAGCGAGGATCGCTCCCGGCAGGAAGTGCAAGCCAAGCCGCCCAAGTCCAGCCTCAAGGAGTCCAGACCCGCCCAGCCCGCGGAACCGGCCCCGGCGAGACGGGATGAGCCGGCGCCCATCGTCACCGATACGCTCGGTCGGGCCAACGAGACCAGCATGGACGCGAGGAAGACTCTCGCTCCGCCTCCGGCGGCGCGAGCCGGAGCGGTCACCGGCGCCGTCGGCGCCCCGGCGCCTGCACCGGTGACCGGTCAGGAGATGGGACTCCGCGGCAAGCTGAACAAGGACGAAGGATTTCAGTCCACCACCATGGAAGAGGCGGTTCGCCGACTCTCGGGGACCATTCGCCTGATCGATGGCCTCCAGCCCTCGCGGGTGTTGACCAATCCTCCGGTTGCTGCGGAGGGCGACGCGGCGGCGGGAACCGTGGTGCGGGTGGTCTACCCGGACGAGCCCGGCCGCGAGATCTGGCTGGATCAACAGCGCCTGGCCGCCACCAATCGTCTGGGGATGTTGCCGGGAGACACTCTTGCGAGCCAGGGCGCCGATGGCGTCGCTACCGTGCGTTGGCTCGATCCGGCCGGCTTCCTTCTCACGCTCACCGGCCATGTTGGGGTAGATTCTCTCAAGGTCCTGGCTCGGAACGTCCGGTGAGTTAGGTCACCGCGCATCGGACCTCCGAGCCCGATCTTGTATCCTCAGACAGCGACGAAGAGGCCGTGGGCCACCTGGATCAGCGCATTCTGGATGCGCTCCTCAATCACCGGCTCTCACCCGCCGAAGTCAGCAAGCTCAAGCTACATATTGCGGCCTGCCGCGAATGCAGCCGGCAGATCGAGGAATGGCGTGATCAGTTCCCTGCAGTGGAATCCGTGATTCCCACCGTCGAGCG
>Ga0210073_1000142_pt1 | contig 14167 bp, 12 predicted proteins | sample Browns_ThreeSqC__2_FD_184853 | JGI IMG/M metagenome (GOLD analysis project Ga0210073, IMG submission 184853) | Wetland microbial communities from San Francisco Bay, California, USA, that impact long-term carbon sequestration - Browns_ThreeSqC_D2... | ecosystem: Environmental > Aquatic > Marine >...
AAGGAGAACATCCTGGGCGAGCCAGGGGAGGGGTTCGTCAACTTCCTCCGCACCCTCGACGCCGGCCGGATCGGGATCGCCGCCCTCTCCCTCGGCATTGCGGAAGGGGCCTACGGGGAAGCCCTGAACTACGCCGGAATCCGCAAGCAGTTCGGCAAGCCGATCGGAAGCTTTCAGAGCGTTCACTTCGCCCTGGCCGACATGGCTCTGGAGATCGAGGCTGGAACCCATCTCCTCTACCATGCTGCCTGGCTCAAGCAGAATGGGAAGCCGTTCAAGAAAGAAGCGGCCATGGCCAAGCTGTTCTGTTCCGAGCTGGCCATGAGGGCCACCACCAAGGCGGTCCAAATCTTTGGGGGGTACGGCTATACGACCGAGTACCCGGTCGAGCGGATGATGCGGGATGCCAAGGTCTGCGAGATCGGCGAGGGGACCAGCGAGATCCAGCGGATCGTGATCGCCCGGCACATTCTGGGGGACGTGGTACCCCGGGCGTAGCCGGCCTCTTGCTCCGATCGGTACGACCTGTTGCCCTAACCCCAATAATTTCGCATATTTAGGTCATGAGGTCGGCGAGCCCCCATGGAATGGGTAGGCCCTCGCTCCGCAATGGGGCAGGGTGGCTGGGCCGCTTCCTCTCCCGGACTTTCTTCCGCCGCCTCGCGCGGCGAGCTGCAACTCCAGCCCCGGAGCGGAGACCCGTATCTCCCCCCCGGGCGCTGGCCCTCACTGGTCGAGCCGAAAGGCTCGGCGTGCCTTTGCGGGAATCCAGTGCCCGGACGCACCGGACTGCCACGGCGGTCCGAACCGACCTGGTCCCGTCTCCCAACCCCATGACCAGAGCCCCGGTCCTGGCGGGCGCAGGTAGCCCCGCCGGGTGGCGCTCGGTCGAGGACCACCCCCTTGAAACGCGAAATTCTGATCAACGGAGGCCAGCGGGAAACCCGCGTGGCCATCCTCGAGGACGACCGCCTGGTCGAGCTGCTGGTCGACCGGCAGGAGCAACGTCGCTCTGTAGGCAACATTTACCTGGGACGGATTGAGGCGGTCCTCCCAGGTATCCAGGCCGGCTTCGTAGACATCGGCCTCGAAAAAAGCGCCTTCCTCCATGCCTCTGACCTCCTCGAGCCCGAGGAGGATGAGGAGGGCGACGAAGACGTCGACCAGCCCGACGGCGCCGACAGCGCTGAAGCCGATGCTGGGTCGGCGCAGGCTCCGGTAGCCGAAGAACGGCGTGGTCGCGGCCGTCGTGGCCGTGGCGGTCGCAATGGATCAGGCGCCGGCGAGGCGCGGCAGCGGGAAGTCCATCCCCGGGGTGCTCTCCCCAACATCTCCGATCTGCTCAAGAAGGGCGAGACCAAGCTGGTCCAGGTGACCAAGGAGCCCATCAGCACCAAGGGCTGTCGGGTCACCGCCCAGATCTCGCTGCCCGGCCGATTCCTGGTCTACATGCCCTACGCTTCCCGGGTCGGCGTGAGCCGGAAGATCGAGGACCGGGAACAGCGGGCCAAGCTGCGCGAGATGGTCACCCGCCTGCTTCCCAAGGATGCCGGCGGGATGATCGTCCGCACCGTGGCGGAGGGGGTGACCGAAGAGCACTTCAAGCGGGAAATCGACTCGCTTCTCGCGCTCTGGAAGAAGATCAACCGCAAGAAGACCTTCGTACGGGCTCCCGCGCTGGTCCAGCGGGAGACCAGTCTCACCCGGGGACTGATCCGGGACGTGTTCAGCACCAAGGTGGACGCGCTCTGGGTCGACTCCAAGGATCTCCACCACGAGATCGAGCAGTATCTGGAGCAAGTGGACCCCGAGCTGATGAACCGGGTCAAGCTCTACGAGGAGCCCCAGTCGCTGTTCGAGAAGTTCGACATCGAAAACGAGATCAAGGACCTCTTCAAGGCCCGCTGCGAGCTGCCGACCGGCGGGTCGATCATCATTCAGCCGACCGAGGCGCTGGTCTCGATCGACGTCAATACCGGGCGCTACACCGGCCGCAAGGATCCCGAGAAGACCATCCTCCGCACCAACCTGGAGGCCGCTCGAGAGGTGGCCCGGCAGATCCGGTTGCGCGACATGGGCGGGATCATCGTCTGCGACTTCATCGACATGGAGACCCGGGCCAATCGGGACCGGGTGCTTCAGGAGCTGCGCACCCACCTGGGTCGTGACCGGGCCCGCACCAAGGCCCTGGCTGTTTCCGAGCTGGGCCTGGTGGAGATGACCCGCCAGCGGGTGCGCCCCTCGCTCTGGCATTCGATGACCACCGATTGCCCGGCCTGTGGCGCAACCGGCCGGGTGTTCACTCCCGAGGTGGTGGCGAGGCGGATCGAGCGAAGCCTCAAGCGGGCCGGCCGGGAACGCCGGGAGCGACAGCTGGCGATACGGGTACACCCCGACGTGGCGCTCTATTTCCTCGAGGAAGAGCCCAAGCTGATCGCCACCTTGGGCAAGGCCACCGGTCTCGAGCTCGAAATCCGGGATGACCCGATGATGCGGGTGGATGAATTCCGTCTGATGAGCCGGCCGGCCGGGCGGGATGTGACCGAGGTCTACGCCGTGGCCTGATCCGGCCCCTCGGACTTGACCGATCGGCATGTCCCCACTAGACTTACGCGCTCTTTGGGTGGGCCTCGATCAGGATCCTGACCATGTACGCGATCTTCCGCGCGCTCGGGAAGCAATACCGGGCCGAAAAAGGCAAGCATCTCCGGCTTCCGCTGATGGATGAAAAGCCGGGGGCCAAGGTCACCTTCGAGGAGGTGCTGCTGACCTCCGATGGAAAGACCGTGCAGACGGGCACCCCACTGGTAAAAGGTGCCTCGGTGAAGGCCGAAGTCGTTGGCGAGGGGAAAGAGGCCAAGATCTATGTGTTCAAGTTCAAGCGCCGGAAGAATTACCGGCGGAAGACCGGCCACCGGCAGCGGTTTACCGAAGTTAAAATCACCGACGTAAAGGTCGGGTGAGGGCGATATGGCACACAAGAAGGGCGTCGGCTCCAGCCGCAACGGGCGCACCAGCAATCCCAAGTACCTCGGCGTGAAGCATTTCGGCGGCGAACGGGTGGGTGCCGGGAACATCCTGGTCAAGCAGCGGGGTACCAAGTTCCATCCGGGCAAGAACGTTCGCCGGGCCACCGACGACACGTTGTTCGCCTTGATCGATGGGGTGGTGAAGTTCGAGTTCCGCGACAAAGGCCGCCAGCAGGTGTCGGTCTATCCTGCGGAGGCCGCCAGCAACTAGATCCACAGATTACACAGATTCCACAGATAGATAGATCTGTGAAATCTGCGGATGGACTTGCGACGCCGGGGCTTCCCGGCGTTTTTGTTTCCACAGATGGCACAGATGCTATGGACGACACGGACCAAGGCGGATAGTGAGTAGGGCCGCAGATTCCGCAGATTTCGCGGTGATCCTGGCAGTCTGACATCCTCCCAACCGCTTCCAGATCCTATCGCGCCGTCCAGGCTCGCGTTACTGCGCTGGTAAAATCCGTGGCATCTGTGTAACCTGCGGTTCCATCTGTGTCATTCTGTGGATTGATCTGTGTCATCTGTGGATGGAGGAGGCATCATGAGCACAATCATCGAGCGATTCAATCGAGAGCTGGAGGCCATGGGCAAGCGGGCCCAGACGGCGCTCGACGAGGGCCGGCTACAGATTCAGCGGCTGGGTTTGATGCGGAGGCAGGACCTGGCCTTCCGGGAGCTCGGCCAGTTGACCCATCGCAAGGCGCGCGGCGTCGAAGTGGACGCGCTTCAGGTGGACGCGCTCCTGTCCAAGCTGGATGGCCTGGCGGCCGAGTTGGCGGCGATCGACAAGCAGGTCGCCGCGCTTCGGGCGGAACCCGTTGCCGTGAGTGAAGTGCCGGCGCCGGAATCCGCCCATACTGCGGAGTCGACCGTCGTAAGCTAGAAGCTCGGCGGCAGGGTGCTGTAGCGGTCCCTGAGCTCGGTCTGCCGGCTCTTCTGAGGAATCTCCACCCCCCGGATGAACACCTTCACCGGGTGGGTGGAGTACTCGAAGGGATCCCCGCTCCAGATCACCACGTTGGCCACTTTCCCAGCTTCCAGCGACCCGTAACGATCCGCGATCCCCAGCGCCCGCGCCGGTGACAGGGTCACCGACTCCAGCGCACCGTCCCAGGTCATCCCGTAGCTCACGGCGTTGCCGGCCGCGAAGCGGACGTCCCGATCATTGGGGCCGGTGCCGCGCTGTACGTTGAGGACGGTCACACCAGCCTTCTGGAGCAGCGCCGCGTTGTCCAGCCGGGCGCCGGGTCCGTCGAAGCTGGGAATGTCGGTAAGCGGCTGGATCGCGACTGCTACCTTGGCCGCGGCTAGATCGGCTGCCACCTTCCACGCCTCCACTCCACCGTAGATCACCATCTTGAGTTTGTAGTCCTTGGCGACCCGTAGGGCGTTCTGGATGTCCTGGTCTCGGTTGGCGATGGCGTAGACCGGCAGCGCACCGCTCAGGACGGGAGCCAGGGCCTCCAGATCCGCCGCCGTGGCGGAGAGTGACTGCATCTGTGCCTTGCGGTAGTCGCCCTTTCTCTTGGCGTACTCGCGCGCGTCGTCCAGAATCTGGCGCAGCCGCTGCACCGCGCCCGCCCGGCTGCCCCCGCCGGCCGGCTTGCCGCCTTCGCTCAGGTCTACCACCATCGCGGCGGGGGACTTGACCAGCATCGTTTCCAGCTTGTCGCCGCTGAGGTCGATGACCACCGCCTGACCGGCGATCAGCCCGCCCGATGGCGCCGAGAGCACCGTCGTCACTCCCTCCATCCGGGTGGGAGGAATGGCGACGTTCTGAGGATCGATCCCGGCCCCGACGTTGAACGCGGCGTTTACGTCCCCGCTCTTGGTCCCCTCGCGGGTCTCGGTCTGGCCACCCGACTCGAACAGGTTGAGGCCCAGATCGGTACCGGCGTGGATCAGGCCGGGGGTCACGATCTTTCCGCTGGCGTCGATACGGGTCGCGGCATTGGGAATGGCAACGTCCCGTCCCACGGCGACGATCTTGCCGTCCCGGATCACCAGGGTGCCGTTCTCGATCTTGGGTCCAGAGACCGGATAGATCGTGGCCCCGGTGATGGCGATGGTCTGCGCGCCCACGACCGGCGCCAGGAGCAGGGTGGCCGCCAATGCGGCGCTCAGGGAGGCGTGGGGGCGCTTCATTGGCCGACTCCGGGTGTGGCAGTGCCGAGATTGAAATCGGTTTGGGGGCGGTTCCTGGGGTTGCTGCGGTCGAAGACCAGCCACCCGTCGTTGTAGACCTTCTCCGCCTTGGTGTAAACGCTGAATGGATCGGTGGACCAGAGGACCACGTCGGCATTCTTGCCGACCTCCAGCGATCCCGTGGTGCTGTCGATCCCCAGCGCCCAGGCCGGATTGATGGTGAGCCACTTGATCACCTGGGCGCGGGTGAGCGGAATCCCCATCGCGATCCCGGCGTACATCGCATGCGCGGCCTCCTGATTCAACCGCTGGGCGCCATCCGGGCTGTCCGAGTGGATGATCACCCGCCCACCGGCCTTGTCGACCAGGGCCGCGTTCTCCGGGATACCGTCCAGCGACTCCAGCTTGAAGCCCCACCAGTCGGACCAGATCGAGACCGCTACGTCTTCCTTTGCCAGCACGTCGCCGATCTTGTAGGCCTCGACGGCGTGATGGAACGACCGGATATGGAATCCGAACTCCTTGCCCAGGTCGATCATCTGCATCATCTCGTCGGCGCGATAGCAGTGGTTCTGGACCAGGATATGCCCCCGCAGCGCCTCCGCGATGCTTTCGAGGCGGAGGTCACGCGCCGGCGGATCGCCCTTCCGGTCCTTGAGCCACTTGTCCCAGGCACGTTTGTACTTCTCGCCGTCGTTGAACGCCTCGCGATATCCCGCCATGTTGCCCATGCGGGTGGACGGTCCCCGGTTCTGATAGACCCGCTTGGGGTTCTCGCCGCAGGCCATCTTCAAACCATAGGGAGCGCCCGGATACTTCATCTCCTGGACGCTGCGGGCGGGGATCAGCCGAAGCGTGGCACTGCGGCCGCCGATCAGGTTGGCCGAGCCGGGGAGCGCCTGAATCACGGTCACGCCACCCGCGATCACCAGCGGGATCTGGGCATCCTGGGGCCAGAAGGAATGCTCGGCCCAGACCTGCGCGGTGTTGGGGTTGGTGGCCTCGTTGCCATCGCTGACCGCATCGATCCCGGGGGCAGGGTAGACCCCCAGGTGGCTATGGTCGTCGATGATGCCGGGGGTCACGAACTTACCGGTAGCATCCACGATCACCGCATCCGCCGGCGCGCTCAGGTCCTTCCCGATCGAGACGATCTTGCCGTCCTGGAAGAGGATCGAGCTGTTCTCCAGCTCGGGACCCGCCGCCGTGAGGATGGTGGCGTTCTTGATCAGCACCGGCGGATTCGGGTGGCGCCGGTAGGTGGACGGGTACTGGGGCCGGTCCACGCTGATGGTGTCGGTGAAGAGTGCCGCGGTTGAGCCACTCGCCGTGGTCGTGGTCGCCGCCGTCCCTGAGGCAGGAGCGGTGGAAGGAGCCGGGGCGGGGGCGGTCGTGGTGGGGGCCGGCGTACTGCTGGCACACCCCAGGATCAGGAACAGTGAGGCTGCGGTCAGTCTCGACATGTCTCCCTCTATTTGTTGCTCACGAATTCCAGCGGGGTATTGGCGATGGCCACCTTGATCACCCGGTGGGGTGAAGTGGTGGTCACGAAATAGGTCACGGCCTGGTTGTCGCTGGAGCAGACGGCGCGGAACGCTTCCACGTCCCCACCGGCCAACCTCACCTTCTCGATCGCGGTCACCTTGAGCGTCTCGATTCTGATCCGGTTCTCCGTGGCCGAGAATACCCGCAGGGTCCAGGAGGCGTTGGCCTTGAGCCGGAACGCGGGAAGCAGCCCCTGGAGCACGTTCTCATCCAGGACTTCGGGCGTCACCGTGGTATCGATCACCGTGGTCTGGGGGCCCTTGGTCGTGGTGAGACTGGCGAAACCCTGCACCCTCCCGGGGCCATAGGTCAGGGCGGCCTTGATCGCCTGGCCCTGAATAGTCCCTTCCTGCGTCAGCTTCCGCATCCCTCCGTCGGGGCCGAAGGTAACGCTGGTCGTCTGATTCACCAGGTTCTGGATCTCAGTGTTTTCCCGATACTCGAAGCCGTCGTCGGACTTCGTGAGGCCGCTGACCTGGCGCCCGACCGGCTTGCCGTTCGCCATGACCGTCAGCGTGTCCTCCCGCGCGGCCAGCTGCCCCATATCCAGGTTCAGCCCGGTCTTGGCCGTGAGCTGGGCCTCGGTGAGCGGGGTACCTTCCGGTGTGATGATCTTGATCGGGGCGATGCCCTTGAGCTTGTCGTAAATCGCGGCGCCGTCTCCAACTACCACGATCAGACTCGCGTTGGGTCGGATCATCGCCTTGGAAACGGCCAGCACCCGGGCAGGGGTCTGGGCTGCCAACCGGGTCCGATAGGTCTTGAGGTAGTCGCCAGGTAGCCCCAGCAACTTGACCCTCGCGACCGCGCCCGCCACCTGGTTCGCGGTCTGCACCGTGAGTGGGAAGCTCCCGACCAGGGCGCCTTTCGCCCCATCCAGTTCGGCTGCCGGCACAGGTTCCGTCCCCATCCGCCGCAGCTGGTTCAACAATTCCTTGAGTGCCGAGTCGGTGACCTCGGTCCGGACCTCGGTGCTCGTCTCGAAGGTGCCGATCCCCTTGGGTCGCCCCACGCTCGAGTAGGCGCCGTAGGTCCAGCCCTTCAGCTCTCGAAGGATCAGGAACAAGCGGCTGTCCGCGCCACCGCCCAACACCCGATTGGCCACTGTGGCCGCGAAATAGTTGGTGTCGGTCGCGGTGAAGGTAGTGTTCCCGACCAGGATGGTGGACTGAACCGAGCCGGGCCGATGGACCAGCAGGATCTCGGCCTTGAGCCGGGCCGGCGGAGTCGGTGGCGGAGGCACCACGGCGGGCTTCCCGGTCCAGGCGCCAAACGCCTGCGTCGCGAGCTTGGTAGCGTTGGCCAGGGTGAGGTCTCCCGCCATCACCAGCAATGCCCCCGAGGGACGGAATCGCGCCTGGTGAAACGCGCGCAGATCATCGCGGGTGATCCTGGCCACCGACTCCGGGGTAGGATGCCGGCCGTAGGGATGCTGGCCGTAGATGCCTTTGTAGAAGAATTTTTCCGCGATGGCGTCGGGTTGAGTCTGCTCGGCCTGCAGCGAGGTCAGCTTCTGGCGCCGCAGCAGCTCCAATTCCTCTTCGGCGAAGGTGGGCCGTATCGCCGCGTCCGCCAGCAGCTCGAAGAAGAGCGGGGCATGAGAAGAGAGCCCATCGGCCTGGATCGACAACCAGTCCTGTCCCGCCGAGGCGTTGAGCGAGCCGCCCACTCCCTCGATCGTTTCGGCCACCTGGGTGGCGGTCCGGTTGCCGGCGCCCTTGGTGAGGAGTCCGGCCACCATGTCGGCGAGTCCGTCCCGGCCCACCGGATCGAGCATCTGACCCGCGGCGAGCGAGAGCGTCACCGACAAGACCGGCTGTTCGTGATTCTCGACCAGAACCAGACGCATGCCGTTGGGCAGCGTGGCTTCCTGGAATGGAGGAAATGCCGCCGGGACCACGGGGCCTGCCGGAGGGGGACCGGGCGGCAATCCCTGCGCGGAAAGCGCCGCCGGAACGGCGACCAGCAGGACGCTGAGGACGCGCCGGTTCATGAGGCGCCCCCTGGGGAAACCAGGAGAATCAGCGCGTTGTCGGGCCGGAGATAGGCCTGCGCTACCCGCTTGATGTCGTCCGCGGTGACGGCGAGGTAGCGGGTGAGGTCGGTGTTGACCGCCTCCAGCGAGCCGTGGTAGGTAGCCGCATGCTGGAGCGCTTCCGCGATGTCCAGCGCCCGCTGCCGATCGCTGATCACCGAGGCGGTGAGCACGTTCTTGGCCTTGGTCAGCTCGGCGTCGGTCACGCCCTCGCTCCCGATCCGCGCCACCTCCGCGTTGAGCAGAGTGTTGAGCGAGTCGGCGCTGATCCCCTGGTTGGCCACGGCGATGGTGGCGAACACCCCCGGCCCCCGGCGAGTGCCGAACACGCCCGCCTGAGTGGAAACTGCCGCCTGAGCCTCACGAGCCAGCTTGACGTTGAGCCGCGAGCTTTCGCCTTGGCCGAGGATGATCTCGAGCAGAGCGAGGGCGGGTGTGTCGGCGTGATCGTGGGCGGGGATGCGGTAGAACTGAAGTGTGGCGGGGAGGTTGGCCAGCTTGTCGGTCACCTTTCGGACCACGGCCCCCTGATTGAACTTCGTGGTACACGCGACTGGGGGCGGGGCGTCTACCCTGGGAATCCCTCCGAAGTACTGCGCGATCAGCGGCTTGATCTCGGCCGGCTTGAAGTCCCCCACCACCGTGAGCCGAGCGTTGTTCGGTGCGTAATAGAGATGAAAGAAGGCCTGCACGTCCGCCGTGCTGGCGGAGTCCAGGTCCTCCATCGAGCCGATGGTGCTGTGGGCGTAGGGGAAACAATTGGTTGAATCGTAGGCGCCGTAGAGACCGTCGAGCAGGGCGGCCTGGTAGGGCTGGTTGTCGACCCGAAGTCGCCGCTCTTCCTTCACCGCCGCCCGCTGGTTCTCGAAGTTGGCGTCGGTCACCGCCAGCGACTGCATGCGGTCGGCCTCGAGCCAGAGCGCCAGATTCACCCGATTGGAGGGGACCACCTCGAAATACCGGGTGATGTCCTCCTCGGTTTGCCCGTTGAGGCTTCCGCCGGCGCGCTCGATCAGCTGGAAGAACTCGCCCTTGGCCACGTGGGCCGACCCCTGGAACATCAGGTGCTCGAACAGGTGGGCGAAGCCCGACCGGCCCCGCTGCTCGTTCCGGGCCCCGACATCGTACCAGAGGTTCACCGCCACGACCTGCGCGGTGTGATGCTCGGCCAGCACTACCGTGAGGCCGTTGGGAAGCTGATAGCTCTCGTAGGCCACCTTGCCGGGCTCCTGCGCGGGAAGCGAGACGGCGGCGGCCAGTGACAGGCAGGCGAGGAGCGGAGCGGGTCTGGACACGGACATCCTGTATGAAGGAATGGACTCAGCGGGCAACTCGGGCCCACCTACGCGCCTGGGCGCGAACTCGTTTCACTTGGCCGGGAACAGTCGCAGGCTGTTGCTGGAGAGAATCCGCTGCTGCAGATCGGACTCCAGTGGCAGGGCCAGAAACTGCTCGATGTTCAACCGAAGATCCTTGACCCCGGGACTGGGCCAATCGGTCCCCCAGAGGGTCTTCTCTCCCAGTTCGGTCAGGCGCGGAAAGTAATCGAGCAGCCGGGCGGGCGGGATGCCGGAGAGATCCAGGTACAGATTCCGGTGCCGTCTCAGGACGAAAAAGGCTTCTTCCATCCACAGCGGCCGCCCGCCATGGGCCAGGATGACCCTGAGATCGGGAAAGTCGATGGCGACGTCGTCCGCCTCGAGCGGATTCCCCCACTTGGACCGCGCACCCGGGAAGATGCTCGTTCCGGTGTGAATCATGACCGGGAGGCCCCGCTGCTCCGCGCGGCGATAGATCCGTCCCAGGGGCTCCAACCCCTGGGTGTAAGCGTTGGCGGGGAAGAGCTGGTGACAGGGGTGGATCTTGAGACAACGGATCCCCATCGCGATCAGCCGGTCGACATCCCCCTCGGGGTCCTTGGTGAACCGGGGATGCACGCCGCCCACCGCGATCAGGCGATGCGGCGCCTTTTCCGCATACCGGGCCACGAATTCGTTGGTCGAATCCTGGAACCCCATCAGGTCGGGACTGGGATAATTGATCAAACCCACCCGTTGCACGCCCGAGCGGTCCATGACCGCGAGCAGGGCCGACGGATCGTGCACCAGGGTAACGAACTCCTCCCACTCCTTCTCCTTGCCCCGTTTGAACGCCGCCAGCGCCGCCGGTGTGAGCTGCTCCAGCGGCTGGACGTGGATGTGGATGTCGGTGATGGGGTAGGGCGTGGTCATTCGGTTTGGCCTATCGCCCTTTGAAATCCGGCTTGCGCTTGGCCAGGAAGGCGGCGACTCCCTCGGCCTTGTCCTCGCTGGCAAAGGCCACCCCGAACAGCCCGCGCTCCTGCCGGAGCCCTTCGTCCAGCGGCGAGCGGAGGGAAGCCCGTACCGCTTCCTTGATCAGCTGCAGCGCCACCGGACTCTTCTCCGCGATCGAGGCCGCGAGCTTCATGACGTGTTCTTCGAGCCTCGCCGCCGGAACCACTTCATCCACCAGCCCGATCCTGAGCGCCTCCTCGGCGCCGATGAGATCCCCCGTGAAGAGCAGGCGATACGCCGCGCCGGTCCCCACCAGGCGCGGGAGACGTTGCGTCCCGCCGCCGCCGGGGATGATGCCCAGGTTGACCTCGGGCTGGCCCAGCCGGGCGGTGTCGGCGGCGATGCGGATGTCGCAGGCCAGCGCCAGCTCACAGCCGCCGCCCAGCGCGAAGCCGTTGATCATGGCGATCACCGGACGCGGGAAGCTCTCGACCGCGTCGAAGATCGAAGGCCCGCTCATGGTCTCGTATTGCTGGACCGGCGTTCGTCCCTCGAATTCCGCGATATCGGCGCCGGCCACGAAGGCCTTGTCGCCGGCGCCGGTGATCACCAGGACGCGGACCTCGGCGTTGTTCTTGAGCAAGTCGAGCGCGGTCAGAATCTGGCGCCGGGTAGCGGCGTCCAGCGCGTTCCGCTTCTCGGGACGGTTGATGACCAGGAGGGCGATCCGATCGCGGACCGTGACCAGGACGTTGGAGGATTCAGTCACGTGGGGGGATAGTCGTAGAAGCCGCCGCCGGTCTTCTTGCCGAGCCGGCCCTCGGCGACCAGGCGGCGGAGGATGGCCGGAGGTTCGTACTGGGCATCGCGCAAGGTCGAGTGCAGATGCTCGGCGATCCGGAGACGCACGTCGAGACCGACCAGATCGGTGAGCTTGAGCGGCCCCATCGGGTGGTTATAGCCCAACTCCATGGCGCGATCGATGTCGTCCGCGGAGGCGACGCCTTGTTCGAGCATCCGCATCGCTTCGAGGCCCAGCACCACGCCCAGCCGGCTGGAGGCGAAGCCAGGGGAATCCTTCACCACCACCGCTTCCTTGCTCATCGCCCGCACGATCTCGAGGGCCTCCTGGCGCGCGGATTCCGAGGCGCTCTCCGGCACCACAATCTCGACCAGCCGCATCAGGTGGACCGGGTTGAAAAAGTGGAGGCCGATGATCCGTTCCGGCCGTGCCTGTCCCTGGGCGATGGCTGCAACCGAGAGGGAAGATGTGTTGCTGGCCAGGAGCGCGTCAGGGTTGGCCGACTTGGCCGCCTGGCCCAGGACATCGCGCTTGACCTCGAGGTTCTCGAAGACCGCCTCGATTACCAGGTCGGCCCCCCGGCAGGCCTGAGCCACCGAACCCTCGGTACCAATCCGGGCGCGAATCCGGTCCGCGTCCTGCGGGGTCAGTTTCTGTCGCGTCACCGCGCCCTGAAGCACGCCCTCGATCGAGGCGACCGCCGCAGGCAAGGTGTCGGGATGGGCATCGGTGAGGACCGTCTCCCAGCCTGCCGAGGCACTCGCGTGGGCGATTCCGCGACCCATGGTCCCGGCCCCGATCACGGCGACGCGCCGAATCGGCCGACTCACGCGGCCACCCGCTCGAGCACTCGCCGGATCCGATCGGGATAGTTGCCGCAGATGCCGTCCACCCCGAGGCGAGCCAGGCGTTCGATCTCCGACTCATCGTTGGCGGTCCAGGACACGAGTTCGAGGCTGCGGCGGTGCAGGGTGGTCACCAAGTCCTGGTCAATCAAATGGCACTCTTGCCAGAGTGTGATGGCGCCGGCGGCGTCCAGCATGGCCACGGGATCGAGGACGTAGGAAGCGGAGAGAAGCCCGCGACGCAACGCCAGTCGGCGCTTACCCAGCCGAAGGATGATGCGGTGATCGAAGCTGTGGACGGCGTAGCGATCGGGGGTCGCCCCCTGCGACAGGACCTCAAGCAGCCGATCGTCCGAAGCCGGAGGAAGGGTCTTCACTTCGACGTAGACGTAGAGCCCCTCGAGAATCTCGAGTGCCTCGGCCAGTCGGGGGATCGGCTCTCCGTTGGGGAGTCGCTGACGGGCGATCGCCGTCCAGTCGTGTTCGGCGATTGGGCCCAAGGCAGGGATGGCCGGGTCGTGATGCACCACCAGGATCCCGTCTCGACTGGCGTGGATATCCAGTTCGACCGCGTCCGCCCCCAGAACTCTCGCGGCCCGGAAGGCCGCGGGAGAGTTCTCGTACTGCGAGCCCGAGGCGCCCCGATGCGCGATGACCCTCAGTTGTCCTCCGCCCGCTTGGCCTCGATCCAGTCGTTTTCCTTGAAAATCTCCCGGAGTTGGGCCCGGTCCTCGGCCGTCGGCGTGAGGGAGGCGCGGTAGGCCTCATAGGCCTCCGGGGACATCTCGTTCCCCTTCACGTCGAAGTGCATCCGGGCGTGGATACCAATCTTCCGGTTGAAGGCGGGATGCGGCACGTAGAGATGCTGCTCCGGGTTCGAGATGGCCAGATTGAGCCGGCTCACCAGGCGGGTGATTTCCTGCCGGTAGAGCTCCCGGCTGGCCTCATTCAGGGCGCCCATGTCGGCGGCAGACTCGACCTCTCGCTCGTTGAAGCGGCCCTTCAATCCCCAGACGTAGGCCCAGTGGGCGCTGGAGGAGCGGTCGTTCCCGAACAGATCGAACGCGGTGGGGATCCACTTGTTGAAGTAGCGCTGGATGATCTCCGGGGGAATCTTGCCGGCCTTGACGATCCGGAGCAGGCCGTTGTTCCCGGTGCCCAGGTGGAAGCTCTCCTCCTTGAGCATCGGGCCCATGGAACAGGCCAGCGGCTGAAAGGCCGAGGTCGAGAGCATCTTGAGCTGGAACTTGCCGTCCCGGTCGATGAACTGGGTGTAGGTGAAAAAGTCGAGCCAGTTCTCGACGATCTCGTTGAAGCTGCCCAGCAGCCGCTGGCCCTCCTCGGCCCGCCGTTCCAGCAGCTTCTGGGCTTCCCGGCGCCCCTCGTCTCCGAAGTGCTGGCAGAGCAGGTAGGACATCTGCCAGCCGTGGCGCATCTCCTCGGTCATCACCCGCATCAGCGCGAAGAGGTCGTAGTCGCTGGGGGCGTTCTGGAGCAGGGCCCGCTGC
>Ga0210073_1000145_pt1 | contig 13978 bp, 11 predicted proteins | sample Browns_ThreeSqC__2_FD_184853 | JGI IMG/M metagenome (GOLD analysis project Ga0210073, IMG submission 184853) | Wetland microbial communities from San Francisco Bay, California, USA, that impact long-term carbon sequestration - Browns_ThreeSqC_D2... | ecosystem: Environmental > Aquatic > Marine >...
ATCGGCGCGGGAATTTGATGACGGTCCTGGCCGAGCGTATACTTACCTTGTCGCCCACTTCCCGATGGAGTGGGCATGCCAATCACTATCAAACTGTCCCGTGAATTCTATGAGCGATTCGGAGACCGGATCGCGAACGAGTTCGTGGAGGTCTTGAATCAAGTGGATCTCGCCTACCGGGATGATCTGAGGGAAATCAACGAGGCCAACTTTCGTCGCTTCGAGGCGAAGCTCGACCGCTTCGAGGTGGAGGTGCGTCTGGAGCTTGCGGAATTCCGCGGCGAATGGGAGAAATTCCGGACCGAAATGCGCCAGGAGATGGCCGAATTCAAGCTGGAGATCCGGAGCGAGATGAGCGCCCTTCGCGAAGAGAACACCGGCCTCCGCGGCGACATGAATCGCGGCTTTGAGCGACTCCGCGCCGATATGCTCAAGTGGATGTTCCTGTTCTGGGCCACCTCGCTCCTCACCATGGTGGGGATACTCGTTACCGTCCTTCGGAGATGATCGTGTCCGGATGGGCCGGATCGCCATTCCTCAGGCAGTTCTCACCTCCAGACCTCGAACCGCAACCGCTGCAGCCCGGACCTTCCGGCGGACGTTATATTGTCGCCCTCGAATTCCCTGGTCTATCGCGCTGGGAGGAGTATTCGCGTGCCGTCCGTCTTGCCGATCAAACATCAACGCGAGCTTCCGCTCGACCAGCTGATCCTCCAGCAGCGGCCCGGCTCGGAGGCGATCGAGCTGGACGTGCTCTTCGTGGGGGCCGGACCTGCCGGACTCTCTGGCGCGATCGAGCTGGCTCGACTCGCCAAGCGGGATGGCGCCGAGCTCAACATCGGAGTGCTGGAAAAGGCCGGCGCCCTCGGCGAGCACAATCTCTCGGGGGCAGTGGTCAATCCGCGCGCCTTTCGCGAGTTGTTCCCCGAGCTCACCGATGCCGACTTCCCATTCCGCCAGCCGGTCACCCGGGAAGGGGTGTTTCTGCTCACCGAGGGACGGGCCGTGCGGTTGCCGACGCCGCCCACCATGCGGAACCACGGGTTTCATGTGGCCTCCATATGCGAGATCGTTCGCTGGCTGGGAACCAGGGCCGAGGAGCTGGGAGTCAACCTGTTCGCGGGATTCCCCGCGGCGGCGCTGTTGGTCGAGGGGAACGCCGTGCGCGGGGTGCGCACCACGCCGAGTGGTCTCGACCGGAACGGCCAGCCGATGGCGAGTTACAGCGAGCCCACCGATCTCACGGCCAGGGTCACGGTGCTCTCGGAGGGAACCCGCGGCACGCTTTCCCAGGCGTATCGGCAGTGGCAGAAGATTGGATCGCCCAACCCCCAGATCTTCGCACTGGGCGTCAAGGAACTGTGGGAGACCAGGGCTCCGCTGGAACGGATCGTTCACACCCTGGGTTGGCCTCTTCCTCGGGATGCGTTCGGGGGAAGCTGGATGTACCCGCTTACCCCCCATCTCGTGTCGCTCGGTCTGGTCGTAGGATTGGACTACCGGCAGTCCACCCTGGATGTGCACGGCCTGCTACAGCAGATGAAGACCCATCCGTTCTTCCGGGCGGTGCTCGAGGGTGGCGAGCTGGTCGAGTGGGGCGCCAAGACCATTCCCGAGGGCGGATACTACGCATTGCCCGAGCGACTCTACGGCGATGGCCTGGTCATGGTAGGAGACGCGGCCGGCTTCGTGGACGTTCCCTCATTGAAGGGGATTCACTACGCGATGCAGTCGGGGATCTTCGCCGCCCGGGCCATCCACCAGGCGATCAAGGGCGGGGAGGGCAAGCCCACTTCACTGGTGGCGTACGATAAGGCGATCCGGGACAGTTACATCGTCTCCGACCTCCATCGTACCCGGAACATGCGGCTCGCCTTTCAGGATGGCTTCGTGATGGGTGGGCTCAAGGCCGGGATCATGACGGTTACCGGAGGGCGATTCCCCGGCGGCCGGATCCCGATGCACGCTGACGCGGAGGTCGCCCGCGAGGTGGTGCCCGATACGGGCCCAACCCCGGACGGAAAGCTCACCTTCAGCAAGGTGGACGCGGTATTCAAATCGGGGAACGCGACCCGCGACACCATTCCTACCCATCTCCTGGTGGGGCCGGACGTGACTGGAGACGTGGCCGACTTCTACGCCCACCTCTGTCCCGCGGGAGTATATGAACGAGTCGGGGACCAGCTTCGCATCAATCCTCCGAACTGCATCGATTGCAAGGCCACCGATGTGGTTGGCCCCCGCTGGACGCCGCGCGAGGGCGGGAGCGGCCCCAAGTACCGCGCGATGTGAGGCGGGTACATTCGCATGATTGACGATTCCAACCGGCGAGTCTCCAGAAACTCCACCGTGCTGGCGGAGGAGCCGATCGACGTACGCCCTTCGTTCTGGCGGCGGCTGATCGCGCCTCCCGATCCGCTCCAGGTGGATGCCGGCGAAAGCGGCGAGATCCTGGTGGCCGAGGTCCGGTTACTCCTGGCCGTACTGCTGCTGGGGATTCCGGCGCTCGACCCGGCCCTGTTCCCCGGCGCGGGATTCGGACTCACCGCGCTGGCCGTCGTCGCCGCGGTGGCGGCCTACATCGTCACCCGCCGCGGTGAGTACCTCCCCTGGCTGGGCTTCGTAACCAGCGCCTTCGACGTTACCCTCGTCACGCTGGCCTTCGCCTTTTGGCTCAGCGTGGGCACGCCGACTGGACTTCGGAATAGCGAGATCGTCTTCGCGGCCTACTTCCTGGCCATCGGTGCCACCAGCCTGCGCTACGACGTCCGGATCTGCCTCATGGCCGGCCTGCTGGCCGTGATCGAGTACGCGATTGTTCTGCTCTACGCCGAGGGGCATTGGCTCCATACTCGGCCCGGGATGGCCCCGTTCACCGCGGGGCTCCTCAGCTGGGGGGCCCAGCTTCCCCGGCTGGCTCTGCTGGCCACCGCGGTGGCACTCAGCGCCACCACGGTGCTGCGCACCCAGAGCCTGCGGCGGCTGTCCCGGAGCGACCGGCTGACCGGTCTCCCCAATCGGGGGTACTTCGACGAGCGGGTGACGGCGGAACTGAGCCGGGCTCGGCGCCACGGGCTGCCGATCTCGCTCGCGATCATCGACGTGGATCACTTCAAGCGGTTCAACGACACCCTCGGTCACGCGGCGGGCGACATCGCCCTCAAGACCGTCGCCACTACCATCAGGAAGTCGGTGCGGGAGGGCGACCTGGTGGTCCGCTATGGCGGCGAGGAGTTCGTGGCTCTCTTCCCCGGCATGAACCCCGAGGCCGCGCTCGATCGGATGGAGCGAATTCGCCGCGCCGTGGCGGAGGCCGTGCTACCCGTCCAGACCCGGGAGGAGCCACCCACGGTCACCATCAGCGCGGGCGTGGCCGGTCTGGGAATTGATGGCGCCGACATCGACACGCTGCTGGATACCGCCGACGCCCGTCTCTATCAGGCGAAAGCGGGCGGGCGGAACCGCCTGGTGGGGCCGCCGGTTGAAATGCTCAACGCGCCACCCGGCTGGCGCATGAGCGGAAGCCACTTCCCGGGAGTCCCGCTCAAGCTTCAGTGAGCCAGGCTACGGTGCGGCCTTCGGTCTTCCGTCGGCTGCTTGTCAAGCCTGTAAATTTCCTCTACAGTACAGCTTCTATCGTCTTGTCTCCGGCGAATCTGCCTCCCATCATGGGAGGCAATGCCCGCAGCCCGAGCTACGAACATGTGGTCGCGTAACGCGCTCAAGGCCTCCGCCGCCCTGATTTCCACGGGCGCGGCTTTGGTCACGCTCCTCGCGCACGCCCAGTCGTGGGGTTGGCTGGCCGACGTAAACATGGGGCATCGGGCTCCTCCGGAGCCCGAGGTTTACTGGCTCGGTCTCACCCCCGTGTCCGACACCCTCGAGTCATTGGAAGACACCCTGCATCTGGCGGCGGTCGCCACCGACCGCCACGGCACCATGTTAGGGGGCCGGGCCGCGGTCTGGTCCACCGACGACGAGCAGGTAGCCTCGGTCGATTCCGCGGGTACGGTGGTCGCCGCCGGACGCGGCGCGGCAACCGTGTCGGTGAAGATCGGCAATCTCACCGCTCGCTCCCGGATCTTCGTCATCCCCAAGGTTCGTCGCGTCCGGATGCTGCCCGATACCGTGTGGCAGGGAACCGAGGGGAGTCAGCGGGATCTGGAGGCTTTCGGCGTGGATGCCAACGGCAACGCGCTCCGGGACCGGCCGGTCGAGTGGCGGACCAGCGATTCCAGTGTGATTCGGCTCGACCCCACCGGGCACGTTACGGCGCACGCTGCCGGTACCGCGACTGTCACCGCGACCGTGGACGGGATCACCGGCCGTATGGAGCTCACGGTGCTGCCAATTCCCGCCACCATGGGGCTGCTGGGCGGCGCCGGGCAGCGGGCTACCGCAGGTAAGCGGTTGGGAGATCCGGTGCAGATTGTGGTGCTTTCTCGGGGTGGCCGCCCCGTCCCGGGAGCACTGGTCAAGTTCGAGGTCCCGGAGGGGTGGGGCAGCACCGAGCCGGCGGCCGACTCGACCGACGCCAAGGGCCGAGCGCGAGCCCGGTGGACCCTGGGTCCTCAGCCCGGTCGCCAGCGCCTGACGATCCGGGTCACCGGCCTCGACAGCTCGCTGGTAGCCGTGGCTGAGGCCGATCCGGTGCCGGCCAACACCCGGATCTCGGCTCTGGCAGACAACCTGGACGGCCGGGTGGATGAAGCGCTCGCCCATCGGGTCGGAGTGCTGGTGACCGACACCAACGGGGCTGCATTGCCCGACATCCCGGTGGCCTGGACGGCGCTGGACGGCGGGACCATCGAGGCGGTCGAGTCCCGCACCGACTCGATCGGTGAGGCCCACGCGCGCTGGACCCTGGGCTCCAAAGCCGGTTCTCAGCGGGCCCGCCTGCAACTGGGCGATGTCCGCCAGATCCCCGGCCTGATCCTCCATGCCAACGCCCGGCCGGCGGCGGTGACTCAGCTCGCCTTCGTTTCGCCGCCCAAGAGTGGCACCGCCGGCCGCGCGCTGGGGACACTCCAGATCCTGGCTACCGACGCCCACAAGAATCCGGTGCCCGATCAGCCCCTGGTGCTGAGCAGCAAGCAGGGCTCGGTGAGCGAGACCCGGGTGGTGACCGACGCGCACGGGTTGGCCAAGGTCACCTGGACTCTTGGGACCACGGCCGGAGAGCAGACGCTGTCTGCGGAGGTCGCCGGCGCCACCACGCAGACTTCGCTTACCATCAAGGCGAGTCCAGGACCCAAGACCACCACCTCCAAGCCGAAGCCGACCACGAAGCCGGCCGCTAGTTCGAAATCGTCCCCTGCCAAGCCGGCCTCCTCCAAACCCGCCAGCCCGTTGGCTCATTGATGCAACGCGGGACCGATGTGATTCCGGGCGGTTTGCCCGGGGCGCCGGCACGCCGCGGTCGGGGCAGTCGCGGCAGTCAGGGGAGCCCGTGTAAGATGTTTCTCAACAATGACTTAAGTTACTGCTGCCACGGCGTGGAATTTGACGAGGATTCCGGTCCCAAGACCTGACGACCGATGACCGACCGCTCACCCGCCCTCAACAACTTCGGCGCGCTCCTTGTGGCTCTCGCTCTGTCCGCCTGCGGCAGCCAGAGCAAGAACCCCATGGCGCCCGCCACCGGCGATCTCCAGGTCAACGTGAGCGGCCTGCCCGTCGCCGCCTCGGCGCGGGTGGAGGTGACGGGACCCGGTGGCTTCTATCGCGTCCTCACGTCGAGTGGTCTGCTGGGCGGACTCGCCACGGGGGCCTACACGGTCACCGCCTCCTACGTATCGAGCGGCGGCCAGCTCTACTACCCCTCGATCAGCAACGGTACCGCCAATGTGACCTCCGGGAATACCTGGACGGCCACCGTCGCTTATGCCGTCGGCGCCACGCCGACCCTTAATCTTCAGTTATCGGGGGTCCAGCTGTTCCAGAGTGTCCAGCGACCCGACAACTCGGTCCCCATGGTGGCCAATCGAGATGCGCTGCTCCGGGTGTTCGTGACCGCGAGCGGTGCCAACACCGTCACGCCCATCGTGCGGGTTCGGCTCTACAACAGCGGCGTGCTGGTGGATTCGGTACTGGTGGGCGCCCCATCCGGTTCGGTTCCGTTGAGCGTCGACACCACCAACATGGCCACGTCCTGGAATGTGCTGATCCCGGCGGTCCGGATGCAGCCCAACCTCGGCATTCTGGCTGAGGTGGATCCTGCCAATCAGGTGCCGGAGCTGGACAAGACCGACAACCGCTGGCCCTCGAGCGGAACCCCGTTCGCCACCCAGGTGTTGCCGGTGGCGGCGCTGCACATGCGGTTCGTGCCGGTGCGGCAAGGAGGCATAACGGGAAACGTCAACAACGGGAACAAGGAAGCCCTGCTCGATCTCGCCCGTAGGATGTATCCGCTCTCCGCCTACGACATCGACGTGCGCGCGACCTATACCTCCAGCTCGGGTCCGCTGGTGAGCAACGACTCCAACGGCGCCTGGGGCGCGATTCTCACGGAGGTCGCAGCCTTGCGAGCCAGCGACGCGAGCACTCGGCAGTATTTTGGCGTCGTGGGTACCAGCTATAACAGCGGCTACGCGGGGCTGGGTTACATCGGCTCGCCGGTCGCGATCGGGTGGGACAAGAACGGAAGCGCGCCGACGGTGGTGACTCACGAGATCGGGCACAACTTCGGGCGACTCCACGCGCCCTGCGGTGTCACGCCGGCCGACGCCTCCTATCCCTACCCTACCGCCAACATCGGAGTCTGGGGCCTGGACCTGGGCAACCTGGCGCTCAAGTCGCCCGGCGGGTTCAAGGACATCATGAGCTACTGCGGACCCGACTGGGTGAGCGACTATACCTACGAGGGTGTGCTCAACTTCCGGGGCTCGGGGCCGGCCATCTTTGGCGCCGCGACGCAGCCGGCAGGCCCCGGCGTGCTGGTCTGGGGCCGGATCCGGCAGGACCGGCTGGTGCTCGAGCCGGCCTTCTCGGTGACGGCGCCGCCACGGCTGCCGGCACGACCGGGATCCCATCGGCTGGTCGGCCTCAGCGCGAGTGGAGCCACCCTGTTCGACCTGAGCTTTGCCGGAGACCTGGCGCCCGATCTTCCCGGTGGGCCCGAGGAGCATTTCGCCTTCGTGGTCCCGCTCGACCAGGTTGCAGACCTGGCGGAGATCCGGCTCCTCTCCGGCGGCCGCTCTGTCACGCGACGGCTCTCTCCCGCATTGGCGGCTCCTTCAGGACCGGCGCCCCTCGCGGCCAGCCGTGTCAGTGCTGAGGAGGCGGAGGTGAGGTGGGATCCGCAGTATCCGATGGCGTTGGTGCGGGACGCGGAGACAGGGGAAATTCTCTCGTTCGCACGGGGCGGGACTGCGCGCGTGGAGACGAGGACCGCAAGACTCGATGTGCAGCTTTCTACGGGAGTGGGAAGTCTTGGAGCGGTCAGGGTTCCGCTGAGATAGGACTGAGGACTGAGGGTGCCACGGGGGGAGCGCTTGAATGGGGGAATGGGGGAATGGCTGAATGCCTCCCTCACTCCCCCATTCTCTCACTCCTCCATTCCCGCACTCCCATCAATCGGCATTCGGCAATCATCAATCGGCAATCTCACAGCTCTCCCATCACCTTGATGATCACCCGCTTCTTTCGCTGCCCGTCCCACTCCCCGTAGAACACCCGCTGCCAGGGTCCCAGATCCAGCTTCCCGCCGGTGATGGGCAGGATCACCTCGTGGCCCACGGTGAGACTCCGCAGGTGGGCCGCGGCGTTGTCTTCACCAGTCTCGTTGTGACGGTACCGGCCGGGATCCCAGGGCGCGATAGTGTGCTCCAGCCAGTGCAGGATGTCGTGCCAGAGCCCCGACTCGTGATCGTTGACGAAGACCGAGGCGCTGATGTGCATGGCGGAGACCAGCACCATCCCCTCTTTCACTTTGCTGGCCTTGACCTGGTCGCTCACCTCATCGGTGATGTCGATGATCTCGTGGCGCTTCTTGGTCTCGAACCACAGGTAGTGGGTGTGGGTGGTGGTCATGGGAGTCAGGGAACGGGAAAGCCGGGAGGCATCAGGCATCGGGCATCAGGGGGTCGCCTGACCTACTTCCGATGCCCGTTGCCCGTTGCCCGATGCCAGTTCGACATTGGGTACCAAGTGCGCCGCCTCTCTTCACCTCAACAGCTCCTCTATCCTCACACTGGCATCCGTCTTCTCATCCCGGTATTTCACGATCACCGGCGTGTAGAGCGAGATCCCGGCGGCCTTACCGGGACCTGACGTGACCGGTCGGCTTCCGGGGACCACGACTGCTCCCGCCGGAATCTCCAACGGGCGATCCCCCTCGCGACGATAGACCCGGTCATGCACCAGGTCGAAGACCGCGGTCCCACCCGTCAGAATGACACCCGCGGCCAGGACCGCGCGTTCCCGGATCACCGCGCCTTCGTAGACCCCGCAGTTGCCGCCGATCAGGACTTCGTCCTCGACAATAACCGGCAGGGCTCCCGCCGGTTCCAGCACCCCCCCGATTTGGGCCGCGGCGGAGAGGTGTACACGTTTCCCGATCTGGGCGCAGGAGCCTACGAGGGCGTGGGAATCCACCAGTGTCCCTTCGTCGATGTAGGCACCCACGTTGATGTACATCGGGGGCATGCAGACCACGCCCTTCGCCAGATAGCAGCCGTCCCGAATGCTGGATCCACCCGGAACCAGCCGAATCCCGCTCTCGAGGCTCACCGACCGCAGGGGATAGGTGTCCTTGTCGAAGTAGGGAAACGGACCGCCGGTGGCGGCCGGCGCCAGCTTCCCGAGACGGAAGCCCAGCAGGATGCCCTGCTTGACCCAGGCATTGACCGTCCAACGTCCGTCCTGCCCTCGCTCCGCAGCGCGGACGGTCCCGGCATTGAGGGCGGTCTTGAGAGCGTCGAAAGCCCTCCGGGCGGCTGACTCCTGGCCGTCGGGGATGCCGCTGACGAACTGTTCGATGGAGTTGCGCAAGTCCGAGGGCATGTTGGGTGGGAAGGTAGCCGTCTTGACGCAGGCGTTCCACCACGGATGGCAAACCCTCCCATCCCGGTGCATCTTTGGCAGCCGTATGACGACCCTGGAACAACGCCTGGGAAGTGGCCTCGACGGTCGCTACACCGTCGAGCGGGAGCTGGGGCAAGGTGGGATGGCCATCGTGTTTCTGGCCCGCGACCTTCGCCACGGCCGCAAGGTCGCCCTCAAGGTCCTGCGACCCGAGGTCTCGGCCGCGATCGGGGCCGAACGCTTCCTGCGCGAGATCCAGCTGGCGGCCGGGCTCACCCACCCCCACATCCTCCCGGTCTACGACTCCGGCGAATCCGACGGTCTCCTTTTCTATGTGATGCCCAGCATGGAGGGCCGCTCCCTGCGGGAGCGTCTCGATAAGGAGAAGCAGTTGCCGTTGGACGAAGCCCTGCGCATCGCTCGGGAGGTTGCCTCCGCGCTCGACTACGCCCACCGCCACAATGTGGTCCACCGGGACATCAAGCCCGAGAACATTCTGCTTCATGAAGGCTCCGCCATGGTGGCGGACTTCGGGATCGGAAAGGCGTTGGGCGCGGAGGGCTCCACCACCCAGACCGGCCTCGCGGTGGGCACGCCCGCCTACATGAGCCCCGAGCAGGCCGGCGGCGATCGAGACGTGGACGGCCGGAGCGACCTCTACAGCCTGGGCTGCGTGCTCTACGAGATGCTGGCCGGTGAACCACCCTTCACCGGACCCACCGCCCAGGCGGTGATCTCCAAGCGCTTCGTCTCGCCAATCCCCAAGGTGAGGGCGGTGCGGGACATCCCGCCCGGCGTAGACGAGGCGGTGACCAAGGCGCTGGCCCGGACCCCGGTGGATCGGTTTCCCACCGCGGCCGAGTTCGCGGAGGCGCTCCGTGCCATCACGCGGGACGGCTCCACCCCTCGGCCCGTCCCCGTGGACCCCGGCGCCACCCAGGCCATCGCGGTCCTCCCGCTTACTAACATGAGCGCCGATCCCGAGAACGAGTACTTCAGCGACGGGATGACCGACGAGATCATCAACGTGCTGGCCAAGGTTCCCGGGATGCAGGTGGCTTCCCGCACTTCGTCGTTCGCGTTCAAGGGGAAGAAGGACCTGGATGTCAGGGAGATCGGCGAAAAGCTGGGCGTTGGAACCGTGCTCGAAGGGAGCGTTCGGAAGATCGGGAACCGGATTCGGATCACGGTGCAGCTGATCAAGATCGAAAGCGGTTATCACCTCTGGTCGGAGACGTACGACCGGCAGCTGGAAGACGTCTTCGCCATCCAGGACGAGATCTCCCACGCCATCGTCGATGCGCTCAAGATGCGCCTGGGAAGCGGTAGCACCGCCCACATCGTCGCTCCCACCAAGAACATCGAGGCCTACACCCTCTATCTGAAGGGGAAGTTCCTGGCCCACCGCTTGACCGAGGGTGGCAGCCGGAAGGCGCTGGAATTCTTCCAGCAGTCGCTCATGCTGGACGCCGGCTTCGCCCAGGCCTACGCCGGCATTGCCGACAGCTGGTGCAACCTGGCCGACGACTGGGTCGCTCCCGACGACGCCTATCCCCGGGCCAAGGCGGCCGCCACCCGCGCACTCGAGCGCGACCCCGATCAGGCCGACGCGATGGCCTCGATCGGCAAGGTGCTGTGCTGGCACGAATGGGACTTCACGAAAGCCGAGCAGGTGCTCCGGCGCGCCATTGCGATCAACCCCAGCTGCGCCGAGGCCCACTACGTCCTGGGTACGACGCTGCCGGCGTTGGGGAAGCTCGGTGAAGCGATCGAAGAGCTGCGAAAGGCCCTGGCGCTGGATCCGCTCTCTGGAGAAGTGAGCGGCTGGCTGGCCAGGTTCCTGTTGTACGCGAAGGACTATCCCGGTGCCATCGCCCAGGCGGAAAAGGCGCTCGATTTGGATGACCAGAATTTCCGGGCCTATCTCTACACCGGCTCGGCCCATCTGGCCATGGGGCATCCCGAGAAGGCCCTGGAGTGGTACCGGCGTGGCCAGGGCTTGGAAAAGGCAGTGCGCTCGTATGACGCGTTGATTGTCAGAGCGCTGGCGGCGCTCGGCCAACGGGAGGAAGCGGACGCGATTCTGGCCCGGCTCGACGAGGAGTCGCGCCGCGAGTACGTGCGGGCCGAGATCGTGGCGATGGGGTATGCGGCGGTGGGAGACCTGGATCGCGCGTTCAATTGCCTGGAGCGGGCCTACCAGGCGCGCTCAGCGGGGCTGGTGCTGTTGCAGCTGGATCCCGCGTACGAACCGCTCCGGCGGGATCCGAGATACGCAGACCTGGTGAAGCGGATTGGGTTGGCCGCAGCTGAGATGGGATTGAGTTCGCAGATTACCCAGATCCTGCACTGACAAGCCTCACCCCCTGGCCCCCTCTCCACTGTGTGGAGAGGGGGAACCTGCTCTTTGTGTGTAATCTGTGAATCTGTGGATCAGGCGGTCTTGATCGAAACGCTGATTTGAGGGGTCGGTAACTCGACGCCGGCTTCCCGCAGGGCGGCCAGCAACGGCGCACGGCGGGATTCGCTTAGCGGCACTAGGGGCAGCCGAAGCACATTCTGAATCTTCCCCATCGCGTGCAGCGCCGCCTTCACCGGACCGGGGTTGGTCTCGATGAAGTTGGCCTCGATCAGGGGCAGCACCCGGTAGTGAATCTCCCGCGCCGCGTCGAAGGTGCCGCGGAGCGCTACTTGGACCAGCGCCCGCATGTCCCGGGGAATTTCATTCCCCGCCACCGAGATCAGCCCGTCTCCGCCCGACGCGGCGATCGGCAAGGCCATCCAGTCTTCGCCGGACAGCACCGCGAACCCCTGAGGCCGGCCCAGCAGGATGTGCATGACCTGCTGCAGGTCGCCGCTGGATTCCTTGATCCCCGCGATGTTCCCATGCTCGGCCAGCCGGAAGACGGTCTCGGGCTTGAGATTCACCGAGGTACGGCCGGGGACGTTGTAGAGGCAGACCGGACAGCTCGACGCGTCAGCCACCGCGCAGAAATGGCGGTAGAGGCCTTCCTGGGTCGGCTTGTTGTAGTAGGGAGTGGCACTCAGAATCCATTGAGTGCCGAGGGCGCTGATGCGCTGGGCTTCGCGGACGGCGGCGGCGGTGTCGTTGTGGGTGGCGCCGGCCATGACCGGCACCCGGCCGTTGGCGGTCTGGAGCACCGTGGCGACCACGATGTCCCGCTCCGCCTCGCTCAGGGTTTGGGCCTCGCCGGTGCTGCCGCAGGGGACCAGGAAATCCATCCCCTCGGCGATCTGCCAGTTGACCAGCGCCCGAAGCGCCGGGAGATCGAGGCTGCCCGCCTCGGTGAAGGGGGTCACCAGCGCGGTGCCGCAGCCCCGTAACGCCGTCATGGCTCGCTCCCGAAGAGCATCCCCTCAAAAGTATAGATGCCGCGCTTTCCACGCAGCCACTCGGCCGCCGCCAGGGCTCCGGCGGCGAAGGCCTGGCGGCTCCGGGCCGAGTGCTCCAGCCGGACGGTCTCGTGGGCCGAGTCGTAGGTCAGGGTGTGGGTTCCGGGGACGGCGCCGGCCCGGATCGAGGTGATGGGGAACTCCCGGGAGGAGTCGACCTCCCGCACCTTCTCCCGGAGGCGGACCGCGGTGCCGGACGGGGCGTCCATCTTGGCCAGATGGTGGTGCTCGACGATGAATCCGTCGAACTCGGGGTGATCGGCGAACCGGCGGCTCAGGTCCCGCGCGGTCCGGAGGAAAAGCTGGACCCCGACCGAGAAGTTGGGACTGTAAAGGACGGCGCCACCGTGCCGCTGGACCGACTGTTCGAGCCGCGGCAGATGCTCGATCCAGCCGGTGGTGCCGGTGACCGTCGGGATCCCCACTGAGACCAGTCGGGTCAGGTTCTCGACCACGGTAGTTGGTTGAGTGAATTCGACGGCGACCTCGGCTCCGGCCAGGCGTTCGGCCGTGATGGCCTGCCCCTGCCGATTCTCCGCGCCGGTAATGATGGTCTGGATGGTGTGGCCCTGGTCCCTGGCCAACGCCTCCAGCGCCCGGCCCATCCGTCCGTAACCGATGATCGCGAGGCGCATGTTCAATTGCCGAGTGAAGATTGCCGAGTGCCGATCGGAGGGATCCCGCCCCTCCCATCACGATGAACAAATCCCTGCCCGCAATCTCAATCGTCAATCGGCAATCGGCAATCGACAATTGCAGTTACTACTCACTCCCCAAAAAACTCCCGATGCAGCCGCCGTACCGCCTCGGGTCCGTCGTCCTGGCCGACCACGAAGGTCATGTTGATCTCGGAGGATCCCTGCGAAATGACCTCGACGTTGATCGGGCCCAGGGCCTTGAAGACCCGGGCGGCGAGACCGGGAGTACGCCGCATGCCGATCCCCACCACGGCGACGATGGCTCGCCCGTCTTCGATGGTGGTTTCACCCAGCTCCTTGAGCTGATCCCGCAGCAGGTCGAGGCGGCTCCGGTCCTCGATGGTGAGTGACACGCTCACCTCGCTGCTGGCCAGAACGTCGACGACCACCTCGTTCTTTTCGAACACTTCGAACAGGGCCCGGAGGAACCCGTATTCCCCCAGCATCCGCGGGGCCCGCACCGTGATCAGGGTGATCGCCTGCTTGAACGACACCGCCCGCACCGGGGAGTCCCCCATCCGGAGCAGCTCGGCGTCGGGCGCGATCCGGGTGCCTGTGTGATCGGGAGCCCTGGAGTTGAGGACCACGATCGGGATCCCGGCCCGGATCAGGGGGACCTGGGTGGCGGGATGCAGCACCTTGGCCCCGAAGGTGGCCAACTCAGCGGCCTCGTTGTAGCTCGCGGCGGGAAGCGTCTTCGCGGCAGGGACGATCCGGGGATCGGCGGTCATCAAGCCGTCGACATCGGTCCAGATCTCGACTCGCTGAGCCTTGAGGGCTGCGCCCAGCAGGGCGGCGGTAAAGTCGGACCCCCCCCGGCCCAGCGTTGTAGGGACTCCCTT
>Ga0210073_1000146_pt1 | contig 13963 bp, 15 predicted proteins | sample Browns_ThreeSqC__2_FD_184853 | JGI IMG/M metagenome (GOLD analysis project Ga0210073, IMG submission 184853) | Wetland microbial communities from San Francisco Bay, California, USA, that impact long-term carbon sequestration - Browns_ThreeSqC_D2... | ecosystem: Environmental > Aquatic > Marine >...
GTCACCGCCACGGTGAGCTGGGCCCGCACCCCCGGGTCCACCGGCCGGGTGCAGGTCGTGCCCGAGCTGATCGACGTGCGCACCGGCGCGGCGGCCTGGCAGGACGCCTTTGACGCGGACCTGACCGACGTGTTCCAGGTGCAGGCCGGGATCGCGACCCGGGTGGCGGCGGCCCTGGGGGTCGCCCTCGGTGCCACCGAGCAGCGACAGCTCGCGGAGCGGCCCACCGAGAACCTCGCGGCCTACGATCTCTACTTGAAGGGGATGTCGCTCACGGCGAACGACCCGGCGACACTGCGGCAGGCCGCCGGGTACTTCGAGCAGGCGGCGGCACTCGACTCGGGGTTCGTCGATGCGTGGGCACGTCTGAGCCGGGCGCTCAGCAATCTCTACTTCAATGGCACCCCCGATCCGGTGGTCGGGAACCGGGCCCGCGAGGCCGCCGAACGGGCGCTCGCGCTCGATCGGGACCGCGCCGCGGGGCACGCCGCCCAGGCGCTGTACTACCGCAACGTCCCCAAGAACATGGTGCAGGCGGAAGAGGAGATGGCGCTGGCGCTCCAGGCCGATCCCAATGACCCGGACGTGCTCCGGGCCATGGCCGGCATGGAGCAAGCGCTCGGGCGCTGGGACGACGCGCTCACCCATCTCGAGCGCGTGCGGCGGCTCGACCCGCGATCCCTGGGCACGATGAGCGCGCTGGCGTCCCTGCAGCTCCGGCTGCGCCACTATCCCGAGGCGGCCGCGGCCGCGGCCGAAGCGCTGGCGCTGTCGCCGGCCGATCCCAATGTCGTCCAGCTGGGGGTCATGTGTCGCCTGGCTCAGGGCGATCTGGCCGGTGCGCGAGCCATGCTCAAGGACGTGCCCGGCACGCTCGCGGAGCCCGCGCTGGTGGCGTATTTCGCCACGTACAACGACCTCTACTGGGTGCTGGACGACCGCCAGCAGCAGCTGCTGCTGCGGCTGCCGGCGTCGGCGTTCTTCGACGACCCCGCGGCGTGGGGGTCGGTGTTCATGCAGACGTATTGGCTGCGGGGCGACCGGGCCCGGGCCCGCGCCTATGCCGACAGTGCCCGGGTGGCGTTCGAGGACCAGCTCCGCGGCGCCCCGGACGATCCCCAGCTGCACAATCTCTATGGGCTCGCCCTCGCCTACCTGGGGCGGAACGAACAGGCGATCGCCGAGGGCGCGCGCGGGCTGGCGCTCCTGCCGATCAGTCGCGACGCGATGAACGGGGCGTACTACCAGCACCAGCTGGCTCGCATCTACCTCCTCGTGGGGCAGCCGGAGAAGACGCTCGACTTGCTCGAGCCACTCCTGCGAGTCCCCTACTTCCTGTCGCCCGGGTGGCTGCGGATCGACCCCACGTTCGCGTCGCTCAAGGGCAATCCGCGCTTCGAGCGGCTGCTCGCGGGAGGGGCCGAGGCTCGATGACGACCGCCGCCCGCGCCTGTCCGGCGTGTCATACGCCGCTTCCCGAGCAGGCGCAGTTCTGCCTCCACTGCGGACATGCCACGCCGACGGATCCCGGGACGCCGCCCCGCACAGCGGCGACCGGCGTGGTCGAGGTGGCCCGCGTACGCGCCGCGCTCGCCGACCGGTATCGCATCGAGCGGGTGCTCGGCGAGGGCGGCATGGCGACGGTGTACCTGGCCGAAGACGTCCGCCACCGGCGCAAGGTCGCCGTCAAGGTGATGCGGCCGGAGCTGGCCGCCACGCTCGGCGCCGAGCGGTTCCTGCGGGAGATCGAGATCGCCGCGCAGCTCACCCATCCGCACATCCTGCCGGTCTACGACTCGGGAGCCGTCCAGAGCCTCCTCTACTACGTGATGCCGTACGTCGAGGGGGAGTCGTTGCGCGAGCGGCTGGCGCGCGAAGGGGCGCTGCCGGCGGACGAGGCGCTGCGCCTCGCGCGCGAGGTGGCCGAAGCGCTCGCGTACGCGCACCGCCGCGGCATCATCCACCGCGACATCAAACCGGCGAACATCATGCTGGGCGAGGGCCATGCGCTGGTGGCGGACTTCGGCATCGCGCGGGCGCTCGACAACGACGCCGGGCTGACGGGCACGGGCCTCGCGGTCGGGACGCCGCAGTACATGAGCCCCGAGCAGGCGTCGGGGGCGAAGGACGTGGATGCGCGGTCGGATATCTACGCGGTGGGCGGCGTGCTGTACGAGATGCTGGCGGGCGAGCCGCCGTACGCGGGGCCCACGCCCCAGGCGATCCTGGCGCGCGCCCTCACCGAGGAGCCGCGCCGGCTGACGAGCGTGCGGGCGGGCCTCCCCGCCGTGGTGGAGACGACCGTGCGGCGGGCGATGGCGCGCAGCCCCGAGGACCGCTACCAGTCGGCGGCCGATCTCGCCGCGGCGCTGGTCGAGACGTCCGACGGCGTGCGCTCGGGCGGCGTGGCGCCGGTCGCCGCCGGGCCCGCACCGGCCCGCGTGATGGCGCTGTTCGGCGTCGCGGCCGCCGGCCTGCTGGCGCTGATCTGGGCGGTGATGCGACAAGTGGGCCTGCCGCCGTGGGTGTTCGCGCTCGCGGTCGGCCTGCTCGCGCTCGGCGTTCCGATCCTGCTGCTGACCCGGCACGCCGAGGCGCGGCGTCTCGCGGGACGGGAGGTGCGGGGCGTCCGGCGCTGGCTCACCTGGCAGACGGCGATCGCCGGCGGCGTGCTGGCGCTGCTCGCCTGGGCTGGCGTGGCGACGGCGCTGGCGCTGAAGGGTACCGGGGGACGATCGAGCGCCGGGAGCACCCGCATCGCCGTGCTGCCGTTCGAGAACCGCGGCGATTCGAGCGAGGCGTACTTCGTGGACGGCATCACCGACCAGGTCCGGGGCAAGCTCGCGGGCCTGGCGGGCTTCCAGGTGACGGCGCGCACCAGCTCGGACCAGTACCGCGACGCCGCCAAGTCGCCCCAGGTGATCGGCCGCGAGCTCGGCGTGGACTATCTCCTGACCGCCACCGTGAACTGGGCACACGAGACAGGCGGGGCCGGCCGGGTCCAGGTAGTGCCTGAGCTGATCGACGTGCGCACCGGCGACGTGACCTGGCAGCAGTCCTTCGACGCCGCGCTCACCGACGTGTTTCAGGTGCAGTCGGACATCGCGGTGCGGGTCGCCGGCGCGCTCAACGTGGCGCTGGGGGCTGGCGAAGCGCGTGAGGTCGCGGCCCCGCCCACCAAGAATCTGGCGGCCTACGATGCGTTCCTGAAGGGCGACGAGGCAAGCCAGGCGGGTGGCTCAACCAGTCAGCGGCGGGCTGTGAACTTCTTCGAGCAGGCCGTGGCGCTGGACTCGACGTTCGCCGAGGCGTGGGCGCGCCTGTCGCTGGCGCAAGGGAACTTGTTCTTCGGGAACCCCACGCCGGAGGCTGCGGAGGGCGCGCTGCGCGCGGCGCAGCGCGCCCGGGCACTGGCCCCCGAGGCGCCCGAGTCCTACGCGGCGATGGGCTTCTACTACGCCAACGTGCTGTTCGACTTCGTACGAGCCCGCCGGGAGTTCGACGACGGACTGCGTCGCGCGCCCAGCCACCCCCGACTGCTGCAGGGCAGTGCGTTCACGGAGCGCGCCCTGGGCCGGTGGGATGCCGCGGTCGACGTGCTGCGCCGGGCGCAGTCGCTCGACCCGCGCTCGGTCGGCGTGCAGGTCAACCTGGCGAGCGACCTGCTGTGGCTCCGCCGCTATGGCGAGGCGCTCGCGGCCATCGATGGCGCCCGGACGCTGGCGCCCAACAGTCTCAACCTGATCGAGGGCAAGGCGATGGTGTACCTGGCCCAGGGTGATCTGAGCGGCGCCCGCGCGGTGATCCACGACGCGCCGGCGGAGATCGAGCCCACGCGCCTGGTCGCGTACGTCGCGGGAACCTGGGACCTCTTCTGGCTGCTCGATGACGACCAGCAGCGCCTGCTGCTCAGGCTCTCGCCGGGGGCGTTCGATGACGATCGCGGGGCGTGGGCCCTGGCGCTCGCCGCCACCTATGCGCTCCGCGGTGATGCCGCCCGGGCCCGCGTGTACGGCGACTCGGCGCGGATCTGGTACGAAGCGAAGCTTCGCGCCACGCCGGACGACAACTATCTGCTCGCCCTCTCGAGCGTGGCGCTCGCGTACGCCGGCCGGCGCGACGACGCCATCAGGAACGGAGAGCGGTCCGTGGCCCTGTTGCCCGTGACCAAGGATGCGTTCTCGGGGGCCTACAACCAGCACGTCCTGGCGCGCACGTACACCATCCTCGGCGAGCGCGACAAGGCCATCGACCAGCTGGAGGCGCTGCTTGCCGTCCCGTACTTCCTGTCGGCCCGCTGGCTCACGATCGACCCGACCTTCGCCCCGGTCCGGGGCAACCCGCGGTTCGACAAGCTCACCGCCGGACCCTAGCGCGGAGTCCCGGCCCGGGATCCGGGGAGGATTGACCCCAGCCGCGCCCACCGGCTAGCCTCCACGGCTATGGCCGGCGATTCGCTCATCGTCCGCGGCGCGCGCGAGCACAACCTCCGCAACATCACCGTCGCGATCCCCCGCAACACCCTCACGGTGATCACCGGCCTCTCGGGGTCGGGCAAGTCCTCGCTGGCGTTCGACACCATCTACGCCGAGGGCCAGCGCCGCTACGTCGAGTCGCTCTCCGCCTACGCCCGGCAGTTCCTGGGCCTGATGGAGAAGCCCGACGTAGACGCGATCGAGGGGCTCTCGCCCGCCATCTCGATCGAGCAGAAGACCGCCGGCGCCAACCCGCGCTCGACCGTCGGGACGATCACCGAGGTCTACGACTACCTCCGCCTGTTGTGGGCCCGCGGCGGCACGCCGCACTGTCCCAACGACGGCTCGCCGATCCAGCGCCAGAGCGCCTCGCAGATCACCGACCTGATCCTGCAGTGGCCCGAAGGCACCCGCATCGAGGTGCTGGCGCCGCTCGTCCGCGGGCGCAAGGGCGAGTTCCGCGACCTGTTCGAGTCGGTCCGCCGCCAGGGGTTCGTGCGCGTGCGCGTGGACGGCGAGACCTGCGACCTCGCCCAGGTCCCGAAGCTGCTTCGCCGCAAGAACCACGACATCGCTGTCGTCGTGGACCGGCTGGTGGTGCGGCGCGCCGACCGGGGCCGGCTCGCCGACTCGATCGAGACCGCCCTCAAGGCGGCGGAGGGGACGGTCGAGGTCGTGCGGCCGGGCACGGCGAAGCCCACGCTGTTCTCCGAGCGCTACGCCTGCCCGCAATGCGGCCTGTCGCTCCCCGAGCTCGAGCCCCGGCAGTTCTCGTTCAATTCGCCCTTCGGGGCGTGCCCCGACTGCTCGGGACTCGGCACCCGGCGCGAGGTCAGCGCCGACCTCGTGCTCGGCGACGCCGGGTTGTCGATCCTCGAGGGTGTGATCCTGCCGTGGGGCGAGCCGAGCGGCTACCTGCGCAAGGTGATCCTGCCCACGCTGGCCCGTACGTTCAAGTTCAGCCTCGACACGCCGTGGCAGGACCTGCCGGCAGGGGCCCGCAAGGCCATCCTGAGCGGCGCTCCCGGGAAGACGCTCACCTACCAGTGGGATAGCCAGCGCTTCCACGGCTCGTACCAGTCGGGGTGGGAGGGCGTGCTGAAACACGTCGAGCGGCGCTATCGCGAGACCACGTCCGATGCCGTGCGGGACCAGCTCGGCGAGTTCATGGTGGAGCAGGCGTGCCCCACGTGCGCCGGCAAGCGGCTGCGGCCCGAGAGTCTCTCGGTGCTCGTCCACGGCCGGAGCCTCGGCGACGTGGTAGAGCTGTCGGTAGCCAACGCGCTCGAGTTCTTCCAGGGCATCCCGGTGCGCGGCAACGGCCGCGCCGGGCTCGATCCCGGGATCGCGCGGCCGATTCTGAAGGAGGTGCTCGACCGGCTGCGCTTCCTGGCCGACGTGGGGCTCGAATACCTGACCCTCGGCCGGTCGGCGCAGACGCTCTCGGGCGGCGAGGCCCAGCGCATCCGCCTCGCGACGCAGATCGGGTCCCGGCTCGTGGGCGTGCTGTACATCCTCGACGAGCCTTCGATCGGGCTGCACCAGCGCGACAACGAACGGCTGCTCGCCACGCTGCGCGAGCTGCGCGACCTCGGCAACACCGTGCTCGTGGTCGAGCACGACGAGGAGACGATCCGCGCGGCGGACTACGTTCTCGATCTCGGGCCCCGGGCCGGCCGCCACGGTGGCGAGGTCGTCGCGGCGGGCACGCTGGCGGACGTGCTCGGCCACCGCGACTCGCTCACGGCGCGCTATCTCCGCGGCGAGCTGCGCATCCCCGTGCCGCCGCGCCGACGCCTGGCCGATCCCGCGCGCGCCCTGCAGGTCGTCGGCGCGCGCCAGCACAACCTCCAGAACCTCACCGTCGAGTTCCCCCTGGGCCTGTTCATCGCCGTGACCGGCGTCTCGGGATCGGGCAAGTCCACCCTCGTCACCGACATCCTGTACCACGCCCTGGCGCGCCACTTCTACCACGCCAAGGTGGTGCCCGGCGCGCACGACCGGCTGGTGGGTCTGGAGCACGTGGACAAGGTGATCGACATCGACCAGAGCCCCATCGGCCGGACGCCGCGGTCCAACCCCGCGACCTACACGGGGCTGTTCACGCCGATCCGCGAGTTGTTCACCATGCTCCCCGAGGCCAAGCTGCGCGGCTATGGGCCGGGCCGCTTCTCCTTCAACGTGAAAGGCGGCCGCTGTGAGGCGTGCCAGGGAGACGGCCTGGTGAAGGTCGAGATGCACTTCCTCCCGGACGTGTACGTCCCCTGCGAGGTCTGCAAGGGCCGGCGGTACAACCGCGAGACCCTCGAGGTCCGCTACAAGGGGAAGTCCATCGCGGATGTGCTGGACCTCACGGTGGCCGATGCCCTCGAGTTCTTCGAGGCCCAGCCGCGCATCCGCGCGAAACTGGAGCTGCTCAACGACGTAGGATTGGGGTACATCCACCTGGGACAGTCGGCCACGACCCTGTCGGGCGGCGAGGCCCAGCGCGTGAAACTGGCGACCGAGCTGGCCAAGCGCGACACGGGGCGCACCCTCTACATCCTCGACGAGCCCACCACCGGTCTGCACTTCGAGGACGTGCGGCTGCTGCTCGAGGTGCTGCATCGGCTGGTGGACAAGGGCAACACCGTCATCGTCATCGAGCACAATCTCGACGTGGTGAAGACGGCCGACTGGGTGATCGACCTCGGCCCGGAGGGCGGGGCCCCGGGCGGGCAGGTGGTGGCGGTGGGGACGCCGGAGGACGTAGCGGGGGTGCGCGGCTCGCACACCGGCCGATTCCTGCGGCGCCTGCTGGCCCGGCGCGCCTCGTGACCGGCGGCACCGTTGGCGCCCGGCCGGACCGGGTCGTAGACTAGAGCGTCGAGGAGCGTGAGCATGTTCTGGGACGCCGTCGCGCCGATGGTCGTAGTGAGCACCCTGTTCCTGTCCGCGGGCGCGGTCCTCATCCTGCGCGGCCCGCTCGGCCGGGCGTTCGCGGACCGGATCGCCGGGCGCCACTCGGCGGCCGACCCGGAGGCCCAGGGCCTGCGCCAGGACATCGAGGACCTGCGGGCGGAGCTCGCGGCGGTGCAGGAGCGCCTCGACTTCGCGGAACGATTGCTCAGCCGCGGGCGGGACCGGGAGCAGCTGCCCCGGGGCGCCCCGTGAGCCCGGACGGCGTGTGGGTCTTCGTGCCGATCGCCGGGATGGCGACGGCCTCGTTCTTCATGTTCGGCGTGTACAAGCTGGTGACGCGGTGGCTCGACGTGAAAGCCCGGCGCGAGACGGCCGTGCCGTCCGAGGACCTGCGCGAGCTGCAGCGCGAGGTGGACGACCTGCGCGCGCTGCCGGGGCGGCTCGCCGAGCTGGAGGAGCGTCTCGACTTCGCCGAGCGGCTGCTGGCGCGCGAGCGCGAGCGGGTGCTCAAGCCCGGATCGTGATCCCATGGATACCCCGTTCGTCGTTCCCGTGGTCTTCTTCATCGCGATGGCATCGGTCTTCATCCTGCGCGGGCCCCTCGGGAAAGCGCTCGCCGACCGCGTCGCGGGACGCCACATCCATCCTGCCGAGCGGCCTGACGGCGAGCCGGTGACGGCCGAGCTGGAGGAGATGCGCCTGCGTCTCACCGAGCTCGAGAACCGCGTGGATTTCGCGGAACGCCTGCTCGCCAAGGGGCGCGACGGCGACCGGGTCGGGCCGGCCCGTTGACGCGCACGAACCGGGTCGCGGCGCATGGATGACGCGATCAAGCTCTTCCTGGTGCTCGTGGGCGTCGCCGGCGCGGGCAGCCTCGGCTATCTGGTGTTCGGGGCCGCCCGCGTCGCCCTCCGCCGGATGGAGCGTCGCGCGGGACTGACCGGCGCCGCCGGCGCGACGCCCGCGGACATCGACGACCGGCTCGCCGCCCTCGAGGAGGCCACCGGGCGCCTCGCCGAGCTGGAAGAGCGCGTCGATTTCGCCGAGCGGATGCTCACCCGGCAGCGCGAGGCCGACCGCCTCGACGCCGGCGGACGCTGAGGCGCGGATGCAGATCCAGGAGCTGATCCTCATCGTCGGCATGCTGGCGGCCGGGACCTGGATGTTCCGGCCCGTCGTGCTCGCGATCGCCGAGCGGCTGCGCGGCGGCCGTGTCACGGACGGCGAGGCCCAGCGCCAGATGGAGGCCGTGCGCGAGGAGCTGCTCGCCGAGCTGCAGCAGACGCGCCGCGAGATGGTGGAGTTGGGCGAGCGCGTGGACTTCGCCGAGCGGCTGCTGGCCCAGAACCGGGCCGCGCAGGGGCTGCCCCCCGGCGAGCGCCGCTAGGGGGACGTCATGATGCAGGGGGAGATGCTGGTCGTCGTCGTCGCCTCGCTCCTGACCATCGGGGCGGCCACGCGGCTCCTCGCGCCGATCGCGCGCGGGCTCGGGGAGCGGCTGAAACGCGGCGGCGGGGGCCCGGACGTCGAGGTGCTGCGGCAGGAGATGGACGGCCTGCGGGAGACGCTCCAGCAGGCCTGCGGCGACGTCGCCGATCTGCAGGAGCGCGTCGATTTCGCCGAGCGGCTGCTCGCGCAACAGCGCGAGGCGGCCCGGCTCTCCGGAAAGTGAGCACCGCGATATGGAAGACATCATCGCGATCGTCCTGCTGTTCGGCGGCGGCACGTTCGCGGCCATCGCGTATTCGCCGATCGGCCGCGCCTGGGCCGACCGGATCCGCGGCCGGGTGGCGGTTGACCCGGAGGCCGAGGCCGGGCGGGCCGAGCTGGCGGAGTCGGTCGATGCCCTGCGCCGGGAGGTGGCGGAACTCGCGGAGCGGGTAGATTTTACGGAGCGCCTGCTGACCCGGGGCCGCGAGCAGAACGGCGCCGGCGCGGGCGATGTTGCCCGGTGAAACACCCACACCTACGGAGCCGTACGTTCCTTACATGATGCAGGTGGTCGTGCAGACGCCGTTCCCCACGCCACCCAGTCCGCCCCCGGACCCGAACTTCCTGGCGATGCAGGCGTTCGACCTGCTCGCCACCGTCGCGGTCGCGGTCGCGGTCATCCTGGTGGTGCGCTGGGTGGTGATGTCGCCGATCGGGCAGGCCATCGGGGATCGGCTGCGGGGGAAACGGCACGGGCCGCTGACGGGGGAGCAGGAGGACCGGCTGGCGCGGATCGAAGCCGAGATGCAGGCGCTGCGGGGCGATCTGGGCGAGGTCTCCGAGCGGTTAGATTTCGCCGAGCGGGTGCTGGCCGAGCGCCGTGACCGGCGGCTCGGCGCGGGGCCCTGAACGTGGAGTGGTGGATCTTCCCGGCGATGGCCGGGGCGTTCTCGTCGGCGCTGATCGCGCGGTGGTTCTTCCAGTCGCCGATGGCCGAGGCGATGGCCGAGCGGGTGCGCCAGCAGGCGCGGCGGCGCCGGCACTGGAAGGGGTTCGGCGGGGAGTGGGTGGATGCCCCACCCGACGAGTCGGGCACGGACGAGCGCACGCACGCGCTCGAAGAGCGGTTGAATCAGGTGGAAGGGCAGCTGGCCGAGATGGTCGAGCGACTGGATTTCGCCGAGCGCCTGCTCGCTGAGCGGCGCCGAGAGCAGCTCGGCGCGGGACACTGACCGCGCGGGAAGAACGCGAGGAGCGCCATGGGGATCTTTGACCGTCTGTCGACGCTGATCCGGTCGAACATCAACGACCTGATCTCGCGCGCCGAAGACCCGGAAAAGATGCTGAACCAGCTGATCGTGGACATGCGCACCCAGCTGGCCAAGGCGAAGCAGCAGGTGGCGGCCGCGATCGCCGACGAAAAGCGCCTCTCGGCCCAGGTCGAGCAGGAGCGCAAGCTCGCCGAGGATTGGGAGAAGCGCGCGGTCCTGGCGGTGCAGGAAGGCCGCGACGATCTCGCCAAACAGGCGCTGCTGCGGCACAACGAACACGCGCACGGCGCGGTGCAGCTGCACGAGACGTGGGTGAAGCACCGCGAGGAAACCGACAAGCTCAAGGGCTCCCTGCGCCAGCTCAACGACAAGATCGAAGAGGCGAAGCGCAAGAAGAACATCCTGATCGCGCGGCAGAAGCGCGCCGAGGCGCACAAGCGCATTCAGGAGACGATGTCGTCCATCGGGGACAAGAGCGCGTTCGAGACCTTCGACCGGCTCGCCGAGGCGATCGAGCACGAGGAGCGCAAGCTCATCGCGGCGGCCGAGGTCACCGAGGACCTGTCGGGCGACACGCTGATCAAGCAATTCGCGGCGTTCGAGGAGAAGGCCGACGCCGACCAGCAGCTGCTCGCCCTCAAGCAGAAGATGGGGCTGCTCGCCCCCGGCGCGCCTCCCGAGGCGCGGCAGCTGGGCAAGGGCGCGGCCGAGGCCGAGCTGGTCGACGACGACGAAGCGGGGACCGGCCACTAGGCCGGTCTCCTCCCCTCCGCAGCGCCGCCGTGCCGCCGTCCGCGCACCGCTTCCTCATCCTGGCCGACGGCCAGTTCGACCCCCTCACCTCCAAGACCGCCAACTCCTGCATCCGCTACTTCCCGGAGCGGATCGTCGCGGTGCTCGACCGCCGCCAGGCCGGCCGCACGGTCCAGGACGTCCTCGGGTACGGCGGCGCGATCCCCGTCGTGGCCGACCTGGTGGACGGCATCTCGCGCGGCGCGGGGGCCACCGCCGTGCTCGTCGGCATCGCCCCGGCCGGGGGCCGCCTGCCGGACGAGTGGCGCGGCTGGCTGCGGGAGGCCCTCGCCCGCGGCCTCGAGATCTGGAGCGGCCTCCACACCTTCATCGGAGACGACCCCGAGCTCGGGGCACTCGCGCGGGAGCGCGGGGTGCGCATCCTCGACGTGCGCCGCCCGCCCCCCGACCTCCCCGTGGCCGACGGCCGCGCCGCCGAGGTGGATGCCCTCGTCGTCCTGGCGGTCGGCTCGGACTGCAACGTCGGCAAGATGACGGCGCAGCTCGAGCTGCGCGACGCCCTGGTCCGCCGCGGGCACCGCACCAGCTTCGTGGCGACCGGGCAGACGGGGATCTTCATCGAGGGGTGGGGCATCGCCGTGGACGCGGTGGTCGCCGACTTCATCGCCGGCGCGGCCGAGCAGCTCGTGATCCAGGGCGCGCGCGATCACGACATCGTACTGGTCGAGGGCCAGGGGAGCCTGATCCATCCCGGATACTCCGGCGTCACCCTGGGCCTGCTGCACGGGTCGTGTCCCGACGCGATGATCCTGTGCCACCAGGCCAGCCGCGACTGGATCGGCGACTACCACGGCCGCTCCCCGTGGGTCCGCATCCCCCCGCTCGCCGAGCTGGTGGACCTCCACGAGCGCGCCGCCGCGCCGGTGCGGCCCGCCCGGGTGATCGGCGTCTGCCTCAACACATTCGATCTCACGGAACAGGCGGCGCGCGAAGCGGTGGCCCGTGCGCGCGAAGAGACCGGCCTGCCGGCCACCGATCCGGTGCGCTTCGACCCGGCGCCGCTCGTCACCGCCATCGAAGAGGCCGCGGCCGCCCTCCGCTGACACGTGCGTGAAAAGGATGACGCCCGCGGCGTTCCGGTACGGGACGCCGCGGACGATCGCGTTATGGTGGGCGCGTGATCACCACCGCCCACCTCACGGCCGAGGTCCACCTGGTGCTGTGCCGCGCGCGCCGCACCCGCCTCGGTCTCTGGACCCTGGCGCTCCTCGCGGCCACCACCGCGCTCGCGATCCACGCGGGGGTCGCGGACGCCGGGCGCACGGCGTCGCGGCTCGGCCTGCTCGCGGGTCTCATGGGGGCCGGGTTCTGCGCGGCGTCGGATGCTGACCGGGCCGCGCTCGACCTCGCGCGCGCGCACCCGGTGACCGCCCTCGCGCTGGCGTCCGGTCGCTGGGCGGCGCTCGCCCTCCTGGGTGCGACCGTCGCGTCGCTCCACGTCGCGGTCCTCGGCTTCACCGGGGCGCTCGGTCCCGGGGCCGCAGCCGCCGGTCTCGCGGCGGGAGTTGGGGCCGCGGGTGCCGCCGCCGGGGCGGGCTTGTGCGCGGCGTGGTTGGGCGGCAACGCGCTCGTCGGCGGCCTGTTCGCGTACGTCGTGCTCGCGAGCGGCGTGCCCCCCGATGTGTGGGTCATCATCGTCCGGCCCGGCGTGCTGCGCACCGCGGGCGCCGTGGTGCTCGAGTTCCTCCCGGGGCTGTGGCGCTACCGCGAGCTCGCCGCCGGCGACCTGGGCGCATGGTGCCACGCGGGCGCATGGGCGGGAGGCGGCGTGGCGGTGGCGGCGTGGCTCCTGGCGGGACGGCGCCGGTGACGGCACCGCTCGAGGCCCGCGACGTGGTCCGGCGGTTCGGCCGGGGACGGTGGCGCGTCGTCGCCGTCGCCGGGGTCTCGCTCACGCTCGCACCGGGCGAGATCGTCGGCGTCGTGGGTGCCAACGGCGCGGGGAAGACCACGCTGCTGCGCGTCCTCGCCGGCCTGCTCGACCCGCATCACGGCACCGTGCGCATCGCCGGACACCCGCCGGCGACGCCCGCCGCGCACCGGGTGCTCGGCTTCGCACCCGACGCGCCGGCATTCCCGCCGGGCCTGACGGTGGCCGAGGTGCTGCGCACCCTCGCCGCATTCCACGCGGGACGGGCCGGCGTCCGCGCCGCGGCGGAGCGCGCCATCCGCCTCGCGGGACTGGACGAGGTGGCCGGGCACCTCGCGGCCACGCTCTCCGCGGGTTGGCGGCGCCGGCTCGCGCTCGGCCAGGCCATGCTCGGGGCGCGCCGCGTCCTGCTGCTCGATGAGACCCTCGCCGGCCTCGACCCGGTAGCGCGGCGCGCCGTCTGCGAGCAGCTGGCCGCGCTCGCGGCCGACGGGGCCGCCGTCCTGCTCTCGTCCCACGACCTTGCGGCCGTGGAGCGGCTCGCCGCGCGGGTCCTGGTGCTGCGCGCCGGGACCGTGGTGCGGGAGGCGCGCACGAGCGAGCTGCTGGGCGAGCGGGTGCTCGAGGTGACGCTCGACCGCCGCCCGGCGATCACGCCGGCGGGCTTCCGGCGCACCGCCCGCGGGCTCGAGCTCGATGTGGGCGAGGAGACCGTGGAGGCGGCGCTGGCGCGCTGCCGCGCCCTCGGGGTCCCGGTCCGCGGCTCGCGCGTGCGGCTGCGGACGCTGGAGGACGTCGTGGTCGAGGCACTCGGCGATCCCGCACTGCCGCGTTGACGCTGGGCCGCCCCGCCGCCTAGGTTTCCCCGGCCCCGGCGCGACGGAGTCGATGAGTCTCTCCCTCTACAACACGCTCACCCGCTCGGTCGAGCCGTTCGCCCCGCTCGCGCCGCCCCGCGTGACGCTCTACACCTGCGGTCCCACGGTGTGGAACTACGCGCACATCGGGAACTTCCGCACCTTCCTCTTCGAGGACCTGCTGCGGCGCCATCTCGAGGCGTCCGGGTACGACGTCTTCCACATCATGAACCTGACCGACGTGGACGACCGGACCATCAAGGCGGCGGCCGCCGCCGGCAAGCCGTTGGCGGCGCACACCGAGCCGTATGCGCAGGCGTTCTTCGCGGACCGCGACTTCCTCCG
>Ga0210073_1000152_pt1 | contig 13774 bp, 7 predicted proteins | sample Browns_ThreeSqC__2_FD_184853 | JGI IMG/M metagenome (GOLD analysis project Ga0210073, IMG submission 184853) | Wetland microbial communities from San Francisco Bay, California, USA, that impact long-term carbon sequestration - Browns_ThreeSqC_D2... | ecosystem: Environmental > Aquatic > Marine >...
CGTCGCGCAGGAAGGGGTGCACAACTTCTTCAACAATATCCGCGACATCACCACACTGATTAACAGTGCGCTGCAACTGAGCGCGAAGAAAACCTTCATCACCACCGGACGCCTGATGGTCAACACGACGGTGGGTCTGCTCGGGCTGATCGATGTCGCCTCCAGCATCGACCTGCCGCGCCAGCTGGAGGATTTCGGACAGACCCTGGGCTACTGGGGTGTCGGCACCGGACCCTATCTGGTTCTGCCGATCTACGGACCCAGCAATCTGCGTGATACCACCGGCCTGCTGACGGATTCGATGGCGATGTCGACGATCGATCCGCTGAATCTGGATGGCCACCCGTCAAGCCAGGTTGCCTACTACACCCTCTATCCCATCGACACGCGTGCCCACGTAAGCTTCAGATACTACGAAACCGGCTCACCCTTCGAGTACGAGTTCGTGCGCATGCTGTATACCACCAAGCGCAAGATGGACATTGAGAAATAAACCGTGATCAACATGATGAAGAAACTGCAGGGAAGTTTGCTGAAATCCGGTACCTTGCTTGCCGCTACGCTGGTGTTGTCAGTGGCGCTTTGGCCTCAGGCATCAGCAGGCGTCGAACCGATCAAGGTGGGTGTGACGGTTTCACTGAGCGGTCAATATGCCGCCCCGGGCAGCGAGGAGCTGCAAGGGATACAGATGTGGGCCCATGATCTCAATGCTCGCGGCGCGCTGCTGGGGCGTCCGGTCGATATCGTCTACTACGACGACAAGTCCGATGCCGACACCAGCGCGGCACTGTATGAGCGCCTCATCAGCGAGGACAAGGTCGACCTGCTGCTGGGTCCGTATTCCTCCGGGCTTACACTGGCAGCCAGCCGTGTGGCCGACAAAAATAATTTCCCCATGGTCGCCACCGGGGCTTCCTCGCCGGATATCTGGTCCTGGGGTAACAAGAATATCTTCCAGGTGGACACCCCGGCCGATACCTACGTGAACCTGGTGATCACTTCCGCCAAAAAGGCAGGATTGAGCACGATCGCCCTGCTCTATGAAGGATCCGACTTTCCCCGACAAGTCGCCGAGGGCGTGCGTGCCCAGGCAGCCAGGCAGGGTCTGGAAATCGTGTTCGATGAAGAATATGCCCAGGGCAACAGGGATTTCTCCTCAATCGTTGAACGGGTACGCGCGAAAAAGCCTGATGTGCTTATCGGCGGCACTTACCTCGATGATTCAATTGCCATCATGAAACAGGTGAAGAAAAGCGGTTTATCTCCCAAGGCGATTGTTTTTACGGTGGGTCCGGCCCTGCCCGAGTTCGGTGATGCGCTGGGCCCGGATGCCGATGGCGTGCTGGGTGTCGTGGCCTGGATGGCCTCTGCGCATATGCCGATGGCGCTCGACTTTGCCTTCCGCTTCCATGAGCATTACGGCGAGACTGCCAGTGTCTACGCCGCATACGGTTACGGCGCCGGTCAGGTACTGGAGGCCGGGGTGCGGTTGGCGGGCTCGTTGGCTAAAGACGATATCCGCATGCAGCTTGATCACATGAAGTTCCGCTCGATACTCGGTGGTTATGAGGTCGACGATACGGGCAAGCAGCTCGCCAAAGACACCTATGTCATGCAGTGGCAGCATGGCGAGCGGCGTCTGGTGCTGCCCAGGCAGCTTCGCGACAGCCCGATCGAGTATCCTTTCAAACCCTGGTCGGAGCGCTAGCCCGTCCTAATCTAAGATCAAACTCACCGCAGAGACGCAGAGAACACAAAGCTGTTGTGTGTTTTCGTTAAAGAATTTCTCTGCGTCCTTTGCGTCTCTGCGGTGAATACGGTGTTTATGGACGAACACTGGCAATGAGAGTCATGGCTTCCGATCATTGTTAGACCTCTCCGCAGGCAGGAACCCCCGATCTTTTCCTTGGAAGACTTCTTCATTCGGAAGTTAACCTTTGTCCACGCTTACCCTTTATCTTGAGTGTCGTCATCATGCCGGATGCGTATATCGAGCGGGCGTGTGGTATCGAGGTGCAGGTCCCGCTGCGGGTAGGCGATGACGATGCCCGCCGCATTGAGTTTGCGGTTGATGACCTGGTGTAATTCACTGATCGTGGACAGGCGATATTCGATGGAATCGATGAAACAACGCAGGTTCAGATTGAGGGAATTGTCTCCAAAGCCTTCGAAAGCGGTGAACGGAGGAGGCTCCGGCAGCACATGGGAGTTTTCCTTCGCCGCCTCGGTAATCAGGATCATGGCCTGATCTACATCGCTGCCGTAGGCGACGCCGATGGCGATAACGATGCGGGTCACCTGGTCCGATAGCGACCAGTTGAGCAGACGTCCGGTAATGAATTCCTTGTTGGGTACCAGCAGTTCCTTGCGATCGCGCGTCTGGATGGTGGTTGCGCGAATCTGGATACGGGTGACATGGCCATCGGTATCCCCGACGCTGACGTAGTCGCCGACCCGGATAGGACGCTCGAACAGGATGATCAGACCGCTGATGAAGTTGGCCACGATCTCCTGCAGGCCGAAACCAATACCCACGCCGAGGGCCGCGATCAGCCACTGGACCTGCCCCCAACTGCCGCCGAGCATGCTGACGACCAGCAGTGTACCCGCTCCTGCGATGAAATAACGCGACAGGGTGGTGGCTGTATAGCGGCCACCCGGCGACATGTGAACCACCTGCAGGAGGACAATCTCGAGCAAGGAGGGAAAGCGTTTGGCCGCAACGACAGTGCCGATGGCTACGAGGATGGCGAGTATCGCATCCGCCAGCGTCAGGGGAATCTGTTGTGATTCCCCGTTTGTGACAATGACGTGATGCCAGAGCGTGATTTTGTCCAGGTAGGCGAATGCCGGCAGAACATCCGACCAGATTATCCAGACACCGATGATTCCGACAAGCACTATGGCCATGTTGAGCAGCTTGCGGCTCTCGTCACTCAGGGCGACCAGATCGATCACCGGTTCCTCCACGGTATCCGAGATGCCTTCCGCGCCGGGTACCGCCGTTTCCCGGGCCTGCGCCGCACTGCGCGCTGCCTCGCGCCGTTCGACCGCCGCCTTGAAAGCCAGTCGGCGTCGCGTCAGCAGCAACCAGCGCACCACCATCTGGTGGACGATGACGAGCATCAGGATCAACCACATGGTTTCGATCAGGCTGCCTGTCAGAATACCGGCCGTGTAGTGGTAGCCGGCGACTGCAAGAACGGCCAGGGCTACGGGAATAGCCAGACTCATCACCAGCCAGAGGTAGCGCAATCGGGCGAAAAGACTCGTCGGTTTGCGCGCCATGTAGGATTGCAACGCACCCTGTCCGGGCGAGAACAGGCGATAGAAGAACAGGGCCAGCGTGGCCAGCACCAGAACGAAAGCCAGACGCTCGATACCCGCGCCTGTTGGCAGCGCGTTCAGGTTCAGTGTCAGTACGGCAAGTAGAACCGCCGGCAAAAGGGTGAATATCAAACGGGCTAACTGGCGACGCAGCATCGTCAGGCTCTGCTCTGGCCAGCGGAAGTGAGCTTCTGCAAGACCGCCCGGTGTGCAGAGTATGCGGAAAATCTGCAGATAGAAGAGTGCGGGCGCTACCCAGAGCAGTGCGTGTGAAAGCGCCTTCGCGAAATCCGTGGCGTCCATGGCTTCTCCGAGTTGCCAGCCGGAAACGCCCAGAAACAGCGGCCAGGGTGCGGCCAGCAATAGCGTCAGGAGCAGCGCCTGGGATGAATAGCGGAATTTGTCTGTGCGTGGTTTTCCAACCTGATTGCCGGTTTCCCGGAGTAAATCGCGGAGTTTTACCGAACGTACCAGGATGATGCCCGCAATCGCCATGGGCAGCAGGAAGGAGAAGGGGGAATGTATTGCCCTGGCACCCAGGAGGTCAGCGGTTTCCATCCATTGCCGCGGCGACAGCAGTAGCATGAACTGGCCCGGAATTTCGCGCAGGGTGCTCATGTCCGGCGCCTTGGCGCTGCGGATCCAGAGCAGATTCTCGCTGATAAACGAATCGTAGTCATTGACCGTGTTGAACAGCTGGCGCTGGGCGAACTCGACTTCCCCCAGGGCACGGAGGTACGCCTGATTGAGGGTGATAGCCTGATTGAGGAGCAATTTCCTGTTTGAGGCGAGTTGTTCAAGTTCTCCGCGAATATTCCGAACCTCTCCAGGCGAGAGACCGGCGGTCAGGTGATCGACATAATTGGTAACATCGCCCAGATCCTGGCGCTCCTCCTCATACTGAATCAGACGCAGACCTGCTGCCGTGATCATCCGCTCACGTTCCCTGGTCTGCTTGCGAAACATGCCCTGGTTCGGTAATTCGCGCTGCTGCTCGTAGAGCACCTGTCCCAGTGCCTGGCTTAGCCCTGCCAGCTCGACCTTCTGCCGGGTAGTGCGGAATTCATTGTCAATCTGCTCTGCCTGTCTGTTTGTGGCGTCATCCTCGGCGCTTGCCTGTTTGATGCTGGCTGCCAATGAACCCAGTTCCTCACTCAGCATGGCGTTCATCTGCGCAATTTTCTGGACCAGCGGATGCTTCCCTCTGGATTCGAGCTCTGTCTTCATGGCCGCCGTCCTGGCCTGCTGCGCTTCTGCTACCCGCCTGGCACTTAACAGGGTCTCAAGCAGTTGTATCCGCGCGCGTATGCGTTTCACGTTGTTTGTGGTCTTGTCACTTTGGGCCTCGAGCAGTTCGAGGCGCATCGGTGCGCTAAGCAGTTCCTGGTCGAGCATCTTGATCTCGGCGTTGAGCGCCTTGCTCTCGCTTTGCAGTGACCATTGTTGAGCCTCGATCAGCCGGGGAGATGTATCTTCAGTGGCCAGTTGTCTGAGTTCTACGGAGATCTTGTCCATGCGCTGCTTTGCCGCGGTGAGTCGTTTCCGTGCCATGTTGGGTCGGTCCGATTCCGCCAGCAGGCGGTCCTGCAGATCGGACAGTACGGCATCAACGGCGGCGAGATTGGCTTTTTCCTTCAGCAAGACCTGGGAGACCTCGGCGAGCGGGGTTTTATCCGTGACGCCTGTGGTGATGTTTCCGCCAGACTGCTGCTTGTCGAGTTCCTCGCGTATTTCCCTGGCCATGGCAGGCGCAGATTCCCTTGCTTCCCGGAATTCACGGGCGGCGCTGTCATGGGAATCAGCTTCTTCCAGATACGCCAGGGCGCTGCGATACAGTTCGACCAGTTTTTTCCGGGTCGGCTCATCCAGCTCGGATGAGGCTTCGACTTCCTGGATATTCGCCTGTAGGGTTTTCTGTGTCACGGTATTGGACAGTCGGAAGCTGTACGTGTCACTTTCCACCGCATAGGAAAGAGGGGAGGGTGTCAGCAGAGCAAGCAAGGCCGCAAACACAGCCATTTGTAACAGGGTTTTCATTCGGTACTTTCCCGTCCGTGTGTCATGGCCGGACATGATAGCGTGAAGACACTCGTGGTAGCGACCTGCGTGTACTGGTGGTGATTTTAATGAGGGTTAGCCGGGGAGGCTGATGTCAGTGACTGGATGCCACTCTGATAGCGGCGGCGATCTCGCGGCTCAAAGCGGCAAGTGCCCGACTCTGCGCGGCGACGATTTCCGTAAAGCCGGTGCCGCCGGCTGGCTCGCTAAAGACCGTCTTTTTCCACGCAACGACTTCCAGGCTTTCATCACGGTAGAGCTTCCAGTTCGCGGACAGCACCACATTCCCGCTCGCATCGGCATCAAATCGCGAGATCTCGGCTACAACCTGATAGTCGATCGTGGTCATGCGCCCCCACGGAAAGACGGAGATCTTGTCGGTCGGGACCAGGCTCGCCAGGTTTTCCGCGAGGACGTCGGTTACGTTGTCCTTAAGCGCTTCGGCCCAGCGATGGGTCTCGTCGTAGCGCAGTTCATTGGCGCCACTGCGTACGGCGATCTGCGGGCGGTCCAGATACCTCGGCAGATCCACCGGACCGACGCCGATAGCGGTTGCGGGTCCTGCCGACGATGCAGCCGTATCGGCTGACACGGCGCTAAGGATGTAAAACCTCGAGGGAGGCGTAGTCGCGCAACCGGTCAGTGCCGCCAGCATGACTGCACTCAGGTAAATCGCAGGCAGATGTCGCATCAGTTTCCTCCCGATAGGGACTTGCCCCGCAGAATGGACTGCGGTTGGCGTTCGAGAAAATCGGTGAGATCGCGCACCGAACGCGCGGCGCTGGTAATTTCAGCTAGGGCGTTGTCGATTGCGTAAAGCAGTTTCTGGTCGCTCACCAGATGCTGCGCCGATTCAAGCGTGCTGCGCGCCTGCGTCATGGCGAGGCGCGTCTCATTCAGTGTGGCATGCAGCTCTGAACCCAGCGGTTCGACCTGCTTGTTGACATTGCGCGAAAGCGAACCGAAATCTTCGAGTGCGGCGTGCAGTGAGGTAATGGATTTCTGCAGTTCCGGCGACTTCACCAGCCGGTTGATAGTCTCCAGAGTCTCCTTGAGAGACTGGATGGACTGGTGCAGTTCCTGTGAGTTGACCAGCTTGTTGAGGCCTTCAGAGATGGAGGTGATATTGTTCATGACCTGATCAACGGGAAAATCCTCCAGTTTCCTGGTGATCTTCTCGATCGGCGTGGGTATCGTCGGAATCTCCGGGTATCTGTCGTCACCTATCAGATCAACCCGCGTGCCGGGATAAAAATCCAGCTGAATGAACAGCTGGCCGGTCAGCAGGCTTTGCAATTGCAGCTGAGCACGCAGGCCGGCATTGATCAGTGTGCTGAGTCTTGCATTCGAGCTCCTGGACATTTCCTTGATCATGAGGTCGCTGTTAAGGAAGTTTGCGGGATTGATCTCGATGGTGACGGGTATCCTGATGTCCGCTTTGGACACACCCATGACCAGCTGGATGTTGGTCACCGTCCCGACGTTAACGCCGCGGAAAGTGACCGGCGATCCGACATTCAGTCCCTTGACCGAGCCCTTGAAATAGAGCACGAAGCGCGGCTTTTGCACGAAAAGATCACCGCTGCTCAGCAGCAGGACCGCCACGACGGCCAGGATTACGGCGCCGACCACAAAGGCGCCGATGACGGTTGGATTGGCGTGTTTGCTCATGGTTCACCCCGGTTGAGGAAACTACGTACCTTGGGGTCGGGGCATTCCTTGCGCAGCAGGTTCGGGTCGCCGCTCGCGATCATGGTTCTGGTCTCCGGGTCGAGAAATACCGAATTGTTGCCTATCGTGAAGATGCTGGCGAGTTCATGGGTTACCACAACGATGGTCGCGCCCAGGCTTTCCCGCAGTTCCAGAATAAGCTCGTCGAGCCGGCGGGAGCTGATGGGATCGAGTCCGGCCGATGGCTCGTCGAAGAACAGGATGTCCGGGTCCAGCGCCATCGCGCGTGCCAGCCCGGCGCGTTTCTGCATGCCTCCACTGATCTCGGAGGGGTAGAACTCCTCGAAACCTGCGAGACCGACCAGCGCCAGCTTGAGCGACACGATTTCGCTTATCTCGACGGGGCTAAGCCCGGTGTATTCACCCAGCGGCAGCGCGACGTTTTCCGCCAGCGTCAGGGAACTCCACAGCGCACCGCTCTGGAACAGCATGCCGAAACTGCGTTTTACGGTCTCCTGTTCTTCCGGCGCCGCCTCCCAGAAGCTGAGGCCGTCGAAATACACCTGCCCCTTTGCCGGCGGCTTGAGTCCGACGAGGTGGCGCAACAGGGTGCTTTTGCCGCAGCCGCTGCCACCCATGATGATGAAGATGTCGCCGCGCCGCACCGTGAAGTTCAGGTCATGCTGGATGACGAAGTCGCCGTAGGCCATGGTGAGATCCCTCACCGTGATGTGAGCTTCGGGTTGGGTCTGCGACTTCGGTTCGGGTGTCATGTCAGATGCCGATCTGCTGGTAAATGATCGTGAGCAATGAGGCCGCGATGACGATGAACAGGATGCTGGTCACCACGGCGGAGGTCGTGGCCTGCCCGACGGCCTGTGCGCTGCGCCCGCACTGCATGCCGCGCAGGCAACCGGCGAAGGCGATCAGAATGCCGTAGGTCGTGCCCTTGCTGAGACCCACGGCGAACTGGCGCAGGTCCAGAGCGTGTACCGTCTGGTGGTAATACTCTAAGGTGCCGATGTTGAAGGCTGTCTGGGCCACGAACAGGCCGGCCAGCATGCCCACCAGGTCGGAATAGAGCGTGAGCAGCGGCATCACCAGAATCAGCGCGAGCATGCGCGGCATCACCAGGAAATCCATGGGGGATATGCCAAGCGTCCGGAAGGCGTCGATTTCCTCATTGACCTGCATGGTGCCCAGCTGCGCGGCGAACGATGCACCGGTGCGGCCGGCCATGATGATGCCGGTCATCAGCGCACCCATTTCACGCACCATGCCGATGCCGACCAGGTTGGCGATATAGATCTGGGCGCCGAACTGCGCCAGCTGCACGGCGCCCATGTAGGCGACGATGAGACCGACCAGAAAGCTGATCAGGGACACGATCGGCAGGGCCTGCGGTCCGACGTCCTGGATGATCAGCATCAAGTCCGCCCGGCGGAACTGCGCCTTGCCCCGCAGCAGCCGGCCGAAGGACTGTACCACCTCACCGAGGAAGCGTGCCATTTCCGGCGCGCCCTGCAGATACCTGAGGGTGGTGGTGCCGATCTGCGCAAGCAGGGCCGTGTGTCCTGCACCACGGCCCGTATCCGGCTGCGGAGGTACTGCTGCAGCCAGCTCCAGCAGGCGGCGGACGCCCTCGGGAAGACCCTCGAAATCGGGCGTCATGCCCTGTTGCGTGGCTTGTCCGATGATGCGCGTGAGGAAGGCCAGCAGGGAGGTGTCCCACTGGGTAATATCGCGGCCGTCGAAGCGGATCTGACGGATGAGTGGCTGGGCTGTGATCTGCTGGTTGAATTCGTCGATGGAAGGAATCCCGTCCTTCAGCGACCAGCCGCCGGCCAGCCGGATCAGCAGGCAATCGGCCGACGGCTGCGTGTAGCGCACTCTCGCCTGGCCGCTGGCGGTGTCTTCAGGTGCTTTCATCGATTTGTCCACGTGATCAGGTACAGCGCAAGTCATGCTTCACAGAGCAGGAGAGGGCTAGCGAGCTTCCAAAGATGGATTCACAGTGAGTCGCCCTTTGCTCCCTTTGCCCGTCTGGTTATCTGGTATTGCTACTGACTGCACTGATTGGTGCCCGTCTCTGAACACCATTATTCACTGCAAAGACGCAAGGCTTGCGAAAAACGTATTGATAACAAAACAATTAAAAAACTTTGCCTGCTTTGCGTCTTTGCAGTGAAAAATTTCTTTATAAACAGTTTATGGTTGTTGACAACGAAATCAATTCGATGACCTCCTGAATTATAGTTGCACTTCGAAGTATGGGGTGCAAGCGGGAAGAGGTTGCGAAGGAAAAGCGGTCAGAGCGAGCGCCGTTCATTTGATGTCGGTCATTCCCGGCAACGGCAGGGTGATGCCCACTGACCGGGTAGCACATACGATGGTCAGGTCATCCGCCAGCGGCTGGTTGAGTATTTCATCGAGTTTCTCCGTTAATGCCACGACCAGATTTTCGCGTTGGGAGGTCCGGAGGCATTTGCTTGCCAGTTCGATCAGTCCGCCTTCTCCGAGGCGTTCCCCCTGCAGGGCCTTGCCCTCGGTAATGGCGTCGCTGTAAAGCAGCAGCGAGGCGCCCAGGGGAAACGGCAACTCGCGATTTTCATACGAGGAATCGTCGAACATGCCAAGCGGGAAACCCTCGCCGCTGCCGGTCAGCGGTTTGTCGTGGTCCGGCGGGAAAACCAGCGGGCTGGGAGTCGCCGCACCGGCATAGGTCAGAAGGTCTTTGGCAAGATCGATGACGCCATAGAACATGGTGGCATACTGACCTGCTGGCAGCAGCGGGGAGAGGCGTGCGTTGATGCCTTGCAGGTAGGCCGCCGGGTTGTGCTCCAGGTATTTCTCGCTTTCGAGAAGGGCATGCAGTCTGAAGGTATTCAGCGCGGCATTGATGCCGTGGCCCGAGAAATCCACCATCATGATGGCGACCCGGTTCTCGTCGATGCTTTTCAGTCCCCAGAAATCACCGCCGAGCTCTGAACTCGGTTTGAAACGCGAATCCACGTGCAGCCCGTGGAGGTCGGAGACTGCACGCAATGTGGAGGTGTCCGGTAACAGCACCGTCTGGGTTTCACGGGCGATGTTCAGCTCGTTCGCGATGCGTCTGCTGTAGGCTTCGAGATCGTCCGTCAGCTGTTTGAGCGCATTGCGCTGGCTGATCAACCGCGCCTCGCTTGCCTGCAATTCCAGCTTCTGTTTATGCACCTGACGTATCCACAGGCCGGCAAGTAGCAGCAGCAGGGTCAGACTGCCGCCGACCTTCCACAGCAGCGAGTAATCGGTGATCGGGGCATATTCCACAGTAACCCATCGTTGCAGGATGGCCGTGTGTTCCTGCGGGGTGATCGTATCCAGCACCCGGTCTATGATCGCCGCCAGCGGTTGCCAGTCCTTGCGGACGCCGAAGCGGATCTCGACCGTCGGAACCTTGGCCGGTGCCGCAACCTTGAGGTTTGCCAGTCCCTGTTTGTGGATAAAATAAACGCCTACGGCCAGTGTCTCCACGAAGGCATCGGCCTGGCCCAGGGACACGGCCTGCAGGGCATCGAGCGGGGTGTCGAACAGGACGGGTTTGAAATTCGGGTATTCCCTGGTCAGGAATTCGCTGACCGCGTAGCCCTTCACCATGGCTACCCGTTTTCCAAGCAGGCCATTCAGACCGTTGAGGTAGGGGTAGTCTGAGCGGGTGAAGATGACCGAAGGGATGTTCGTGAAAGGCTTGCTGAACGCCATGAAGCGGTCGCGTTCCGGCGTCTCCAGCAGACAGGTAATCACATCGAGTTCACGCGACCTGACTCGCTCCAGCGTTTCCTTCCAGCTGAGGCTGGGGATAACTTCGAACGTCAGGTGCAAGCGTTGCGCGACCAGGTCGGTATAGTCCTGGCACATGCCCGCATAGGCACCCTGGCTATCCATGAATTCAAACGGCGGCCAGGAGGGGTCGGCGCCCCTGCGCAGGACGCTGGGATGTGCCAGCAGCCACTTCTGTTCGTCCGGGTGAAGATCGAAGGTCTCGCCGGCTGATGCACCCGGTGTGATCCACGCCGTGGTCAGGAGCAGGAGGATGCAAGTCAAACACCATGTCCCGAGACGGCCTTTTGTTCGGCAATCGGGTAGTGGCGCAGGCTTCACGGGTGTTTCGCCCGATTGCAGGTACAGGATGATCATACCCCGGCTAAGATAGCACAGCGGCCCGAAGCAACTGAACCTCGAATCAACGGTTCGGATGCCACGATAGTTACCGTGATCAGCATCACCAGGTCCGGAGCGGAGGGCTGAAGTCATCGCACCCACGATGAGAGTCCGGCCTCACGTCAACTTTTGGGGGAATACTGCCATTATCCGCATTGCTGTTGTGAGGAGTAGGCAGGACGACGGGCCCGGGTGATAATGGCCGAAGGTTGCATGAGGTGACGCCGGGTCATTACGCATCTGTCTCCAGGCATTGTCCTGGTCAGGGAAGTGTCATGGCGGTGTGCGCAACCTTCAGACCTGAATCAGAGATAACAAGCAGAGAACAGTCATGAAGTCGATACTGCGCCTGATACTATATTTGCCTGCCATTGTACTGGCTCTGGCGGTTATGGTGACAGGCTCATCGTTCGTCCTCGATAACGAGGATTACCGCAGCGCCCTGGTTTGGGCAGCCGATAGATTCCTGGATGCCAGTCTTGAGATTAGAGGGCCGTTCGAACTGTCCCTCGGACGGGAATCCTCACTGACGGCCGGTGATGCCAGTTTGCAAGCGAACGATGGCAGTTATTCACTGGCGGTGAGTGAATTCCAGACCCGTGTCCGGCTCGACTCCCTCCTGGAGGGAATATTTTGGATAAAGAGCCTGGTTCTAGCCGATGTGCAGCTGGATGTGAAGCAGACGGCTGACGATAGCGGATTTGACTTCCAGGGTATTACCATTCCTGTTTTCGTCATCGAGCAGGCGCGGCTGAATAACCTCAATGTTATCTACCACGAATCCAACCCTGACAAATCCCATACCCTTGCCCTGCAGTCCCTGGTCGTCGATGACGTCAACAACAGCGGACCGCTAGGCATTCAGGGCAATGGTCAGTTCCAGAACCGGCCCTTCAGCATCAAGGGCCGACTGGATTCGCTCGTGCAGCTCATCGACGCCAGTCAGCCGTATTCGGTTCAACTGGATATCACGAGCGGCACGCTGGATACCCGTCTCGCGGGTACGATAGCCAGACCATTTGAGGGTAAAGGCCTTGATTTGCAGCTGAGCCTCACTGACCCTCAACTCACCCGTACGCTCAGGCTCTGGAATGACAGCGCCCCGGCGCTCGGCACCGTGAGTGCACAGATGTGGTTGCGGGGTGATTATGACAGGCCGCGACTGGAGCAGATCAGCGCGCACGTGCAGCGTCCCGGGGAACTTGATTTGAATGTGACCGGCGAGATAACGGATCTCACACATCCGGGGCAGCTGGAACTGCAGATTGACGGTCGATCCACCAATCCTTCCGTGATCTCCTGGCTGCTGTTCGATCGGCGGAACCGGTTAAAAGCGCTCGCGCTCAAGGGAACGGTTCGTGCCAGGGACGGGCGGTACCGGATTGAGGACCTGCAGGCACAGGCGCTGACACGCTCTGACGTGCAGGTGGAGGTCAGCGGAACGGCGGATATTCATAAAACGGTGAGCCAACCCCCTGCACAGGTCGCCGGACTGAAGCTGGCACTAGACTCGCCCACTACCAGAGCCCTGTCGATGCTGACCAGTCAGGGCGGCGCTGATATCCCGGAGTTCGGACGAGTCAAAGCGACTGCCCTCCTGGTACCTTACCTCGATGGCGTAGGTCTTGATGGAGTGAACCTCGATATCGGCGGGCCTGGACAGATCCGCGCGACGGCAAGTGGTTCGTTCGGGGTTATCCCGTTCTCCAGCATGGAAAAATGGTCCGGTTTCAACCTGATCCTGAATGCACGTGCGGAAAAAAGCACCTTACTGAACAAATATCTCAAGCTGGAACTGCCGGAACTGGGTGCGGTTGCTGCCAGTATGCGGGTCCGGGGCGAAATGACCAGCACCTCAATCGAGTCGTTGAAACTGACCGTTGGCAACCCCGACAACCCCACCCTGCGCGCGGACGGCACTGTCCGCACCGGTTTTCGGCAACGCAGTACCACCGTGGATATCGGTTTTGACGTCTCAACCGGCAGTTTAATCGCCGCAGTCAACAAGCAGACTTCATCGTCCAGGTTAGGCCGGCTGGATGGCAACTTGACGGCGTCGGACACTGACGGCAGCTGGGGCGTGGATAAATTTACGATGATATCGGTCCGTACCAGCCTGTTTCATGTCAAGTTAACCGGAGGTATTGACGACCTCCTCAAGCCTGACCAGGGCCGGGTCAGGACGATGCTCGAAATCGATGACGTACCCGCGCTGGGCAGGGCGCTCGGCGTCGATTTGTCGGGCTTCTCATCCTATCGAGGCCAGGGGTATCTCGAGGTTAACAGGGGACGAGTGGACTATGAGGCAACCAACACCCTGGGCAGCACGAGGTCAACAACCTCGCTGACGGGCTCGCTGGCGGGTCGTAAACCCCATCTTAAAGGTAAACTCGATATACCGGTATTCAATATGGCGGATTTTGGAATCGGCAAGCACGCTGACGGCGGCAAGACCACCAGTCCTCCCGTGAATAAGACCGGAAAGAAATTCCTGTTTAGCCGGCAAGCTTTCAACCTG
>Ga0210073_1000154_pt1 | contig 13721 bp, 10 predicted proteins | sample Browns_ThreeSqC__2_FD_184853 | JGI IMG/M metagenome (GOLD analysis project Ga0210073, IMG submission 184853) | Wetland microbial communities from San Francisco Bay, California, USA, that impact long-term carbon sequestration - Browns_ThreeSqC_D2... | ecosystem: Environmental > Aquatic > Marine >...
ACGGCGCGGTCATGGCGGTACCGGCTCATGACCAGCGAGACTATGAATTCGCCTGTAAGAACGGCATTCCCATCCGCCAGGTCATCCACCCCGCCGGCGATGCGCCGGCGGCGGATCTGGCAAGCGCGGCTTTCGTCGAAAAAGGCGTCCTCGCGGACTCCGGTGAATTCAGCGGCCTGACCTCCGATGCGGCGTTCGCGGCCATCGCCGACTGGCTGGAGCGGGCGGGGAAGGGCCGGCGCCAGGTGAATTACCGCCTGCGCGACTGGGGCGTATCACGCCAGCGCTACTGGGGCTGCCCGATTCCGATCATCCATTGCGACGGCTGCGGCGACGTGCCGGTGCCGGCTGCCGACCTGCCGGTTACGCTGCCGACCGAGGTCGAGATCGACGCCTCGGGCTCACCGCTCAAAAAAATGGCCGCCTTCATCGAGACGACCTGCCCGCGCTGCGGCGGCAAGGCGGAGCGGGAAACCGACACCTTCGATACCTTCTTCGAATCGTCCTGGTATTTCGCCCGTTATGCCTGCGCCGATCAGCAGGGGGCGATGCTCGACGAGCGGGTCGACTACTGGATGCCGGTGGATCAGTACATCGGCGGCATCGAACATGCGGTGCTGCACCTGCTTTACGCGCGCTTCTTCAACCGGATGCTGCGCGACGAGGGGCTGGTCCATGCAGACGAGCCGTTCACCTGCCTGCTGACTCAGGGCATGGTGCTGAAGGACGGCGCCAAGATGTCCAAATCCAAGGGCAATACGGTCGATCCGCAAGGACTGATCGACCGCTACGGCGCCGACACCGTGCGCCTGTTCACCATGTTCGCCGCGCCGCCGGAGCAGTCGCTGGAATGGTCGGACTCCGGCGTGGAAGGCGCCTCCCGCTTCCTCAAGCGCCTGTGGAAGCAGGTGCATGAACATGTCAGTGCCGGTTCGTGCGGGCCGCTGGAGCCGGCCGCGCTCGATGCGACGCAGAAGTCGCGGCGCCGAACCGTGCATGCCACCATCGCCAAGGTGAGCGACGACATCGGCCGCCGTTTCACCTTCAACACGGCGATCGCCGCCTGCATGGAGCTGCTGAACGAACTGGGGCGCGGCGACGATGACTCGGCGCAGGGCCGGGCGGTGATGCAGGAAGCGCTGGAGGCCGTGGTGCTGATGCTCTCGCCGATCGTGCCGCACATCACCCATGCGCTCTGGAAGGCGCTCGGGGGCGAACCGGCCGTGGTTGAATGCCGCTGGCCGGAGTGCGATCGCGACGCCCTGGTGCAGGAGGAACTCACGCTCGTGGTTCAGGTCAACGGCAAGGTGCGCGGCAGAGTGAGCGTGCCGGCGGACGCGGAGCAGGGCGCGATCGAATCCCTGGTGCTGGAGGAGGCGAATGTGCGCAAGCACCTGCAGGGCAAGCCGGTTAAAAAGGTTATTGTTGTGCCGGGTAAACTCGTGAATGTGGTCGCCTGAGATGAAGTCCCGCACATTATCGATCGAAGTTGCCGGGAAGTTCCTGTGCATGTCAGTTGCTGCGCTGCTGCTCGTCGCTTGCGGCTTCCACCTGCGTGGCTCGTCACCGCTGCCGGCGGAAATGTCCGTTACCTATATCTCGGGCACTGGCGAGTTCGAAGCACTGTATGATGACCTGCGTACGGCGTTGGAGAGTCAAGGCTCCCGCGTAACGCAGGAACGCGACAAGGCCACCGCGGTTATCAACATACTGGAGAACAAAAGCAGCACGAATGTGCTGACGGTGAACCTCAGCGGCAAGGCTCTGGAATACCTGATCCGCCAGAGCATTCACTTCGAGGTTACAGCGGCGGACGGTCACATGCTGATAGACAAGCAGTCCGTTACAGCGAGCCGGACAATGAAGTTCAACAGCAATAGCGTGCTGAGCTCGGAACGCGAATGGGAGACGATTCGCAGGGAACTGACGCGCGATGTTGTCAACCTGGCGATGCTGCGCATCACGGCGGCAGGAAAACACTAGCCGGCATGCAGATCCAGCCCGATCAACTGGAGTCCCGCCTGCGCGGAGGACTCGCCCCGGTCTATTTCATTAGCGGGGACGAGCCGCTGCGCGTGACGGAAGCCGCGGATGCCGTGCGGACGCGGGCACGCGCCGCGGGTTTCGATGAGCGGGAAGTGCTTTCGGTTACCACCGGGTTCGACTGGAACAGCCTGGCGGCGGCGGCCGGCAATCTGTCGTTGTTCGCCTCGCGCCGCGTGATTGACCTGCGCCTGCCGGGTGGCAAGCCAGGGGATGCCGGGGCGAAGGCGCTGCGCGCCTATGCCGAGGCGCCGCCCGAGGACACGCTACTGCTGATCACGGCCGGCAAGCTCGAACCATCGGCACGCAAGAGCCGGTGGGTGGAGGCACTGGACAAGGCTGGTGTGGTGGTGTTCGTCTGGCCACTGGAGAGCCGTCAATTGCCTGCCTGGGTACGCACGCGCATGCAACGGCGCGGACTGGAAGCCACGCCGGAGGCCGCCGCCCTGCTGGCGGAACGGGTGGAAGGCAATCTGCTCGCCTGCGTGCAGGAAATCGAGAAGCTGTATCTGCTGCAGGGTGCGGGGCGGGTCGATGTCCGGGATATCGCCAACGCGGTTGCCGACAGCGCCCGCTTCGACGTCTATGACCTCGTCGACACAGCGCTGACGGGTGATGGCGTGCGCAGCGTGCGCATCCTGAACGGGCTGCAGGGAGAAGGCGTGGCGCCCGCGGTGGTGCTGTGGGCACTGGCGCGTGATCTGCGGCAGCTCGCGGCCATGGCGCAGCTGCTGGCCGGCGGGCAGGCGCTGGCGTCGGTGCTCTCCCGCTTTCGGGTCTGGCAGTCACGCACCACGGCTTTCAGCCGGGCGTTGCAGCGCCTGCCCGTCGCTGCCTGCAACCGGCTGCTGCGCCGCTGCGCCCTGATCGACCGGGTGATCAAGGGCCAGGCGGCGGGCAACGCCTGGGATGAGCTGTTACAATTGACACTGTGGCTGGCGGGGGTTAATGCCGCCCCCGCAGGCCTGCCGCATGAACCACAATAGAAGAGCGTCGAGTAAGAATGAGCGCAAAACCCGAAGCCATGACGATCGATGTACCCGCCTACATGCAGGCCGTGGGCCGGCGCGCCCGTGCCGCCTCGCGTGTGATCGGGCGGGCCCAGACGCGCGAGAAGAATGCCGCGCTGCTGGCTATTGCCGCGGCTATCGAGGCGGCGAGTGAACGCCTTGTTTCGGAAAACGCCAGGGACCTTGCCGCGGGCCGCCAGCAGGGACTGGATGCGGCCCTGCTCGACCGCCTGGAACTGAACGCTGCCCGCATTGCCGCGATGGCGCAGGGGCTGCGCGAGATCGCGGCCCTGCCGGATCCGGTCGGCAGCATCTCGGACATGAACTACCGCCCTTCGGGCATCCAGGTCGGACGCATGCGGGTGCCGCTGGGCGTGATCGGCATCATCTACGAGTCGCGTCCCAACGTGACCGCGGATGCCGCCGGGTTGTGCCTCAAATCGGGGAATGCCTCCATCCTGCGCGGCGGTTCTGAGGCCATCCATTCCAACCAGGCCATTGCCGCCTGCATCCACGCGGGCCTCGACGCCGCCGGTCTGCCGGCCGACGTGGTGCAGGTGATCGAAACCACCGACCGTGTCGCCGTGGGCGAACTGGTGCGCATGGAGAAGTACGTGGACGTGATCGTGCCGCGCGGCGGCAAGGGGCTGATCGAACGTATCACCCGCGAGGCGCGCGTGCCGGTCATCAAGCACCTGCACGGCATCTGTCACACCTATATAGACGACCTGGCTGATCTGGACAAGGCAGTGCGGGTCGCCGTAAACGCCAAGACCCAGCGCTACGGCACCTGCAATACCATGGAAACCCTGCTCGTCTCACGGGGGATCGCAGCGCAGGTGCTGCCGCCGCTCGCGGAAAAATATCGCGAGGCGGGGGTCGAGCTGCGTGGTTGCGAAGCGACCTGCGCCATCCTGCCGGACGCCCTCCCGGCCACCGAAACGGACTGGGATACCGAATACCTGGCGCCGATTCTCTCCATCCGCGTGGTCGAGGATCTGGATGCCGCGATCGATCACATCGCCCGCTACGGGTCCGGCCACACGGACGCCATCATCACGGAGTCACTGCCGCGCGCGCAGCGTTTCCTGCGCGAGGTCGATTCCAGCTCCGTCATGGTCAACGCCTCGACCCGTTTCGCGGACGGCTTCGAATACGGGCTCGGCGCCGAGATCGGCATCAGCACCGACAAGCTGCACGCGCGCGGTCCGGTCGGTCTGGAAGGGCTTACCACGCTGAAGTTCATCGTTCTCGGTGACGGTCACATCCGCACCTGAAGGCCGTGCGGGGACGCCTTTGTCGTTTACCAGACCCGCCGGCTGTTCATGCATGTTCCGAACGGTATGATCGGCATCCTGGGGGGGACCTTCGATCCGGTCCATTTCGGCCACCTGCGCCCGGCGCTGGAAGTTCAGGAAGCGCTGGCTCTGGAAGAGCTTCGGTTGATTCCCTGTCATATTCCACCGCACAGGTCGCAGCCGCACGCCTCCGCCGCACAGCGCGTAGCCATGCTGGAGGCGGCCGTGCAGGCACATCCCGCGTTCCGGATCGACACGCGCGAGCTGCAGCGTCACGGACCGTCCTACACCTTCGATACCCTGGTATCGCTGCGCGAGGACCTCGGCGACGCCGGTATCTGCCTGTTGATGGGCATGGATGCCTTCAGTGGTCTGACGACCTGGCATCGGTGGAGCGAACTGATCGACCTGTGCCACCTGGTGGTGATGACCCGTCCGGGCGCGGACATCCCGTATGACGGTGAACTGGCGGATTTCATCCGTCGCCACCGGCAGCCGGATGCGGCGCAGCTGCGGGGGCTGCCGGCCGGCCGGCTGCTGTTCCAGCCGGTGACGGCATTGGCGATTTCCGCTTCGCGGTTGCGAGCGCTGCTGGCGGAGGGTTTGAGCCCGGCGTTCCTGACGCCGGAGGCGGTCATCGAGATTATCAATCAAGAGGGCCTGTATAGAGGCAGATGAGACAACGCGTGAGAACTGAAAAACATCAACAACCGGACATGGCGTCCGCAATGACGGTGGACCAACTGCTGGCGCTGGTCATCGATGCGCTGGAAGATCTCAAGGCCGTGGATATTAAAGTGCTGGATGTCACGGGCATGACCTCGATCACCGACCGCATGGTAGTCGCCGGCGGCACTTCGACGCGCCATGTGAAGTCACTCGCCGACCACGTCGCCCTGAAGGCAAAACAGGCCGGCAATCCGCCGCTGGGGGTCGAGGGCGAACAGGCCGGCGAATGGGTGCTGATCGACCTCGGCGATGTCGTCGTCCATGTGATGCTGCCGCCGGTCAGGGCGTTCTACGCACTGGAGAAGCTCTGGTCGGTCGGCAACACCGATGCCGCCGATACGACCTGAAGCGGCAGGCTGGCATTGATTGACCGGGTTGCCAGGGCAGCGAGGTCCCGTGTGCTACCGTGGCTATTCAATCCTGGCTGAAAACCTCTCGCAGCGTCATCGACCGATAATCCCTGGCCATAGCGCCATCCAGCTGATTGCATGCACATACACCTGATCGCCGTCGGAACGCGCATGCCGTCGTGGGTCTCGCAGGGCTATGAGGACTATGCCCGGCGCATGCCGCGTGAATGCAGCCTGCGTCTGGTGGAAATACCCCCGGGCAGAAGAAGCCGGACACAGTCCCCGGCGCCGGCGGTGGAGGAGGAGGGACGGCGGATGCTGGCCACCATACCGGAGCGATCGCTGGTGGTGGCGCTGGACGTGGGCGGGCGCGCCTGGGACACGCCCGCGCTGGCTGCCCGGTTGCAGGAGTGGTTGCAGTCCGGGCGTGATATCGTACTGCTGGTCGGTGGGCCGGATGGCCTGTCCGGTGACTGCCTGCGGCGGGCCGATCTGCGCTGGTCGCTTTCCGCGCTCACCCTGCCGCATGCGCTGGTGCGGGTGGTGCTCGCTGAGCAGCTGTACCGGGCATGGACAATCATCAGCGGTCATCCCTATCATCGTTCCTGATTTGCCGCCGGGAGTACCTTGTTCAGAACATGATGGACAGATCGCCGCATGTCTTCCTGGCCTCCGCCTCCCCGCGGCGACGGGAGTTGTTGACCCGGATCGGCGTTGGCTACACGCTGTTGCACGCCGAGGTCGACGAAGCGCTGCTCCCGGGAGAATCGGCCGGGGACTATGTCCGGCGGGTGGCGCTGGAGAAAGTACGCGCCGGCCGGAGGCTGCTGTCCGGGGATGCCGGCTCGCCGGTGCTCGGCGCCGACACGGCGGTCGTCGTCGACGGCAGAATCATGGGCAAGCCGCGCGGCCGGGACGAGGGCATCGACATGCTGCTGACGCTCTCCGGCAGAAGCCATCAGGTGCTGAGCGCAGTGGCGCTCTCCGCCGGCCGGGAAGCGGTGCGCGTGAGTGAGAGCCGCGTCACCTTTCGCACCCTGACGCAGGCGCAATGCGCGGCCTACTGGGATACCGGCGAGCCGCACGACAAGGCCGGAGGGTATGCGATCCAGGGACGGGCGGCCGTGTTCGTGTCCCGCCTCGAGGGCAGCTACTCGGGCGTCATGGGGCTGCCGGTGTACGAGACGGCGGAACTGTTGCAGGAATTCGGCATCGAGATCCTGTAGGCGATGCGCACAAACTGCAGCAGCAAGGAATGTGAATGAGCGAAGAAATCCTGATCAATGTGACGCCCCGCGAGACCCGCGTGGCGCTGATCGAGAACGGCGTCCTGCAGGAAGTGCTGATCGAACGCACCCGCCGCCGTGGCCTCGTCGGCAACATCTACAAGGGCCGCGTGTGCCGGGTCCTGCCGGGCATGCAGGCCGCCTTCGTGGACATCGGGCTCGACCGCGCCGCGTTCCTGCATGCCTCCGATATCCTGCCCCGGAATCCGGACGGCGGGGCCGCCTCCGGCGGAGAGCGCGATATCAGCGAGCTGCTGAGGGAAGGGCAGGAACTCACCGTGCAGGTGGTCAAGGACCCGCTCGGGACCAAGGGCGCACGTCTCACCACGCAGAGCACCATACCGTCGCGCTTTCTGGTGTTCATCCCGAATGTGGCCAATGTCGGCATTTCCCAGAAAATCGAGGACGAGGTGGAACGCATCCGCCTGCGCGATGTCATTCAGTTATTCATGACGGAACAGGACGAAGGCGGATATATCGCGCGTACGGCGGCGGAAGGCGCGAGCGCGGAGGCCCTGCGCGCCGACATGATCTTTCTGAGAAAGCTGTGGTCATCCATCAGCGTGCGGGAACGCGAAACCGCGCCCGGGTCCATCGTGTACGAGGATCTGCCGCTCAGCGTGCGCGTCATGCGTGATGTGCTGGACGCCCAGGTGGAGAAGGTGCGCATCGATTCGCGCGAAACCTATCAGCGGGTGCTGCGTTTCACCAAAATGTTCATGCCGGATCTTGCGGTGGAAATCGAATACTATCCGGGCGAACGGCCGATCTTCGACCTCTACGGAGTGGAAGACGAGATCCAGAAGGCGCTGGAGCGCAAGGTGCAGCTCAAATCGGGCGGCTACCTGATCTTCGACCAGACCGAATCGATGACGACCATCGACGTCAATACCGGCGGCTACGTCGGGCATCGCAACCTGGAGGAGACGATCTTCAAGACCAACCTGGAGGCGGCGCAGGCCATCGCCCGTCAGCTGCGATTGCGCAATCTCGGCGGCATCATCATTGTCGATTTCATCGACATGACGCAGGAGGACCACAAGCGCCAGGTGTTGCGCAGCTTTGAGAAATACCTCGAAAAGGACCATGCCAGGACGCAGATCAGCGAGGTGTCGATGCTGGGGCTGGTCGAGATGACGCGCAAGCGCACCCGCGAAAGTCTGGAGCACATCCTCTGCGAAGAATGTCCGACATGCGCCGGCAGGGCGTCCCTGAAGACCCCGGAAACGGTCTGCTACGAGATCTTCCGGGAGATCCTGCGCGAATCACGCCAGTACGACGCGCAGCAGCTGCTGGTGCTCGCCTCCCAGGAAGTCGTCGACCTGCTGCTCGATGAGGAATCCGACAGTCTGGCTGAACTGGAGGCTTTTATCGGAAAACCGATCAAGTTCCAGGTCGAAGCCCTCTATACGCAGGAACAGTATGACGTTGTACCTCTGTAGTTCCTGGCGGAGCCGGCGGGCCGGATAATCCCGGCGCTGGCGCACCGGTAAGCCTGATTATGACAGGTCGTCTGCTCCATGCCCTGTGGCTGCTGCTGGTCGTACTGCTGGGCCTGACGGCCGCGATACTCACCGCGGCGCGTCTGCTCGTTCCCCTGCTGGGCGAATACCGCCTGGAGGCAGAGAAGCTGGCCAGTGAGACGTTGCACCGTCCGGTCAGTATCGAGCGCATGGCGGCGAGCTGGCGCGGCCTCAACCCGGTGCTCAAGTTCAAGGGTATTTCCATCGCCGGCGCCGGTCTCAATGACGGCCGGCTTGCCATCGAGCAGGTATGGCTCGACCTGGACCTCCTGCACTATCTCTTCGACCGGCAAATCCGCCTGGCCAGCATCGATGTGATCGGCGCCGATGTCCATGTGGTCAGGGACAGGGACGGGCGTGTCTACATCGACCGGTTGCAGGGCGATGCCGGCAATGCCGGTGCGGCACCGGGGCTGCTCGAAGGCGGGCGCCTCTCCCTCCATAAGTCAGACATCACCTTCACGGACCTCAAGACCGGCCGGCCGGCGCTGCATTTCTCGAACGTGTCGCTTACCCTGGAGAATTCCGCCGGCTGGCACAGCCTGAATGGCGACGTGACGCTGCCCGAACAGCTGGGTCACCGGTTAGGCGTGCATGCCAGGTTCAGCGGACCGCTGGAGCGCTTCGGCGACTGGCGTGGCCGCTTGTATGTCACGGGCCGTTCCCTGTCGATCATGCCGGATGTCCTGAAGGACGCGGCTCCCGGTATCGACGCCCAGGGAATCGCCGATATCCGCTGCTGGGTCGACTTCGGCGCGGCCCGCCTGTGGGCAATCTCGGCCGAGGTGGAACTGCACGATGTCCGCCTGCGTAGCCAGGGGTCCGACCGGACAGCGGATTATGGAGCCGATCAGGTCAACGGGGTGTTCGGGTGGCGACGGCACGATATGGACTGGCAGTTCGCGGCACGGGATGTGGTCATTACCCGGAACGGTGTGCGGCAGGACCCGACACAGGTGACGCTGGAGCGGCACGACGAGGCGGGCAAAGGTACCCTCTCCGGAACCGCCACCCAGCTGCTGCTGCAGGATCTGCAGCCGCTGGTGGAGTTGCTTCCCGGCATCGGGGAACCGTTCCGGAGTCGCTTCGCACGCCTGCGCCCCGAGGGTCTCGTCGAGTCGCTTTCCGTCAAGCTCGAGGACCCGGCGGAGGGGCCGCCACGGGTGCTGTGGTTCGATGCGTCGGTGCGCGATGTTGCCGTACGCCAGGATGAAGATCTGCCGGGGTTCGACGGGTTGACGGGTACGGCGACGGGTTCGCAGGATGGTGGTACGTTCTGGATCAGCAGTCAGGATTTCAACTTCCAGGACGACAGGCTGTTCACCGAGCCGCTGCATTTCGATGAATTCAGCGGCGAGGGAGCCTGGCAGTACCAGGAAGGCCGCCTGAGCCTCAAGAGCAATGCGCTGAATCTTATGAACGGCGACCTTGCCGTCGAGGTCCGGCTGGCGCTCGAGCGCCAGCCGGACGAACCCGCCCCGCACATGGATTTGCAGGTCGCCGTGAACCGCTTCCAGATCGACAGTATCCGGCATTACCTGCCGGCGCACGTCATGTCCCCGACAGGGGTTCACTGGCTGGAACACAGTCTGCTGAACGGTGTTGTCACCGGGGGCAGCGTGGTTCTCAAGGGACGGCTGGACCAGATGCCTTTCGACAAGGGTGAGGGGCAGCTGCTGGCCCGACTGCCGGTTACTGGCGCGGTACTCGATTTCACCCCGGGCTGGACACCTATCCGGGATCTCGATGCCCAGGTCGATTTCGACGGCCGCAGCATGGATATAAACAGTCACCGCGGAAAGATCCGCAGTGCATCCCTTGAGGCGGTGCATGCGCAGATCAAGGATCTGACCAAACCGGATCTCTCGCTGGAGGGAACGGTGCAGGGTCAACTTCCGGTGATGCTGGCGGAGCTGGGCAGCAGTCCGCTGGGCGAGATCTACGGCGGGTTCGTTGACCGGGTCGAGAGCGGCGGCGATGCCGGACTGGATCTGGATCTGTTCGTGCCGCTGCATCACGAAGACCAGGAGATCGAGGTCAAGGGCGGCATCATCCTGAAGGACAACAGCCTCAAGGTGCTGCCCGATGGTCCCGCGCTTGAACATATCAAGGGGCAGCTGGCGTTTACCTCGAACGGTATCAGCGGCAAGGCGCTGAAAGCAAAGCTGCTCGGGTCGCCGGTCAACGTCGATGTCTCAACCGACGATGCGACGCGCGTCACCCGTGTCAGCATGAACGGCCCGCTGGATGTGGCTCGCTACGTCGCCGGTGCGTGGCAGGGACCAACGACGCCGGTATCGGGCAGCAGTGACTGGAACGTGCTGCTGGCCATTGGCCGTCTCAAGGGCCGGAATGAACTGCCGGAGGTGGATCTCACGCTGAGCTCGGATCTGCAGGGCATCACCGTCGATCTGCCTGCGCCGCTCGGTAAAACCAAACAGGAAAGCCGCCGGCTCACTCTCGCCGTAGACCGGGTGTCGAAGCCGGACAAGATGCTTCGCTTTACCTATGGAGACCTGCTTCAGGGGGTCTGCGCGATCCGGGATAGCGGGCACGGGATGGAGTGCAGCCGCGGAGCCATCCACCTCGGAAGCGGGAATGCGGTCCTGCCGGATGCGAAGCTGATGCTCATCACGGGGCGTACGCCGGTGTTCTCGCTGACCCGCTGGCAACCGGTGCTGGACAGTTTCAAATCCGGTCCCGGTCTGGCCGTAAAACTCGACCTGGTGATCGATGAGCTGGAGATCCTGCAACATGTCGTGCGTGATGTGACACTGCGATCGGAAGAGGCGGGACTCGTCCGGGTGTTCAGCCTCGACGGGCCGGACAGCGCCGGAACGATAGAACTGACCCGCACCGGGGCCGGCGTGGTGAAGGTCATGATGAATCTCGACCGGCTGTTCCTGGAGAAGCACGCCGTCCCCGGCGTCGCTCAGGAAACTCCCGCTACGGTGGAGAATTTTCCGGAATTGCAGATCACGATACGCAAGTTCAGCTACAACAAGGTGAACTATGGTGAGCTGCAATTGCAGGCAGTGCGCAAGGGAAACACGGTGCACCTCGACCGGCTGGTAGTCGCCTCGAAGAAGATCAAGCTGGAGGCGACGGGTGACTGGCAGACGCTCGACGGCCGGAACCTGTCGCAGTTCGACGTGGACGTCAAGGACGGCAAGCTCGCCAGTCTGCTCGAGGCCTATGATTTCAAGGAGGATATGTCCGGCGGCAAACTTTCCGGGACCCTTCATGCCAGCTGGCAGGGCGCACCCTGGGAATTTTCCCCGGCGCGCGTCAACGGCAAGCTTTACGTGCTGATCAAGGACGGCCAGCTGCTCGGCGTCGAGCCGGGGGCCGGCCGGGTGCTGGGCCTGCTGAGCCTGCATACCCTGCAGCGCCGGTTGTCGCTCGATTTCCGCGACCTGTTCAGCAAAGGGTTTGCCTTCGATCGCATCGAGGGCAATTTCGTGCTCGACAACGGCAATGCCTATACCAATGACCTGGTGATCAACGGTCCGGCGGCCAGGATCGAAATTTCCGGTCGCATCGGGCTGGCGGAGAGCGACTACGACGAACTGGTGACGGTGATACCGAGCATGAGTTCCGGCATTCCGCTGGCCGGCGCCCTGGCCGGCGGGCCGGCCGTCGGGGCCGCACTGCTGGTGGCGGAGCGTTTGCTGGGCGACAAACTGGAGCAGGTGTCCCGGTTTACGCACACGTATTATGCCGTCACCGGCCCCTGGTCCGATCCCGTCTATACCAAAATCGAAATCCCGCCCAAGGAACCGGCGGATAAAACCCCTGCGAAGGCTGAGTGAATCCAGCCCTGTTTTCAGCCGGTTATCGACATGGCATGCGGTACACGTGTGGTATCCTTTCAGCAACCAACTCCGTGGGAACATAAATGGTGTTCGACTCCTAACACCTTTTTCACCGCAAAGACGCAAAGAACGCAAAGTCACATATTTATTTGTATTCATGCGTTTCTTTGCGAACTTTGCGTCTTTGCGGTGAGTATATTTCATGAATGTGTGCCACTAAATGTATGAACTAACAGGACCAATTGCATAATGACGGTAATCGCCTGTATCCAGATGGCCTCGGGGCCTAATGTCAGGGCCAATCTGCTGGAGGCCGAGCGGTTGATCGAGCAGGCCGTCCTGCGCGAGGCGAAGCTGGTGATACTGCCGGAAAACTTTGCCCTCATGGGCCTGTCGGAACTCGACAAGGTGGCGGCGTGCGAAGCCGATGGCAGCGGTCCGATGCAGGCCTTTCTGTCCACGCAGGCCGCAAAGCACGGTATATGGATCGTCGGCGGGACCATACCGCTTGCCGCGCACAGCGTCGGGAAGGTCCGTGCCGCCTGCCTGGTGTTCGATGACACGGGCCGGCAGGTAGCCCGCTATGACAAGATCCACCTGTTCGATGCCAGGATTGTCGACAGCAATGAGCGGTACACCGAATCCGAAACCATCGAACCCGATGACAAGGTCGTGGTGGTCGACACGCCGTTCGGCCGCATGGGACTGGCGGTCTGCTATGACCTGCGTTTCCCGGAACTGTTCCGGCAACAACTGGACAAGGGCATGGAGTTGCTGGCGTTGCCCGCCGCCTTTACGGCGATCACCGGCCGCGCGCACTGGGAGATCCTGGTCAGGGCGCGGGCCATCGAGAACCTCTGCTATGTCGCTGCGGCCGCGCAGGGCGGATACCACATGAACGGGCGCGAGACGCATGGTCACAGCATGATCGTCGATCCCTGGGGAACGGTGCTCAACACCCTGGGCCGCGGACCGGGTGTGGTGTGTGCGAACATCGACCCGGAACGTCTGGTAATCGCCCGCAGGAATTTCCCCAGTATCCTGCATCGCCGCCTGGGGTGTCCCGTGAGTACACCCGCATGACAAGTCCGGCCATGACGAATCTCGATATCGCCCGCCAGCGCCTGCTGGTTCCCGCGGGGCTGGACGAGCAGGCACTCGACCGGGTGTTCGGCAAGTTGCTCGGGCATGCGGTCGACAGCGGCGACATCTATTTCCAGTCGACCCGCTACGAGTCCTGGCTGCTCGAGGACGGCATTGTCAAGGAGGGCGCTCACAGCATCGAGCAGGGCGCCGGGGTGCGCGCGATCAGCGGCGACAAGACCGGCTTCGCCTATTCGGATGAGATCCTGATGCCGGCGTTGCTGGAGGCCTCGCAGGCGGCGCGCGCGATCGCCGGGCGGGGAGAAGCGGGCAAACTGCAGGCCTGGCACCGGGGCGAGGGCAATATCCTCTATCCTGCCCTCGATCCGCTCGAAGGCATGACGGCGGACGACAAGGTGGCGTTGCTGCGCCGGGTGGATGCCGAGGCGCGGCGTCAGGATCCGCGTGTCAGGGAGGTGATGGTCAGTCTCGCCGGCGTGCACGAGGTGATGATGGTCGCGGTCAGCGACGGCACGCTCGCCGCCGATGTGCGTCCGCTGATCCGCTTCAACGTCAATGTCATC
>Ga0210073_1000155_pt1 | contig 13703 bp, 12 predicted proteins | sample Browns_ThreeSqC__2_FD_184853 | JGI IMG/M metagenome (GOLD analysis project Ga0210073, IMG submission 184853) | Wetland microbial communities from San Francisco Bay, California, USA, that impact long-term carbon sequestration - Browns_ThreeSqC_D2... | ecosystem: Environmental > Aquatic > Marine >...
CCGCAGAACTATGCCACGTTCTGGAAGCAGTTCGGCAACGTGCTCAAGGAAGGTCCGGGCGAGGATTACGCCAATCGGGAGCGCATCGCGAAACTGCTGCGTTTTGCCTCCACGCACACCGACGGCGAGGAGCAAACGGTTTCGCTCGATGACTACATCGGACGCATGAAGGAAGGTCAGGAGAAGATCTACTACCTCACCGCCGACAGTCCCGCCGCCGCGCGCAACAGTCCGCATCTGCAGATTTTCCGCCGCAAGGGCATCGAGGTGCTGCTGCTCTCCGACCGGGTCGATGAGTGGCTCGTCTCGCATCTGAACGAGTTTGGCGGCAAGCCGCTCGCCTCTGTCGCCAGGGGCGAACTGGATCTCGACAAGCTCGCTGACGAGCAGGAAAAGGAGGCGGCGAAGAAGACCGGAGACGAGTACGCCGATGTGGTCAAGCGCATGCAGGAGTCGCTCGGCGAGCGCGTCAAGGAGGTGAGGGTAAGCCAGCGTTTGACGGATTCACCTTCCTGCGTGGTGGCCGATGAACACGATATGGCGGCGCACTTGCAGCGCATGCTCAAGCAGGCCGGGCATGAAGTACCCGCGTCCAGGCCGATTCTGGAGATCAATCCGGCGCATGCCCTGGTGACTCGCCTGAAGGATGAGAAGGACGAGCGACGCTTTGCGGACTGGTCCGCGCTCCTGCTGGACCAGGCCCTGCTCAGTGAGGGCGGACAACTGGAAGACCCGGTGGCTTTCGTGAACCGGTTGAACGGTTTGCTGCAGGAAATGACAAAACAGTCAGGTGGCTGATACAACCTCCACCAGAGGAGGTGTTCATGGGGGAAACCGGAAAACCCACCCTGCTGGCCACGGTATTCTCGGATTACATCTGCCCGTTCTGTTACGTGGGTGACGTGCGGCTCGAGCGGTTGCGCGAGCACTATGAGCTCAAGATCAGCTGGTGTTTCGTGGAGATCCACCCCGAGACACCGGTGCAGGGCATGTCGACCAGCCGGCTGGGCTATCCGCAGCCACAGTGGAATCGGATGATGGACAATCTCGATGAACTGGCGCGGGAGGAGGGCATCAAGTTTTGTCCCCGTCAGTTCACAACCAATTCTCGAAAGGCGCTGCTGCTGGCCGAGGCCGCCAAGGAGGAGGGGGCCGACATCTTCTATCGCCTGCACCGGCGACTGTTCGAGTCGTTTTTCACCGAGGGCAGAAACATCAGCGACGAGGCGGTGCTGCGCGAACTCGCCGGTGAGACGGGCGTTTCAGCCCGGACGGTGCAGAACGCCTGGGCGGAGGACCGTTACCTGCAACGCCTCGATTTATACCTGGCGGCCGCGCAGCAGCTGGGGGTGCGCGCCACGCCGACGATCTTCTTCGGGGAACGGCAGCGCCTGGACGGCGCATTGCCCTGGGCCGATTTTCTGCGGGTCGCGCGCGAAGGTCTCGCGGCGCAGCAGTCAGGATGAATGCTCTGATATTCGTATTCACCGCAGAGACGCAGAGAACGCAAAGGTTTAAGATTTTTAAAGGAAGATCTGATCAAGTCTGTCATTCCCGCGAAAGCGGGAATCCAGTCTTTGCAGAATCAGTGGGATACTGGATCCCCGTTTTCACGGGGATGACTTGTACAGATGTTCCTAAAACCTGTTTCAACATTGATGAATGGCGGATCGGAGACTTTTCGGGCAATCGGCACAGTACAGGGCAGTTAATCAACCAGGAATGACAATATGCCGAGTCATCGTCATGTAAGCCGAAAAATCAGGTCGGCAATATCATTATTTTCACCTCGGCGTGCTCTGCGTCTCTGCGGTGTGTGTTTTTGTTTGTGACAACTGTGGAAGACGCCAGCGTACGCGCCGACAAGTGGCTCTGGGCGGCGCGCTTCTTTAAAACCCGCTCATTGGCGATGCAGGCGATCAACGGTGGCAAGGTGCATGTCAACGGCGAGCGCATCAAGCCTGCGCGCCGTCTCGTCGCCGGTGACCGACTGACCGTGCAGAAAGGACCCTACCGGTTTGTCATCACGGTCGAGCGGCTGTCGTTGCAGCGCGGTCCGGCGGAACAGGCGCGTGAGCTCTACAGTGAATCCGAACAAAGCAGGCAGGAACGACAAACCCTGTCCATGGAGCGCCGACTGCAGGGTCATGCCCCGGGCCGGCATGAACGACGACCGGACAAGCATGCGCGGCGGCAGCTGCGCGAGCTGAAACGCTGAGCGACGATATGGGTACACCGAAGACACCGTTACTGACCGTAGACATCATTATCGAGATGGTCGACCGGCCCGCACGGCCCATCGTTCTGATCGAGCGGCGTTACCCGCCGCCGGGCTGGGCCTTGCCCGGCGGCTTCGTCGATGTGGGTGAGACGCTGGAGACGGCGGCGCGGCGTGAGGCGTTCGAGGAAACCGCCCTGGAAGTGGAGTTGAAGCTGTTGCTCGGCTGTTATTCAGATCCCGCGCGCGATGCACGCGGCCACACCGCAAGCGCTGTGTATATCGCGGAAGCCCGGGGAGAGCCACGGGCCGGTGACGATGCCGGTCGCTTCGCACTGTTCGATCCCGCAGACACGCCGACGCTGGCCTTCGACCACGCAAGGATTATTGCGGATTATCGCGCCTGGCGTGCGACCGGCCGGGTAGCGCCGCTGCGCGGTTAGCGAGAGTTTTGTCTGGTGGCGAATTCCGGCCATGATTTTCTCGGGCAAAGCCAGTAAGATTCCTCCTGTGAGTCACCGCGAATTTTCCCATTAACCGTATATTTGTTGAGTATTCATTAACAATGACGCATCCCGGTTCTATGAAAGCGTCATTTCACTATGGGCACGGAATCCACTGAAAAACACTGAAATATAAAACCATTCAAAAAGGTTTTTCAGTGGTTTCCGTGGATTCCGTGGCCATTAATTACGGAGAAAAACTTCGTGCTGTCTCATGAATTTCGTAATCCCTGATAACAAGGAAAGGACGAGCCAAGCATGCGGCCTGCGCAGTTGCTGACAGTACTTGAGAGAGAGTTCCGGAGCACCCAGGAAGGACATCACACGCCCGTGATGCTGTGGGGGCCGCCGGGTGTGGGCAAGTCACAGATGGTTGCCCAGATCGGAGAGCATCACGGCATGCCGGTGATCGACATCCGTCTCTCGCAGATGGAGCCGAGCGACCTGCGCGGCATTCCGTTTCGCGTTGGCGCTCAGGTGGAATGGGCCGTGCCCGCCATGCTCCCGGATGCCGAACGCCACGGGGAGCAGGGCATCCTGTTTCTGGATGAAATCACATCTGTACCGCCCAGTGTTTCAGCGGCGGCCTATCAGCTGATTCTCGACCGTCGCCTGGGCGCCTATGTGGTCCCGACCGGCTGGGCCATCTTCGCGGCGGGAAACCGCCAGGGAGACCGGGGCGTGACCTACACCATGCCCGCGCCACTCGCCAACCGTTTTTCCCATTACGAAGTCGATATCAACCTCGACGACTGGGTGGCCTGGGCCTATGCAAACAATATCGACGATCGCCTGATCGCTTTCCTGCGCTTTCGCCCCGAATTACTGTTCGAGTTCGACCCGGCGCACAATCCAGTGGCTTTTCCCTCGCCACGTTCCTGGGAGTTCAGTCACCGCGCCCTGCAGAAGTTCGGTGATCTGCCGGGACTGCTGACCGGTGCGCTGCAGGCCTGCGTGGGACCGGCGGCCGGGGTCGAACTCTCCGCTTTCGTCGAGAACCTCGACAAGTTGCCGGACATCGATGCCATCGTGCGCGGTGACGTGGTCAAGGTGCCGCGCGAGACCGATCTTCAGTATGCCGTCGCGGCGGCCCTGGTGGGGCGCGCCATCCGCGCAAAGCAGGAAAGCGATGCACAGGCGATATTCGGGAATATCATCGAATTCGCGGGCAGTTTCCCGCAACGCGAAATGGGCGTGATGCTGGTCTCCGACATGTACCGCGCAATCGGCCAGGACATCTTCCGCGTGCCGCAGTTTTCACGCTGGGCGAATATCGTGGCGGATGTCATGCTCTACGATATGTAGCACTTCTCCTGGATCTGATGTCGAGTGTCCATCCGGTAATAATGAACTCACCGCAGAGACGCAGAGAACGCAAAGTATTTAATTATTTTTGTTAAAGAACTTCTCTGCGTCCTTTGCGTCTCTGCGGTAAAAATGATGTTTATTGACGAATGCGTGCCCGGGAGCACTCGAGACCAATAATGACCGAGGAACTGGAAACCAAGCTGAGCGCCGCCCGCACGCGGCTGATACTGGATCGGCCCTTCCTGGGCGCCCTGGTGCTGCGTATGCCGATGAAGGCGGGTGATCCCCGCTGGTGCAAGACCATCGGGACCGATGCGCGCGCCTTCTATTACAACCCCGGTTACATTGCCGGTTTGACGCTGGAGCAGACCCAGTTCGCTCTGGCGCACGAAGCCCTGCACTGCGCGCTGTCGCATTTCGCCCGCCGCGAGCATCGCGTCAAGGCACGCTGGGACAAGGCCTGTGACCTTGCCATCAACCCGATACTGATCCGTGAAGGCATGACGGCGGTGCCTGGCGCGCTCTATGACCTCGGTTTCGAGGGAATGATGGCCGAAGAAATCTACCCCTATGTCAAGGAAACGGACGAGGAAGCGCCGCACGATCAGCATTTGTACAGCAACGAGAAGTCGTCACAGGACAAGCACACTGATCAGTCGAGCAGCATGGAAGGTGAGCAGGGGCAAGCTCGTGAGGAGGATGCCGGATCGGGAACGGGTCAGGGTATGGGTGAGGCGGCCGGGAGCGCACCGCCAGAGCCGCTCGGCGAAATGGAGAAGGAGCAGCTCTCCGTACAGTGGCGGCAGCGACTTGCCGGTGCCGCGCAGCAGGCCATGCAGGCGGGCAAGCTGGGCGGCAACCTGCGCCGTCTTGTGGATCACCTGCTGCAGCCACAGTTGCCCTGGCGCATGCTGCTGGCGCGCTATATGACGGCCGTCAGCCGGGATGACTACAGCTACATGCGGCCCTCGCGGCGCGAAGGCGAGGCCATTTTCCCCACTCTGAGAAGCGCGCAGGCCGATATCGTGGTGGCGCTGGATACCAGCGGTTCGATCAAGGAGAACGAGATGCGTGAATTCGTTACCGAGATTGATGCCATCAAGGGTCAGGTACGTGCGCGTATCGTTTTACATGCCTGCGATGCACGGTTGGCCAGCGACGGTCCCTGGCGGTTCGAGCCGTGGGAGTCCTTCGCGTTGCCGGATTCCATCCGCGGTGGTGGCGGCACTCGCTTCACCCCGGTGTTTGACTGGATACGCCAGGAGGGGTGCACTCCGGATCTGCTGGTTTACTTTACCGATGCCCAGGGGGAATTCCCCAGGCAGGAGCCTTCCTTTCCGGTCATCTGGCTGGTCAAGGGGCGCGCCGAAGTTCCGTGGGGACAGCGCATCCAGTTGAACTGAACGGATTCACCACAGAGACGCAAAGAACGCAGAGAAATTCATTAGCGAGAACAATTGCGTACTTTGCGTCTTTGCGGTGAGTTTTTTATGGATGGGCACTGGCTGCATCCCACTGCAGTAAGTCTTTCTGCCAGTGGCTGGTGAAAACCGCGGGTTAACGCAACGGACGCACATAAATTTCCCCCATCACCCTATTCATTCTGCTTTCTGGCTATTACCCCAGTGCCTGTGGATAATATGCGGCCATTCACTGACGGCAGACATTAAGGAGAAATGATTATGCGGGTTATCCTGTTGGGAGGGCCGGGCGCCGGCAAAGGCACCCAGGCTAATTACATCAAGGAAAAGTACAACATTCCCCAGATTTCAACTGGCGACATGCTGCGTGCTGCGGTGAAGGCCGGAACACCGATGGGCGTGGCGGCGAAGAAGGTGATGGACGCCGGCGGACTGGTCTCCGACGACATCATCCTCGGGCTGGTCGAAGAGCGCATCAAGGAGCCGGACTGCGTCAACGGGTTTCTGTTCGATGGATTTCCACGGACCCTGGCACAGGCCGACGCACTGAAGGCAAAGGGTATTCCGCTGGACTGTGTGGTGGAAATCGACGTCGATGATAATGAGATCATCAAGCGCATGAGCGGTCGTCGCGTTCATCTCTCCTCGGGTCGTACCTACCATGTGATCTTCAATCCACCCAAGCAAGCGGGCAAGGATGACGTGACCGGTGAACCGTTGATCCAGCGTGACGATGACCAGGAAGAAACGGTCCGGCAACGCCTCAAGGTCTATCACGACCAGACCGAGCCGCTGATCCAGTACTACTCCAAGTGGGCCGCCTCGGGAACGGCGGACGCACCACGTTATGTCAAGATCAACGGAATCGGAAAAGTGGACGAAATACGGGATGCCATCTTCTCCGGAATCGGTGAATAGTTACCTTAAAAAGTGACTCCAAGAGGCCAGCATTGCTGGCCTTTTTTTATTGTCATCGATGGAATGTCGAGTCTGCTGTCTGGTTGGTCTTTGGTACAACTACCAACCGCAGCGGGTTTACTGTTAAACTCATCCGCACGTCAAATATGTGACATTACGAGCGTAATCTAAAACGGATTTCATGCTTCTAAACACCAGGATGGTCAGGACTGACGCTTTGATGTCAGGCGCGCACTGATAGTTCAGTGACTTATTACGAGTTGTCAGTAACTAACTGAAATTTAATATTAATAACAGTAATTTCGGTTATGGCACCGAAGAGGCATCGGGTGGTCGCAAACGCAATAATTCGGGTGGTTGGAAACGGAGCGTCCTGCTGCAGGCGTACACACAGGCAGGAGCGCAAATGGTCGGGTGTTTAAACAGACCGGAGGAGATCGATCCCGGCGGCATTCGCAAAATGCTTCGCCTGATCAATTCCCTGCGAGACTCACCGGCGGGGAGTGTTATCTACCGCCAGCTCGAGTGCATGCTCGATGAAGTCGCCGCAAGCCATCTCAAGGTGGAAATCGCCTATGCCGGCTTCGTCAGTTCACTGCTGGAAGCGTTCGCCTCGCACCTTACACCCGGCTCGTCGCGTTATGTCCAGGTGAAACTGTTACAAGCGCGGTTGGAACCGCCGTTGACCGCCACCGAGTTGAACACGCTTGGTGAATTCGTCGCCCAGTGTGCGGATGACATACGGGATTCGCGCGAGACCGGCTCCTCGGCTTTGTACGCGGCTATTAACCCGCTGCTGCGCGCCTTCGGTATCGAGGAACTGGTAACGGCGGAGACACCGACGCCCGCGAGCACGCGCGCCGTGACTGATGCGCTGGAGGCCGTTACCGACACGGCGGTCGTCAGGCCGAGGCCGCCGGCGGAAAGGTTGACGGACGAGGAGGCGGACCTCTCACCCGAGGAAGAAGAAGACGAAGACGAGGCGGAGCTTTCGCCCGAGGAGGAGGACGAAATCGAAGCGGACTTCTCGTCCGAAGACGCGGAGGAGCAAATAGAAGCCGGGGGACAGTACGAGGCAGGGGATGACGAATATGTGCCTATGGCGCCCGGTCTGGGAGATGAGGATTATCATCACGAACTGAACGCCCGGCGTGAGGATATCCGCCAACTGCAGTCCAATCTGGGGCAGCAGGTGATGGAGACGATTTCCCAGAATGAGGAATTCGGCGTGATTCTCGAAGTGGTTCTCGCCGAGTTGCGCCAGGCTGAAGAGGTCGCCGGTATCGAGAATGCGCGCTGGACGCTGATCCGCGAAGTCGAAAAGCTCATGAAGGGACACAATGAACTCGCCGACAAGCTCGACAGTACTCATCATTATCTGCAACTGGTCGAGTCGGACAGTCGCGAATTGACCGATGAATTGAGCCGGGTGCGGATGCTCAGCCTGACCGATGAACTGACCGGTCTCGCGAATCGCCGCGCCTTCATGCGGCGGCTGGAGGATGAAGTGGCGCGGGTGCAGCGCTACGGGTTTCCACTGTCATTCGCGCTCATGGACCTTGACCATTTCAAGGGCATCAACGACGAGTACGGCCATGCCGCCGGCGACGAGGTTCTGCGTGTTTATTCCAAGAATATCCTGTCGGTATTCCGCCACCATGACATGGTGGCCCGTTATGGCGGGGAGGAATTCGCCGTCCTGCTGCCGAACACCGATGCCGACGGCGCTATCCGCGCGCTGAACAAGGTCAGGCGCCGCGCCGCGGAAACCCGCTGGCAAAGCAACGGCACCATTTCACAGGTGCCGTCGTTCTCCGCCGGCGTATCGCTGTTCAAGCCTGGCGAATCGGCCAGCGCGTTCATCGAACGCGCCGACAAGGCCCTCTACCGCGCCAAGCGTCTGGGGCGCGACCGGATCGAACTGGACATAACCTACGAAACGGAGGAAAGCCACCGGTCGCCGCGCCGGCGCAGCACAGATCTCTGACGAAGCGGCTTACGGCGGTACGGCCAGCCTGTATAATTGTCCCCAATCGTTCATTCATGACAGGACAACGGGACTATGGCAACAGTTGAACTCACCCTTGAGTCGTTCGAAGGGGCAATCAATGGAAACGATATCGTGCTGGTGGATTTCTGGGCGCCATGGTGCGGACCCTGCCGCCAGTTTGCACCGGTGTACGACACCATGTCGGAGCGCTATCCCGATGTGGTATTCGCCAAGATAAATACCGAAGAGCAGCGCGAACTTTCCCACCATTTCCAGATTCGCTCCATTCCCACGCTGATGGTTTTCCGGGAGCAGATTATCGTATTTTCCCAGCCGGGCGCCCTGCCGCCGGCGGCGCTAGCCGATATCGTGGAGAAGGTGCGCGACCTGGATATGGACCAGGTTCGCAAGGATATCGCGGAAGCAGAGAAGGTCTGAACGGTCATGACACTTAAGAGACAATCCGGCCTGGTGGCGCCATTGCATCATTACCTGCCAGTCATGCTGACCGCCTTCCTGCTGACCTGCTGCATGGGCGCGGTACACGCAGATACCGAGAGCCACTACAACCGGGTCCAGTTACAGGCACAGCAGATCGAGTCTGTCAGCAATGACACGATGCATGTCAGCCTGAATACCTTCGGTGAGGCGCGCGATCCCGCCAGCCTGGCGACCCGGATCAATGACGACATGGAGTGGGCGCTGGGGATCGCCAAACGCCAGGAGGGTATCACGGCCGGGACCGGCGGCTACCAGACCTACCCGGTATACAAGGACAATGTCCTCAAGGGATGGCGTGGCGAGCAGAGCCTGGAACTGGAGGGCAGGGACAGCCGCGCCATGAGCCGTCTGGTGGGTGAATTGCAGGAAAAGTTGCAGGTAAAATCCATGTCATTTTCCGTGTCGGACGAAAAACGCACCGAGGTGGAGAACCGCCTGATCAGCCGGGCACTGGATGCCTTCAAGGCGCGTGCGGCTATCGTCGTCGGCAACCTGCACGCGACAGGTTACCGCATCGTGGATATTGCCATCAGCACCTCTTCCCAGCGACCGCCGGTACCCTATCCGGTCGGCCGGATGGTCGCAACGATGCAGGCCGAATCCCGCGTCGCCGTGGAGGCCGGTGAGAGCGATGTCAGTGTTATGGTCAGCGGCACCGTCGAGCTGACGCTGCCCTGATGCGAATGGCACTTGCCTGGTTCCATCCAGTAAAAAAATAACGTTACCGCAGAGACGCAAAGTATGCAGAGAAGTTCTTTAACGAAGATATTATAAATCTTTGCGTACTTCGCATACTTTGCGTCTCTGCGGTGAAAAGGGTATTTATGGACGAACACTATGCCACACCCGTACGTCCTCGTACTTTGAAGCAAACGGAAAACACCGACTGTATCTGATTAATTTCAGTGTATTCCGTGTGTTTCCGTGGCTATTTACCGGGATTGGGATTCAACATTCTGTTCTGCTCTCACTTTCTCCAGGGGGCTTGTCTCGCCACCGCCGGAATTCTCCACCAGATCCGGTTCGCCACACCAGGCGCTGATTTCCCGCCTCGTGGCATCACGCAATCTCAGCGCGTCCTGCCAGCTTTCACCCGACGCTGGAATGGGTGGACGGATGATGACTTCGATTCGCGTGCGTCTGGGCAGCCAGGTCTCGCTATCCAGGGCGTTGCGTGCCCCACGGATTGCAACCGGCACCACGGCCGCGCCGCTGTGCGCCGCCGCCACGAACGCGCCCATGCGGAAGGGCTGCAAACCCGCGAAGCTGATGAAGGTGCCTTCCGGGAAGAATACCGGTGAATGGCCGTTTCTCGCTTCTTTGGCAATGCGACGTACCGACATGGCGCCGCGATGGGCGTTGAATCGGTCAACGAACTCTACACCGAAGCGTTGCAGGATCAGGCGAACGGGCAGTATCCGCGACAACTCGCCCTTGGCGATGAAGCGGATCGGAATCTCCAGTGCAGCGATGAGGGCAAAGGCGTCCAGGTAACTGGAGTGATTGGCCACCACGATCACGGGTTTCGCAGTGTTCAGGTATTCCTGTCCTGTGACCGTAAACGGCATAAAGGTACACTTGAACAGCAGCCTGGCGCAGGTGCGCGCGATGCGACTCCGCCAGCGTCGCATAGGAGTGAATATCATCAATAACCAGATGGGTACGCTCAGGCTTAGGACGACCAGCCAGGCATAGGTTCCATAAAACCAGTCATTCAGGGTAATGTGCGATCGCCGGCGGGTCGCGGGTTCTGGGCCGGCGTTGGTGAATCCTCCCATCAACAGCCCGTCGGCATCGGTCTGCACAATGCGCGTCGTCTCCGCCCGGGCCGTGCCAATCGACTGTCCACCGTTTCCCTGTGCGACGATCGCCTGCATCAGTTCATAGGGGGTGTAGGCACAGACGGCGGCTTTTTCATCCAGGCGGATGTTGAACATTCGCTCGATACGGTTGCGCAATTCCACACGCGCCAGGCTGTCCAGACCAAGCTCACGATCGAGCAGGGTATGCGGTGTGAAGTGGATATGTTTCCACTTTGGATGAACTTCGCCCACCATCGAGCGGATAACGGCGATCAGTGCAGTGATGTCCGGCAAGTGACCGGGGGAGGCGGGGACTATGTTGCTCTGTTCCTTCATGGTGGTATGGCAGTGTATCCGGTCATTTGCCGCCGCGACATAACCAGCCCGTTTGAATGACCTCAACCGCTGACCTTTATGCTAAGGTAAATACATCATGAATTATATCGCCGGTTTCCGCAATTCCTGCTTTGGAAAGCTGCTGTTACTGCTTCTGTGCATGGCCCCGCTATGGGCGCTGGCAGCGGAGGAGCGCCGCGCTGTAGTACTGGAGGTGAAGGGCGTCATCGGACCGGCAACCAGCGATTATATTCATCGCGGCATCGGGCAGGCCGAGTCACGCCACGCGGTGCTGGTCATCCTGCGCATGGATACGCCTGGAGGCCTCGACAGCGCCATGCGCGATATCATCCAGGACATTCTCGTCTCGCCCATTCCGGTGGTCGGCTACGTTTCCCCGAGTGGCGCACGGGCGGCCAGTGCGGGAACCTATATCCTCTATGCCAGCCACGTGGCGGCGATGGCTCCCGGCACCAATCTCGGTGCAGCCACACCGGTGGAAATCGGCGCGATAGGTCCGGAAATTTCCGGCGGTGAAGGCAAGGACGGGGAGGGAGGCGCCAAGGGAAATGGCGCAGGCGGTCATGACACCATGAAGCGGAAACAGATCAATGATTCCGCCGCCTATATTCGCAGTCTGGCGGACCTCAGGGGCCGCAATGCCGAGTGGGCCGAGCTGGCCGTGCGCGAAGCCGCCAGCCTGCCGGCTGCCGCAGCGCTCGAGAAGGGTGTCATCGATCTGGTGGCGACCGACATGGATGATTTGCTGCAGCAGTTGCAGGGGCGCACCGTCACCGTGCTGGGCAAGTCCCGGGTGCTGGAGACGAGCCGGTTATCCATCGAAACCCTGGCGCCGGACTGGCGCAGCCGGCTGCTTGCCGTGATCACGGATCCCAACGTGGCCTATGTGCTGATGCTAATTGGTATCTACGGCCTGTTCTTCGAATTTGCCAACCCGGGGTATGTACTGCCCGGGGTTGCCGGCGCCATCAGTCTGGTGCTCGCGCTCTATGCCTTCCAGATCCTGCCGGTGAACTATGCCGGTCTCGCCCTGTTGTCGCTGGGTCTCATGTTCATGCTGGCGGAGGCGTTCGTACCCAGCTTCGGGGCCCTGGGTATCGGCGGCGTCATCGGCTTCGTGATCGGGTCGATCATCCTGTTCGATCAGGGTGAAGCCGGCTATGCCGTGTCCCTGCCGCTGATTCTCGCACTTGCGCTGCTAAGCGCCGGTTTCTTCCTGTTTATCGTCGGGGCCGCGGTCAAGGCACGCCGGCGGCCGGTGGTGAGCGGCCGGGAAGAGTTGCTGCACATGCGTGGCGAGGCGCTGGACGACTTTGCCGACAGCGGACGGATTCGCATCCACGGCGAGGTCTGGCAAGCGGTGACGAAGGTGCCGCTCAAGCGCGGCGAAAAGGTAAAGGTACGCTCCGTTGAGGGTCTCGTGCTGAGCGTCGAACCGGAAACTGAGGAGAAATAAGATGGCGATACCAGGCGTATTTGTCGGGCTGATTATCTTTATCGCGTTAATGCTTTACACCTTTCGTGTTCTCCGGGAATACGAGCGCGGTGTCGTCTTTATGCTGGGACGGTTCTGGAAGGTCAAGGGACCCGGCCTGGTCATCATCATTCCCGTTGTCCAGCAGATGGTGAAGGTCGACCTGCGTACGATCGTCATGGATGTGCCCAGTCAGGATGTCATTTCGCGTGACAACGTCTCGGTAAAGGTCAATGCCGTGCTGTATTTCCGCGTCATCGACCCCGAGCGTTGCATCATCCAGGTGGAGGACTACCTGGCCGCCATCAGTCAGCTGGCGCAGACCACGCTGCGCTCCGTGCTCGGTCAGCACGAGCTGGATGACATGCTGGCGGAGCGCGACAAGCTCAACGCCCATATCCAGACCCTGCTGGACCAGCAGACCGGCGCCTGGGGCATCAAGGTGGCGAACGTCGAGATCAAGCATGTCGATATCGACGAAAGCATGGTACGCGCCATTGCCCGTCAGGCGGAAGCCGAGCGCGAACGGCGCGCCAAGATCATCCACGCCGAAGGTGAAATGCAGGCCGCCGAGAAGCTTGTCGAGGCGGCGCGGATTCTTAACCAGCAGCCCCAGTCGCTGCAACTGCGCTACCTGCAGACGCTGACGGAAATCGCCGGCGAAAAGAGCTCGACCATTGTGTTTCCCCTGCCGCTGGACAGCATCGGCCGCCTGTTAGATCGACACCGTAGCGAAGGCTGAGTCTCTTGGTGGCCAGACAGCAGAAATCGGCACCATCCGAGGCCGGTCATGACGATGCAACACGCCAGGCCATCGAGCAGTTCCTCGACGCGCAGTGGATGGAACGCGGGTTGAGCGAGAATACCCTGGCGGCCTATCGCAACGACCTCAATGGACTTGCCAGCTGGCTTGCGCTGCGTGGTTGCGGTATTGCGGCGGCCCGCCGGGAGGATTTGCTGGAGTACCTTTCGGAGCGGGTGATCAACGGCGCCAGACCCAGAACCACAGCGCGACTGCTGTCTTCCCTGCGCCGATTCTATCGTTATCTTGTCAGGGAAGGCCGGCTCACCGGCGATCCCACGGTGCGCATCGATTCACCGCGTATCGGCCGGCCACTGCCGGATTCCCTGAGCGAGGAGGAAGTCGAAACGCTGCTCGACGCGCCTGCTGTCGTCGAGGCTTTGGGTCTGCGAGATCGCGCCATGCTGGA